>QWCH01000079.1_pt1 | contig 151729 bp, 132 predicted proteins | sample 1972671 | NCBI WGS metagenome assembly QWCH01 (sample SAMN09866713, study PRJNA288562) | Human gut metagenome isolate term3_stool, whole genome shotgun sequencing... | isolation source: gut | host: Homo sapiens | place: USA: California
GAGTATTACATCTACTATCAAACAGGACAATATCCAAGGGCTTTATTATGGACCACGTAAAAATTCACTTGAGTGTCCTTGACATAGGTAGTAGTTTAATGGACCCATAACCAAATCGTAAAATCATGGGATCACGGGATCACGGGATATTATATTTATAGAACTAAAGCACCCATATGATCCAAAAATAAAAAACGCTGTATCTAATGCTATTTCAATAGATACAGCGTTTTGCTTGCTATTTTGTGCTATTGTGTATGCCCAAAAAGCTTAGAAATTTCTCTTACTTGTTCTTTCTCTGGCAATCCTTAGGAGTTACGCAAACACCCTTTGCAGTTGCAACAACTACAGGCTCTTCTAGAAAATCTGCAGCTGAATCGCTGATGTCAGGACGAGTCTTGATTACTTTTCTAGCTTCGAAAACCATCTTTCTTGAAGAATTTCCGATTTCAGTGATTTCGCCATAAGCCTCGATATAGTCGCCGGCATAAACAGGAGCCTTGAACTCAACGTCGCTGTAAGCGCAGAAAAGTCCTTCGTCTCCGTCGTATTTGATAAGAAGCTCTGTAGCTACGTCACCAAATAGGTGTACCATGTGAGCTCCATCAACCAAATTTCCACCGTAATGAGCATCTTTTGCAGACATTCTTAGTCTAAGTGTTGAAGTAATTTTTTCAGCCATTTTATTTCTCCTTTTTCAATCAAATAATAACTATATATATTATAGCACCCACCGAAAACTTGTAAAGCCATTTGACAATTTTTGCACAAAACAACTGTGGCGGCTTGGCTGTTTTGTTGAACCGAATGTGGTTCTACCAGAACAACTGAGCGGATAACCTATATTAAAAATGTGCAATTGTCTAAATTTTTACGGCTGTATATAGAACTGACGATTGCATTAGGAGGTTACTGGTAGTAAAATATATTTGAACCGAAATCTGTTCATACGTTTTATCAGGAAGAGGGAGCAATGAATAAACTAGGCCAAGAAAAGCCATATGGAACAAGAAGAGTGATTGAGCCGGAACATGTTTTGCCGACGTCTGCGTGGAGACTTGATAACAGCAGGGAAATTGATAGCAGGGAAATCCGGATAGATATAAAGACCATTCATATTGAGGGGACGAGTTTCAAGCAGATTTGCCTTGAGAGCAACAATAATGAAGAAAAAATCAAGCAGCGCATTATTGATATTGTCATAAGGAGGGGTAAGCTGCACAATCCAGTGACTGATACGGGGGGACTCTTCGAGGGGGTTGTCTCGGAAATTGGATCAGAATTTTCAAATGTTAAGGGTTTTAAGGTTGGAGATGAGGTCGTTTGTAATGCTAGCCTAGCAAGCATACCGATGTATATCGATAGTATTAAATCGATTGACAGGGCATTTGGGCAAATTGATGCCACGGGATATGCTGTAATCGGTGAGGAGGTTCCGCTAATTCCTAAGCCAAAGGATATGCCAACTAACCTACTACTGTTTACCTTTAACGAATCTGGCACGCTTTATAGAATCAGTAATACAGCTGTCGGCAAGCGAAAAATCCTCATAGTGGGGAATAATCTTTTGTCGAATCTTTTGTTTGGATATGCGGTGCGCAAAGTTGCAAGGCCAGATGCCGAGATTGTTTGCCTTCTCGACAAGAAAACCGACATGGTTTTGCAGGGAGAATCTGTGAACCGCTTGATTAAAGATGTTTTCAGCGAAGTTCACTATGTTGATATTTTGAAACCGCTGGAGTGCCTACAAGGGCTTGGAGCGGATGGGCTTTTTGATGTCAGCGTAAACTGTGCGGACATACCAGGTGCCGAGACGATTAATATTTTGGCGACTAAAAGCGGCGGAACTGTAGTGTTTGCAAATCTAATAAATAATTATAACATCGCACTTTATATTACGGAGTCGATTTCGAGGCAGCTTGACATCCGTTGTGCTGACGGCTATCTTGAGGCTTACGACAACTTTGACATTGAACTTGTTAAGGAACTTATGCCATACGTTTCTGATGCAGTCGTGACTGATCTTAATGTGGGAGATGATCTTTCGTATCCTCTTGGCAGAGAAGATAGGCTGCAGATGGTCGGCGGCCAAAGGCAGAGCATGACGGAGGACTTTATTTCTGAAAGCAGGGCTATGACGGCTGTGCTCGACGAAATCATGACGGTTTCAAATTACGACTGCAACGTGTTAATAACAGGTGAAACTGGTGTCGGCAAAGAAAAAGTTGCGACAATGATTCACAAAAATAGTTCCAGGAAAATGCAACCTTTCCTAAAGGTTAATTGTGCATCCATCGCTCCAACGCTAATAGAATCAGAACTTTTCGGATATGAAAAAGGTGCATTCACCGGTGCTGGCGAAAGAGGCAAGAAGGGCTTCTTTGAGCTCGCTGACAACGGTATTTTGTTCCTCGACGAAATCGGCGAACTGGCTATAGATGTGCAGGCTAAACTTCTGAGAGTCATTCAGGACGGTGAATTTTTTAGAGTGGGCGGGCACTCCCCTGTTAAATGTAATGTTAGGATAATTTCAGCAACAAACCGCGAACTTGAAGAGATGATTGAAGAGGGAACGTTCAGGCGAGATTTGTATTACCGCTTGAATGTCGTGAGGATCCGAGTGCCTAGCCTCGCAGAGAGAGTGAGCGATATACCGGCACTTGTTAGATTTATGCTGGATAAGTACGGCAGAAAGTTCGACATTAAGAGAACCATAGATGACGATGCGATAGAATACCTTAAACAGTCGCCATGGCCAGGAAATATCAGGGAACTTGAGAACGTAGTTCAAAGGCTGATGATTGGATCAAAAAGTGAGAGAATTGATTTGCTTGACATCATGCGCGAACTGCATTCCGATATCTTTGACTCAACACCACTTTCTTCGGTAAGGAACAAAATATCTGTATCGCATGGTGCTAATGGCGAGCAGGAGCAGGTCATGGATCTTGAGAAAATGGTAAACAACTTCGAAAAAAATATACTTAAGTACGCATGCGGACAATTCGGATCGACAAGGAAGGTTGCTAAGGCGGTTGGAATTTCACAGACACAACTGGTTAGAAAGAAAAAGAAGTACGGAATTTAAACGTAATTGAGGCTTAATTTGAAATCGTTATGATAGGATCACGATTTTCGAAACGAAAACGAATCGCAATATTTATCACCGATTTAAAATCGGTTCGAGTTTTGCAAAAAAATCACTCGGCAATTGGGGCTAAACCGTGCCAGACTATAATAGATTGAGTAGCACTCCCTCAGGATGAAAATTTTGAGGGAGTATTTTTGTGCATATTGGCCTAGATTTTTCGTATTTTGTTTGATTTTTTTTAAAATTTATCGCGGATACCCAAAAAGATGGCACGAAGATTGCTTATATACGTTATGTCATTTTGAAAATAAAATTAATGCTTATAGTAAATTTTAATAAGGAAGGTAATAATATGGAAAAAACTATTGAAAACAGGACCGTTAAGTACAGACCAGGAGATCCGCTAGGAACACATAGGGTTTTGAGCCCAAAGGGAGTTCTTCCACAGCCAGCGGAAATTCTTGATAATGATATGAAAATTTATGACAACGAAGTTCTTATTAACGTTCATACTTTGAACATTGACTCTGCAAGCTTCACAGAGATTGAAAGAAGAGCTGACCACGATGTTGAAAAAATCAAAGAAATCATCATGTCCATCGTTGAAAAGACAGGAAAACACAAAAATCCTTGGACTGGTTCAGGCGGAATGCTAATTGGTACAGTTGCTGAAATTGGTCCTAATTATAAGGGTGAACTTGAAGTTGGAGATAAAATCGCTACACTAGTTTCTCTAAGCTTAACTCCTCTTAAAATAGAGAAAATTTTAGATGTAAGACCTGACATTGACCAGGTTGATATTGAAGGCCAGGCTATTTTGTTCGAAAGCGGTATTTTCTCAATACTTCCAGATGACCTTCCGCAGAATCTAGCGCTTTCTGTGCTTGACGTTGCTGGCGCCCCTGCACAGACCGCTAAGATTTGTCACCCAGGAGATACAGTTGTAATTCTTGGTGGTGGCGGAAAGTCGGGTATGCTTTGCTGCTACATGGCTAAGAAGGAAGTTGGAGTGAACGGACAGGTTATTTGCATTGACGGATTTGAGCCTTCAATTGATAGAGCAAAAAGCGTTGAGGTTGCTGATCACTACATCGTAGGAAATGCGACTGATGCGGTAGGCCTACATCAAAAAGTAGCTGAAATCACAAACGGAAGAATGGCTGACGTTGTTATCAATGTTGTAAACATACCAAACACAGAGATGGCATCAATAATGCTTTGTAGAGATGGCGGCATGGTTTACTTCTTCTCAATGGCTAGTGATTTCACAAAGGCTGCTCTTGGCGCAGAAGGCGTCGGCAAAGATATCAACATGCTTGTTGGAAACGGGTACACAAAGGGACATGCAAACGTGGCTTTGCAGGTTCTAAGAGAAAACGACAAAATCAGAGACTTGTTCAACAAGTTATATGCATAGTGCAAAGTAAAATGCGGCCTCGTCCATCCTGAATTTTCGAGAACATGCGAGCTGCATTTGAAAACTGCATAGTGCTTCTACTTAATTAAAAAACAATATAAAAATACTAATAATATTACCTCCAACCCTTGCGATTATAATACGTCTAATTGCAGGGGTTTTAATTTTCGCCTTTTCTAATAACTCCACCAGATCTCATCAACAAAATAGGCCACTCTCGAATAATATCGCTATGCACTTAATTTTATACAAAAATATATGAAAATATACTTTAACGATAAAGCACATGTTTTGTGTAGAATATCTAAAAATATGCTCAAAAAACGCATTTTGTTGTAGAACACTATAAAATTATAATATTGTTAATATGAAAAAACAAAAAATAGCCCATTATTTTATTGATTCATTAAATTAAAGCGAAAACACTACAACACTTTTTTTAGTGAAATTATATTGTTTTTATTCGTTTTTTGATGTATAATGGGATAAATCGTTTATCGGTTGGAAAGAAATTAATAGATGTCAGGAGTTTTCTAAATGGGTAAATACGTTATCAAACGTGTAGCGCAGGCTGTAATTGTCCTACTTTTGGTTGCAGCCCTAACCTTTGTTTTGATGAACTTAGTACCGGGCGGTCCATTCCTTGGAGAGAAAGCAAAGTCTCCAGAAGTAATTGCCGCACTCAATGCTAAGTATGGTCTTGATAAACCGCTACATATTCAATTCAAAAATTACATTGTTAAGTTCGTTCAGGGGGACTTTGGAGTTTCTCTTAAGATGCAGAAGAATAGGCCCGTGAGTGAAATCATCGCGGAATTATTCCCTACTTCGGCAAAGATAGGTCTTATTTCACTTCTTTTTGCAATAATTACTGGTATCCCGATGGGCTGCCTTGCTGCGTATTTTAGAGGCGGCAAGGTTGATAGCATTCTCAGGGTCATAATGACTTTAGGCATTTCAGTACCAGGCTTTGTTATTGCTACCCTAATGCTAATACTTTTTGGCGTAAATCTCGGATGGCTGCCAACCATTGGACTTAGTAGTCCCGCGAGTTATATTATGCCATGTTTTACTATGGCATTTTATCCTATGTGTTACCTAGGAAGGCTTGCAAGATCAAGTATGCTCGACGCGATTAATCAAGACTACATCAGAACCGCGAGAGCCAAGGGTGTTAGGTCGAGCAAAGTAATATTTAAGCACGCTCTTAGGAATGCTTTTATTCCGATTTTGACATATCTTGGACCTCTGACAGCATTCATACTAACAGGTAGTTTTGTTGTAGAAAGCGTATTCAGCATCCCAGGCATTGGCAGATACTTTATTCAGAGCATACTAAATAGGGATTATCCTATTATAATGGCTACCACAATATTCCTAGCAGCGCTAGTTATAATAATGAACCTAATCGTCGACCTTCTCTACAGACTGGTAGACCCTAGAATTGATATCACTAAGGGAGGTGGCGAAGCATGATTAAAGAACAAAATAAATTTCTAAACCCCAGATTTTTCTCACTGCAACCGGATTTAAACAAACTTCCAGATAGGGAAATGATATTTGAATCGAATGATTTTGAACCAGCTTCTGAGGAAAAGAAAGAACATTTCATAGAAAAAGCTGAAAGCGTATCATATTGGGCTGACGCATGGAGGAGACTTAAGGGCAACAAAGTAGCCATGATATCGCTTGGTATAATAGTAATAATATTCTTGTTCTCATTCATAGGACCGCTTTTCACAAGCGTTGACTACTCAACACAAGCAAGACATGCAGAGAGCATTAACTTAGCACCGTCTTTTGAGCACCCTTTCGGTACTGATAAATTCGGTCGAGATTTGTTTGTGCGTGCTATGTACGGCGGACGAGTTTCACTGACAGTTGGAGTATGTGCGAGCTTGATAGTTCTTGTAATAGGCACACTATATGGCTCAATATCAGCATATTTTGGCGGCAAGGTAGATAACGTTATGATGAGAATTCTTGATTTGATATATTCTGTGCCAGACGTTCTTGTTGTATTGCTTCTATCAGTAACAATCAAGATACCTTTGCAGAACTGGGTTAACACGAGCAACTCGGCATTTGCCGCAAAGGTTGGTGTTCTCGGAGCACCTCTAATATCCATATTCATAGCTTTCGGACTCCTGTACTGGGTTTCTATGGCTAGGATAATAAGGGGCCAAATTCTGATGTTAAAGCAACAGGAATACGTAACTGCAGCCAGGGCTCTTGGCGGCGGTGGTAAGAGAATAATTAAGAGGCACCTTTTGCCAAACTGTGTAGGGCAAATTATTGTAATGACTGCTCTCCAGATTCCATCCGCTATATTTCTTGAGTCATTCCTATCTTTCTTAGGAATTGGTGTTTCTGCTCCGATGCCAAGTCTTGGTGCTATGGCAGCGGAAGCGTTGGCGGGAATATACTCATATCCAGAGAGATTGATCATTCCTTCCATCATCTTAAGTTTGATGATTTTGAGTTTGAACTTGTTCGGCGACGGACTAAGAGATGCTTTTGATCCAAGGCTAAGGAAGTAAGGAGGTTAAGATGGACAAATTATTAGAAGTCAAAGACCTCAAAGTTTCATTCTTTACTCACGCAGGTGAAGTTAAGGCTGTTGGGGGAATAAGTTACGAAATTAATCACGGCGAAATAATGGGAATCGTTGGAGAGTCCGGTTCAGGAAAGAGCGTGGAAGCTTATACGATTATTGGGCTACTTCAAAGCCCTGGAAAAGTTGTTGGCGGAGAAATATTGTTTGACGGTGAGAATGTTTTGGAGTATACCCCAGAGCAGATGGAAGACTTCCGCGGAAACAAAGTAAGCATGATCTTCCAGAACCCGATGACATGTTTGAACCCTGTTTATAGTATCGGAAATCAACTTTCAGAAGCTATTTTGTGCCACCAGAAAGTGGAGAAGAAAGAAGCCTGGGATAAGTCGATTGAAATGCTAAAACTGGTAGGCATTAATAACCCTGAAAAACGTATGAAACAGTATCCGCATGAGCTTTCAGGCGGAATGCGTCAGAGGGTAATGATTGCTATGGGGCTGATTTGTGATCCTAAGCTTTTGATTGCTGACGAGCCAACTACGGCCCTGGATGTAACGATTCAGGCACAAATCTTGGAACTTATCAAAAAACTCCAAGAAGAAAGAAAAATGTCGGTTATATTCATCACACACAACCTTGGCGTCGTTGCGGAAGTCTGTGATAAGGTATCTGTAATGTATGCTGGAAAGATAGTTGAGCAGGGAAGCGTTGATGATATTTTTTACAATCCATCGCATCCATATACGCTTGGACTTATGCGTTCAATGCCTAGGGTTGATGCTGAGGAGTACGAAAGACTGATCCCTATTGAGGGTAATCCGGTTGATATGCTTAATCCTCCGGAAGGCTGCGGATTTGGCGCCAGATGCGAATATTGTATGAACATATGCCTCAGAAAGGAGCCACCTACAATAGATTTAGGTAATGGTCATAGATCTAGTTGCTGGCTTCTTGCCTCTAAACAGAAAGAGGAGGCATAGAGATATGGAAAATAATCAAATGACAAAGGAAAATGGAAGCAATTTAATTCAAATAAAGAATCTGAAAAAACACTTTAAAATAGGTGGTGGACTGAAGGGACCGAAAACTGTGTATGCGGTGGATGGAGTAACCTTTGACATCAAAAAGGGTGAAACCTTCGGACTTGTTGGAGAGTCAGGGTGTGGGAAGACCACGCTGGGGAGAACTCTTTTGCGCCTTTATGAACCAACGGCTGGCACGGTTACATACGATGGGGATGTGATCTTTGATGAGAACAACAAGAAAAATAATCCTAAGATGTTGCCGTTCAGAAGAAAGATGCAGATAATATTTCAGGATCCATCGGCGTCGCTTGACCCGAGGATGACAGTTGGTGAAATTATCGGTGAAGCGCTTGATATTCACAAGCTGCACCAGGGTAAGGACAGGGCAGATAGGATTAACCAACTGCTCGATAGGGTTGGTCTTAATAGTGAACATTCCAATAGATATCCGCATGAGTTTTCGGGCGGGCAGCAGCAGAGAATAGGAATTGCAAGAGCTTTGGCGGTTGAACCTGAGTTTATAGTCTGTGACGAGCCAATATCGGCACTGGACGTTTCGATTCAATCGCAGGTTGTGAATATGCTTGAGGACATGCAAGACGAACTCGGTCTAACCTATCTTTTCATAGCTCATGATTTGTCTGTTGTAAGGCATATTTCAGATAGAATAGGCGTAATGTATCTTGGAAACATGGTTGAACTTGGAAATGGTAGAGAGATGTATGCAGATCCGATTCATCCATACACGAAAACTCTTTTGTCTGCGGTTCCTATCCCGGATCCTAAGGCAAATAGAGAGAAGAAGAGAATAATCCTTGAAGGTGAGATTCCGAGCCCTATGAATCCGCCAACGGGATGCAAGTTCCACACAAGGTGCCCATTTGCTACGGATGTATGCAAACAAGAAGTACCAGAGTGGAGAGAAGTGAAAGACGGGCATTTTGTTGCCTGCCACAATGTATAGTTAGCTTTTGAGTAGTATGTACTCATAGTTATAGAGAATTCATAATAAGGAGGAATATTTATGAAGAAGGCATTATTAACCGCTCTGGCGCTGTGCATGATTTTTGTATTTACAGCGTGCGGTAACAGCGGCGGTTCCGGCGCAAAAGGCGATGACGTTATGGACGTTTGTATTGCATCAGAACCTGATTCAATCGACCCTGCACTTAGCACATCTTTGGATGGAGGCACAATGAACCTTCATACTTTTGAAGGACTTGTAAAATGGGCACCTGACAAAGGCGGCAAAGCTAAGCTAGTACCTGGAATGGCTGAGAAATGGGATATTTCTGATGACAAATTAGAGTGGACATTCCACCTGAGAAAAGATCTTAAGTGGAGTGACGGTTCACCTCTTACAGCAAAAGACTTTGTTTACGCATGGAACAGACTTGTAAACCCAGCTACCGGTGCGGATTACGAGTACATGCTCGACATGGTAGCAGGCTATGACAGTGAAGATAAAAAACTTGAAATCGAAGCTGTTGATGATCAGACTTTCAAGGTAAAGCTAGCTAAGCTTACACCATACTTTGAAGAAATCTGTGCATTCCCTGCAACAGCACCTGTTAAGCAGGAAATAGTAGAGGACTCAAAGATAAAAGACTGGACAAGCAAACCTGATACTTATGTTTCAAACGGTCCTTTCAAGATGACTGAAAGAAAGAGAAACTCAAAGATCGTTATGGAGCCTAATGAAAACTATTACGATAAAGACAAGGTTAAGACAAAGAAACTAGTTTTCCACTTGATGGATGACACTAACGCAATCTATGCTGCATATAAGTCTGGCGAATTAGACTTTATACAACAGGTTCCACCTGATGAGACTAAGGCTCTTCTTAAGGACAAGACTTTGAAGGTTAACCCTCAGATTGGTACATACTTTGTATGCTTCAACACTCAGAAAGCGCCTTTTGACAATCCTAAGGTAAGGGAAGCATTCTCATTGGCAATGGATAGAAACTTCATCGTGAACGACGTAACTGCAACTGGAGAAACTGCTGCTAGCGGATTTGTTCCATCAGGAATCAACGATGTTAAAGGCGTAAACGGTGATGATTTTAGAAAGGTTGGAGGCGACTTCTACAAGATTGGCAAGGATGACTACAAAGCAAACTGTGAGAAGGCTAAGAAGCTAATGGAAGAAGCTGGATATCCTGACGGAAAAGGATTCCCAACTGTTGATTATCTATACAATACAGATGCAAACCACAAAGCAATCGCAGAAGCACTTCAGAACATGTGGCAGGAAAAACTTGGTGTAACAGTTAACCTACAGAACCAGGAATGGAACGTATTTCTTAAAGACAGAAAAGATGGTAACTATTCAATCGCTAGACACGGATGGGTTGGAGACTACAACGATCCTATGACATTCATCGACATGTTCATTACTGGCGGTGGAAACAATGATGCTAAGTACTCAAATCCTGCATATGATGCTATTGTAAAGGCAGCTAAGGCAGAGCCTGATACTGCTAAGAGAATGCAGTTGTTGCACGATGCAGAGAAGATTCTGATTGAGGATGATAACGTAGTTGCACCTCTATACTTCTATACAAGCAAGCACATGATTAAGGACGGAATCAAAGGATTGTACTATACTCCACTAGGATATTACTTCTTTGATAATATGTCAGGCATGTAATATAGATACAATCAATTAATAAGGTTTTTCTTAATCCATTTAGAAAACATATAAATAGCAGGCTGTCGGGATTTTCTGATGGCCTGTTATTTTGTTGGATTCAAAGACAAAAAAGCGGAGATGAACCGTTTTGTGTTCAATTGTTATTTTTTAAATTTACTTAAAAAAATTTGCATTTAAAAATAGACAATAATATTGAAAACTTATATAATATAGATAAAGTTTGAGAAAAAATAATTAGTTTATTTTAGAGGAGGAAAAAACTATGCAGAAAAAAGGATGCCCTTATGGGACTCATCGTGTTATCTCACCTAAAGGAGTTCTACCACAACCGGCAGATGTGATTGACAACACTATGGAAATCTATGATAACGAAGTTTTGATTGACGTTAAGACTCTTAACATTGACTCTGCTTCTTTCACAGAAATCGAAAAAAGAGCAGGCGGAGACGTTGAAGAGATTAAGAAAATTATGCTCGGAATCGTTGAGAAGGCTGGAAAACATAAGAATCCATGGACTGGTTCAGGCGGAATGCTTATCGGTACAGTTAAGGAGATTGGTGACAACTATGTTGGAGATCTAAAGGTTGGCGATAAGATTGCTACTCTAGTTTCACTTTCACTAACTCCACTTGTAATCGATGAAATTTTGGCTGTTAGACCTGAAATTGACCAGGTTGATATCAAGGGACAGGCTATTTTGTTCCAGAGCGGAATTTATGCTAAACTACCTGAAGACATGCCTGAAGGCCTTGCACTTTCTGCACTTGACGTAGCAGGAGCTCCTGCACAGACAGCAAAACTAGTTAAACCAGGAAACACTGTTCTTGTAATCGGTGGTGGTGGTAAATCTGGACTACTTTGCCTATACGAAGCAAAGAAGAGAGCTGGAGTTACTGGTAAGGTTATCTGCTGTGGTGGTTCACAGAAATCTGAAGATCGTGCTAGAAAACTTGATCTTGCGGACGAATACTTCCACCTTGACGCAACTGATGCTGTAGCAATGTACAACAAGATTATGGAACTTACAGATGGTGAGCTTTGCGACATCGTAATCAACAACGTAAACATTGAAAACACTGAAATGGCTTCAATCCTTGCTTGTAAGGATGGCGGTCTTGTATACTTCTTCTCAATGGCTACTAGCTTCACAAAGGCTGCTCTTGGCGCTGAAGGTGTTGGTAAAGACGTAGATATGATCATTGGTAACGGATATACTAAGGGTCACGCTGAAATTACTCTTCAAATCTTGAGAGAGCACGAAGGTCTTAGAAATTTATTTAAAGAGATGTATGCATAGTCGCTTAAGCGCATGTAATGTCAATTGAATATTGTCCCTGCCCCTGTGCAATGCGTTGCCCCGGGTAGGGAATGTTTTTGAGAAATAAATTTATAATGATTAAATAATTAAGGAGAAAAGAAATTATGACTGTTAGAAATTGGAAAGATATTCCTTTGTTCAAGGATGTTACTGATGAGCAGTGGAACGACTGGCATTGGCAGGTTTCACACAGATTGAGCACAGTAGAAGACATTTGTAAGGTAGTAAACCTTACAGAGCAGGAAAAGGCTGATATTGAAAAAGTAATGGGTGGATTCAGAGTAGGAATCACTCCTTATTACGCATCACTAATGGATCCAGATGATCCTACAGATCCTGTAAGAATGCAGGCTGTACCTACAATTCTTGAAATGCACAGATCAGAAGCTGACGATGCAGACCCTCTACACGAAGATGCTGACTCCCCAGCTCCTGGACTAACTCACAGATATCCTGACAGAGTTTTGTTCTTGATTACAGACCAGTGCTCAATGTACTGCAGACACTGTACAAGAAGAAGACTTGCTGGAGAAACTGATGGCGCAAGATCAAGAGAAGATATCGATGCATGTATCGCATACATCAAGAGAACTCCTGAAGTAAGAGACGTACTTCTTTCAGGTGGAGACGCACTTCTTGTTGAAGATGACACTCTTGAATATATCATCAGCGAGCTTAGAAAGATTCCTCACGTTGAGATTGTAAGAATCGGATCAAGGGTTCCTGTAGTAATGCCAATGAGGATAACGGACAAATTGGTTAATATGCTTAAGAAATATCACCCAATTTGGCTCAACACTCACTTCAACCATCCACAGGAAATGACAGATACTGCTAAAGAAGCTCTAAGAAAACTTGCTGATGCTGGTATTCCACTAGGTAACCAGTCAGTACTTCTAAGGGGTATCAATGATGACAAAACAATCATGATGGACCTTGTTCACGAGCTTGCTATGAACAGAGTTAGACCATACTACATCTACATCTGCGACCTTTCAATCGGTATCGAGCACTTTAGAACTACAATGGCTAAGGGTCTTGAAATTATGGAAGGCTTAAGAGGTCATACTTCAGGTTACTGTGTTCCAACATTTGTAATCGACGCTCCTGGTGGTGGTGGTAAGACTCCAGTTATGCCTCAGTATGTAATTTCTCAGACACCTGACAAGGTAATCCTCAGAAATTATGAGGGCGTAATAACCACTTACACTCAGCCTAGACTACCTGATGTTAAATGTAACTTTAACTACAGAAATGGCAAGGAAGCAATTAAGGTTTCCGGAGTATCTGCACTTGGAGAAGGTCTACAGATTAAATCAATGGAACCTGCTCATCTTGCAAGACACGAAAGAAACAAGCACTAGTTCTCAAAATGCTACTCAGTGTAAAATAGACTTTAAATGCACCTATGAGGACTTTTACTCATAGGTGCAATTTTCTGAAATATTTATGATAGATTATATATAACGCTAATTAAAAGGAGTTTTTATGGCACTGCTATCTGAGCTTGCAGAAAAATACAATACATTATCAATAGTGGGGATGTCTAAAAATGCTGGCAAAACAACTGCTTTGAATTACCTGATTGAAGAGGCAATGGACGAAGGTGTAAAAATAGGCGTTACATCCACGGGCCGAGACGGTGAAACCCAAGATTTGGTAACCGGTACTGAAAAACCGAGAGTATATCTAGATATAGATACACTTGTCGCAGTCCCGGAATTTTTGTATGATTTTGCAGATGCAGGATTAGAGGTAATAAGGCGAACACCATATTCGACAGCCATAGGAACACTTTTGATTTGCAGAGTTCGAGACGCTGGATATGTACAAATCGCAGGCCCTGTCATCAATGCCGAGCAGAAAATGCTTTGTGAAGAAATGATATCAGAGGGCTGTGAACTTGTACTCATAGACGGAGCAATAGACCGAAAGACAATCGCATCTCCAGATACTTCCGACGCTATAGTGCTGGCAACAGGCGCTGTTATTTCTAGAAGAATGGACAAGATGGTCGAGGAAACAGCTCACGTTGTGAATCTGTATTCAACCGAAGAACTTGAAAACGGCAAATTTAGGGATATAATTGAAGAGTCAAATTTTGATGACAAAGTAATGCTGATCAGTGAAGATGGCGAAGTGAGTAAACTTGATTTATTGACAGGTCTTGGTGCCGCAAGACATATTGATGAAGCCATCGATGATAGCACAAAATACGTATATATTCCAGGTGCGTTTACAAACAGCGTAATTGACGGAATTTCACTTAAAAAACTTAAGCAGGTAGAGTTTGTTCTTAAGGATCCGACGAAGATTTTCATAAATTCAATGGATTGGGGAAGATTAAGAAAGAGGGGATTCACAATATCCGTTCTTAAAAATATAAAGATCGCTTTGATTACCGTAAATCCATGGTCGCCATCTGGCTATGCTTTCGATAATAAACTTCTACTTGAAGAGATGGAAAAAGCGATACCGGATATTCCCGTAATAGACGTGAGGATGTAGAAATGAAGAATGATGCCAATAGAAGACTTGCAAATGTAAAATCAAGGTCTGAACTGGGACTTGACTATGTGATGCTTCAACTTGAAATAATGTCACCACTGGGCAGGAAGGCTATGAAGGACAACAAACCATTCTTTCCAGGTCAAGAGGAAAATCTTAGAACAGAACTTAATAATTTAGAGAGTTTGATAGCATTTATCAAAGCATATCCTCATTTAAGTGACAAAATACAAGAAGTGTTTATGGAAGTAAAGGATGCACTGAATACTGTTTTGAAGGCAGAGAAGAGCACGCTTTCAATCGTGGAGATTCACGAGGTGAAATCCTTGCTTTTGCAGATGAGACAACTTCTTAAAATCACCAGAGACAAAGAAGAAGGTGATTATAGATCAGAATGCGGATGTGTCAAAGAAATGAAGCGCGACAAGGCCTCGGATTCTGTGGAAGAATTTGAGGATGACAAGGAATCAAATTCTGCTCAACGTGAAAACGAGGATGCTGATATTCCAGACGTATATTTCCTCGAAGACACTGAGGAATTGTTAGATATTTTGGATCCAAGAAGAGATCGACTGAACACATTCTACATTTATGATGAATTTAGCCCAACTCTTGCAGCCCTTAGAAAAGAGAAGAGGGATCTTGAACTTAGCATAAGGCGTGCTCAAAAACATGCAAGGGAAGACTTAAGAAAGTCGAAGGGCGTTTGTCTGACTCCAAAGTTTGACATCGTAGTCGCAAGATCAAATCCAGACTTGGAGAAAATCAAAGCTCTTGATGTCCTTGAGGAGATAGATCAAGACTATATGAGTATAACTTTTAAGCTGAAAGCCACAGCTGAGGTGAATGAGTTTACTCAGAACATTGAAAATATAAACCTGAAAATTGAAACAGAAGAGGAAAAAATAGCTGAAGAGCTTTCTAAGAAAATTGCAGAATATTCTGATATAATAGCAAGAAATTGCAAAGTTATGGGAAAGCTTGAGTTTGATCTAGCTAAGGCAATTTTCTCTATCAAGAGAAAGTTGACGAAACCAGAAATTGTCGATGAACACATCGTAAATTTCGTTGATGCTAGGAACTTGCAGGTTGAAGGAATCCTACAGTCAAAGGGCAAGGAATTTTGTCCCATTTCGATCGAACTTAAGGACGGAGTGACCTGCATCACTGGAGCTAATATGGGAGGCAAAACCATCTCACTGAAATTAGTGGGACAGGTAGCAATCCTCGCACATTACGGCTTTTTTGTTCCTGCTAAATCAGCGAAAATCGGGCTCTCGAATTACATGCATATTTTGATCGGAGATAGTCAATCTGTTGAAAGAGGCTTGTCCTCATTCGGTTCCGAGATGGAAGAACTGAAACAGATACTTGATTTCGGCACCGAGCGTTCGATGATATTGATCGACGAAATTGCGAGCGGAACCAATCCGATTGAAGGCTTGGCTCTAACCAAGTCAATTGTAGATTATCTGATTGTAAAACCGTATATTTCGTTAATTACGACACATTTTGAAACTGTAACTGAAAAAGATGGTGTTGTAAACATGCAGGTTCGGGGACTTTCAGGAGTAGATTTTAATCTTCTCGACAGAGAAATTAAATATGCTAACCGTCGAGATAGAATAAATATAATATCCAAATACATGGATTATAGACTTCGTAGGGTAGACAAAATAGGAGAAGTGCCAAAGGATGCTCTAAATATTGCCAAAATGCTGGGTATCAGCAAGGAAATAATAGATGGAGCAAAAAAATATATTAAGTAAGGAGAAAAAAATGGAAAGCAAACTAAATCTTGATTTTAAGGTTGTTGAAAGTGCAAGAAATCATGCAAAGAACATTGCAAAAGACATGCAAGACTTCATTTCCAGACATACTACTGTGTCAACAGAAAGAACAATCTTAAGACTTTTGGGAATCGATGGAGTTGACGATGTTGATACTCCTCTTCCAAACGTAGTAGTTGACCACATTAAGGATGAAGGCGCGCTTGCTACAGGTGTTGCATATTGGATAGGTAACGCCATTGTTCAAACGGGCAAGGACCCTCAGGAAATTGCAGAGGAAATTTCACAGGGTAAACTTGAAATCACAAAGCTGCCTACATGTAGCGTGGAGGAAGCAGCAGAGGCTCTTAAGCCTTCAATCAAGAAGACTTTTGAGAGAATTGACGCTCAGAAAGCAAAGAGGCAGGAGTACCTCGACACTATCGGATCTGGTCCTGAACCATACCTATATGTTATCGTAGCTACAGGTAACATATATGAAGACGTGGTACAGGCACAGGCTGCTGCAAGACAGGGTGCTGACATCATCGCTGTAATCAGAACAACAGCACAGTCTCTACTTGACTATGTTCCTTTCGGTCCTACAACAGAAGGATTTGGAGGAACATACGCTACACAGGAAAACTTCAGAATCATGAGAAAAGCTCTTGATGAGGTAGGAGAAGAAGTAGGAAGATATATCAGACTTTGTAACTATTCATCAGGAATGTGCATGCCTGAGATCGCCGCAATGGGTGCTCTTGAGAGACTAGACGTAATGCTCAATGACGCTATCTACGGTATTTTGTTCAGAGACATCAACATGCAGAGAACTCTAGTAGACCAATTTATGTCAAGGGTTATTATCGGATACTGTGGTATCATATTTAACTCAGGTGAGGACAACTATTTGACAACTGACGATGCTATTGAAGCTGCACATACTGTAACTGCTTCTCAGTTCATCAACGAGCAGTTTGCTGTACTTGCTAATATTCCAGAAAATCAGATGGGCCTTGGACATGCTTTTGAGATGGATCCTAAGACTGAAGATGGATTCCTTCTTGAACTTTCACAAGCAATCATGGCAAGGGAAATATTCCCTAACGCAAGACTAAAATACATGCCTCCTACAAAGTTTATGACAGGAAACATTTTCATGGGTCATATCCAGGATGCTCTATTTAACCTTGTAGCAATCTGGTCAAAACAATCACTCCTACTACAGGGAATGTTGACAGAAGCTATACATACACCACATATGCACGATAGATATCTTTCTATTGAAAATGCTCAGTACATCTTCAATAACTGTAAGCATATCGGTGAAGAAGTTGAGTTTAAGAAGGATGGTATCATTCAGAAGAGAGCTCAGGAAGTACTCAAAAAAGCAGAACTTCTACTTGAAGAGGTTCAAGAAGAAGGCTTGTTTACAACTATTGAAAAAGGTAAGTTTGGCGGAGTTAAGCGTCCTAAGGATGGCGGACACGGTCTTGAAGGTGTAACCAGAATTGGCGAAAACTACTTCAATCCGTTCGTTAAATTGTTCATGGATCATAAATAAGGAGGGAGTTTGAGATGTCAGAAACTAAAACAGCAACGACAACAGTCGATCTAACAAAGGTAAAGCCTTACGGCGATACACTCAACGATGGTAAGGTTGAGATGGCATTTACACTTCCTGTACCTTATGGCGAGGAAGCAGAAGAATGCGCAAAACAATATGTAAAGAAACTCGGATTTGACGAACCGAACGTAACATATTATCACGAGCTTGGCCCTGGATACACTTTCTTTGTAGTATACGGTTCTGCTCAGCAAACTATTGACTTCACAGGAATTCACGTTCCTAAGGTTGAGGGTAATGTACTTGACAGAGTTGAATGCGGAGAATGGATTGGAGAAAACATCGGCAGAGACATCGTGGTAGTTGGTGCTTCAATCGAGTCAGACGCTCATACAGTAGGTATCGATGCTATCATCCAGATGAAGGGATTCCACGGACACTTTGGTCTTGAGAGGTTCAAGAATGTTGTAGCATATAACATGGGATCTCAGGTTCCTTGTGAAGAAATGATTGCAAAGGCAAAGGAAGTTAACGCTGATGCACTTTTGATCTCACAGACAGTAACACAGAAGGACATTCACATCAAGAACCTTACTAAAATGATAGAACTTGTTGAAGCTGAAGGTCTACGTGATAAGCTTATTCTTATCTGTGGTGGTCCTCGTATTTCACACGAGCTAGCTCAGGAACTAGGTTATGATGCAGGATTTGGCCCTGGAAAGTATGCAGAGCACGTAATGAGTTACGTAATGCAGGAAGTTCAGAAAAGAGGATGGGAGAAGAAGGCTAATATAGAAGATAGATAATGTCTTCGACGGCTATCCCACAAAATATACTGAATATGTGAATAAAAAAACCGTTATAGCGATTATTTTGTTTAAATATCTAAGTTGTCGGATGTTTGGCACAAAACAGATATGGAAAACCAAGCGTTGTAGCGGTTTTTGTGTATGAGGAAAAATCACAGGCAAAATAAAATAGCCTGATGTCAGGCTATAGTACTTCAAACTGGGCTTGGTGTGAGCGCCAGTGCACATCTTTTAGGTAATCGGAGACACCTTTAGAATCTCTTTTAAAAAACAACTCGTATATATTCTTATGTTCCTTATTTGTCTCCAGCAAAATATCTTTAATATCTGGATGTAGGTCTTCGTTAAAGTCCCTTTTTAGAAGGGGCTTTTTTAAATTTTCTAGGGTCTCAATTAGCACTTTGTTGCCACACTTCTGGATGAAAATTTGGTGAAAAATCTCTTGCTGCTTATGATACATATTATAATTCCCCTGAGTGATTGCAAGATTCATGCTTTCAAGGTAAAATTTCATATCCGCGAGATCCCTATCATCGAGCTTTGGACAGGCAATAGCAGCTGCCTCTCCTTCAAGGACACCAATGGTTGTGTATCTTTCGGCAAGATCCTCAAGAGTAAGATTTCTTACAACAAATCCCTTGCGCGGGATATTGTCTATTACCCCAAAACATGAAAGCTCAATGAGCGCTTCTCTGACAGGCGTTCTGCTGACAGAAAGACTTTCACAAATCTGATTCTCATGTATCTTTTCACCGGGATTAATTTTACCAAGAAAAATCTGCTCAGCAATGAAGTCATATACGTGATTTTTTAGCGTTTTAAATTGATCCATTTTTCGCCTCCCTTTCGCTTACAAGAATATAATATATTATTTAAGTTTTTATGACAAGTAATTCACTTGACAAAATATTGTATATAATATATTATATACCCAAGTTAATGAAATACATATTTTTCAGAAAGGAAAGGAACAAAAATGAAAAAGTTTAATAATGTAATCGTAAGAAGACCTTGTAAAGCAATATGTGATGGTATAACAAGTGGAACATTTGATGGAACTCCAGATTATGAGAATGCTCTTAAGCAGCATGATGCTTACATTGAAGCACTTAAGAAATGCGGAGTTGAGGTTACAGTTCTTCCAGCACTTGATGAATTCCCTGACAGCTGTTTTGTTGAAGACACTGCAGTTTTAACACCTAATGTTGCAATTATTTCAAGACCTGGTGCTGAAAGCAGAAGAGAAGAACCTAACTACATTGTAGACACAATCAAGAAGTTCTATCCTGAAGACAAAATCGAATATATCAAGGCCCCTGGAACAATGGAAGGTGGCGACGTTATGATGGTTGGAAATCACTTCTACATCGGAGCTTCTGACAGATCTAACCCAGAAGGCTGCAAGCAGTTTATCGAAATCCTTGAAAGACACGGACATACAGGTTCAGTAGTTGAGATGAAGGAAATGTTACACCTTAAGACGGGCGTTAACTACCTAGAAAACAACAACATGCTCGCTGCAGGCGAATTCTTGACAAGTCCTGTTTTCAAAGACTATAACAAAACAGAAATCCCGGCTGACGAAGCTTATGCTGCAAACTGCATTTGGGTGAACGACATTGTAATCGTTCCAGAAGGATTCCCTAAGGTTGAGAAGGCTGTTAGAGATATGGGATACGAGGTTATGACAGTTGATACTTCAGAATACAAGAAGATTGACGGAGGATTGAGCTGCTTATCTCTTAGATTCTAGGTTAATAGGCTGAATTATTAAGGGGGAATATTGATATGCAAAAACATGAAAGAAATCTAGGCGTATTTCCCCTTGCCATGTTTGCGGTAGGGCTTACTTTGGCAAGTGGTGTATTCAGTTTGTCGGGTGACTTTGCGAAAAGTGGAGCAAATACGCTGGCAACGCTCATAGGATGGGCTATTTGCGGAGTGGGCATGTTTGCTTTAACGATGGCATTTTTTAAACTATCCATAGTAAAGAAAGAACTGACAAGTGGTATTTACAGTTATGCAAACGAGGGTTTTGGCAATTATGTAGGCTTCAACTCGGCTTGGGGTTATTGGATGAGTGCGATCTTAGCACAAATTTCATTCATAGCATTATTGTTTGAAACTATAGGTAATTATATTCCAGCCTTTGGGAATGGATCAAATCTCGTTTCGGTATTAGTTGCTTCTGCTGTTATATGGGCACTATCCATATTGATTCTTAGAGGCGTGAACCAAGCGGTTATCCTGAATGCTATAGTTGTAATAGCAAAGGTCATTCCTATCCTAGTCGTAGTAATCGCAATAATTGTTGGCGGTGCTTTCAGATGGGATATCTTCGTAGATAATTTTGCAGGGACAGGTGAAATTTCACTACTTGAACAAGTCAAGGGAACAGTATATACGACCGTATGGATTTTTATAGGAATTGAGGGAGCAGTTGTTATCTCGGGTAGAGGAAAGAATACTAGAATATCAGGACAGGCTACAATAATTTCATTCGCTTCTCTATTTATACTTTATGTAATAATTTCAGTTCTGTCGATGGGAGTTATGCCTGCAAAAGAGCTTGCTGAGCTACCTAATCCTTCGCTTGGCGGAGTTCTAGAAGCTGTGGTTGGGCCTTGGGGAGCTTCACTTGTAAATATAGGTGTTATCATTTCGCTCGGCGGAGCGCTCTTCTCATACACAATACTTTGTGTTGACAGTGCATTCGGACCAGCGGAACATGAGGCATTTCCAGCTGTTTTGGCGAAGAAAAACAAGCAAGGCGCACCTACGTGGGCAGTTATAGTATCTGCGCTAATAATACAGTTATTTATAATTATAATGTATCTAAATAGCGCTACATTCCAGGCCTTATATGCACTTTCGACCTCTGCGATAATGGTTCCTTATGTATTATCTGCATTCTACTATTTAAAGGTAGTGATGAAGGGTGAAGATAGAGAAATTGAAGGTGGCAAAAGATTTGCACCATGGATAATTGCAATAGGTGCTTCAATTTACGGGCTTTGGCTACTATATGCCTCCGGAACGACATATATTTTGATAGCATCTCTTCTATATGCACCTGGAACTATTATGTATATTTATAATAGAAAGAAGCGAGGGCAGAAAATATTTGAGGGCATCGGATCAATTGCTGTTTGTGTATTGTTAGTTGCAGCGGCAGTTATATCAGTTGTTCTTACAGCAAACGGAACTCTTGCATGGTTCTAATATAAAAGTGTTTTAGTCTATATGCCTTATATTTTGCACATAGGAAACAATATATTAAAAAAGCGGCTAACTCAGAACGAGTAAGCCGCTTTTAAAATTACAGTGTTGTGATCAGTATGTGACTACTTTCTAACCATTGGTTTGCCACAGCATTCGAAATCACAGCAAACACCCTGGTCGTGTCCAGTTTCACAAGCTGCATCGTCAGGGCAGCCACATGATTTCTTAACTTCTAGCTCAAGACCGCAGTCCTTACATACATAAACTTCCCCAACTTTCATGTCTCCACAAGATACCATAATACTTTTCCTCCTTCAAAATTATCTTAAGTTTTTTACAAATTGATTATAACATAGATTAAACGGTTAAGCAAGCGTTTAATTGAATTTTTTTAAAAAATTTCCAAAGTTTTTTCTGTCAACTTTATTAAAGTAGGGACGAGCCTTTAATTTCAATAACTTTAGCAGCCATCGTATTAGCGAATTTTATGGATTCTGAAAGAGTTTTCCCATCAAGCAAGCACGAAATTACAGAACCAGCATGTGCATCACCTGCACCGATAGTGTCAACAACCTTCTCTACGGGCTGAGAAGGTACGTGAAATTTGTTGATACCGCAACTAGTTGGCGTTATGAGAAAAGCCCCCTCGGAACCATGCGTAATGATTAGAGGTGCCCCAGTCAAATGGGTAATATCCTCAGCTGATCCAAACTCGCAAGACAAAACTTCATATTCTGATTTGCTGAGATGAAGCATAGGATCAAGAGCAAAAATCTGTTCTAAAATTCCCCGTGGAATATTAGCAATTTGAGGGCCAGGTGCAAAGAATAATTTTGGATGATTTAAAGTGCAGTTTTTGGTTGCGTTTTCAAGAAATCTAATAATAGAATCGTCTGAATCTCCGGAAAGATCAAGTCCGCAAAAATATATTATCTCATATTCAGCCGGATTGATTCCCTTAAAAAACTCGTCACGAAAGACATATTCAGCGCCACGATGGCACACGAAACTGCGTTCTCCGCCTCTTTCAACAAAACAGTAGCAGCACCCATTCTCTTCTCGGACGCGATCAAGCGGAACCGAAAACCCTTTTTGCACCAATGTTTGGTTGATAAAATCTCCATAAAAACCACTTCCAACTGGGCTTATGAGGTCAAAGTCCTTGGACAGATATGACAGCATCGAGGCTACATTGTATGCGCAGCCACCGACATTGAGAACTTGAGACTTGGTATTAACGTCATCGCCTGTTTTGGGCAGTGAGTCGATTTCAATTATCACATCGACTGCGGTTGAGCCGATTATCAAAGCTTTTTTCTTCACAGTTTCTCCTTGGAATATCTCTAAAAATAAAATGAGAAGCAGCAAGGCTTCTCCTAAAACGAAATTGATACACAGAGGCATCGCTATTTTACAATAAATTTTGGATTTTTCACCTTAACATTCGCATCACGGACCACAGTTTCTGGCTTCTTCTCGAGGACTTCGGGGTTTGCCATGTAACGCTTGAATTGACGGAAACATCTTGCGTAATAATATCCTGATTCAACCCTGTCATCAGTTGAAACATTAACGGGTATTACTTTTTTGTCGACAATCGTCTCGCCAACTCGTACGAGTTTCTTCTCAGGCTGTCCCATAGCTATGAATATGGATGTGCTTCCGAAGTCGTACATATGGTGATAAACTGCACCAAGCCTAATGGAAGCAAGGTTTGTGATAAACAGTGACGTGTGAAACGGACTTGCGTCAATCAAGCTAAAAGGTAGCCCAAAATATTTGTCCCACATCTTGAGAAATCCGACGATGCTCCTCATAAGACCAGGAACTTTGTTCATACCCTGAAGGAACTTGTCAGTTGCATTACTTGGCTTATCTGTGGCTTTCTCAGTTTCCTCAATTGCTTTTTCGACCTTCCTGTTAACTTCGAAGATGTCGTCATCCATGTTGAAATAAAGCTTTATGACCGTTTCGCTGCTACCTCCGTTAGGATTTGGTTTGAGTGCAACAAAAGAGACTGCAAAGTGATTGCGGCTGTATATCCTGCGATTTATGACAAAACGATTTAAATTGGGGTTTTGCGAGACTAGACGAAGATAACCTGCGATAACAACGCTCATGTGCCTCATTGTAATACCACGCTCCCTACATTTGTTAACGTATTTTGAGATGGATTCCAAATCAAGATCGAGGTTAACATAGTTGGTCGCATCGTAGCGATGAGGCATTATATGGGGAATTATTTCGTAAAAAGGGTCACAGCCCTTAAGTTTGTATCCGTCGGGTCTATTCATACTATTTCACATTTCCGTTCTGAAAATCAAACACTGCTTTTGCAAGTGATTCAATATCATCTGATGTTGTACCGAATCCCGTTACAAAACGCGTTACCATCACATCATCTCTTCCTTCGACAGGCGCCCACTCGTAGAAATCGAAATCTTTTTGCAGGTGCTTAATCAAATCCTTAGGCAAAATAGGGAATATCTGGTTAGTCAACGAAGAACTGAAAAATTCGTATCCTGCAGTTTCGAATATTTTGTGAATCTTAACAGCGGCTGCATTCATGTGATGACCGATGCTGTAAAACAAACTGTCGTCGTCGCCCTTTAGAAGTTCTATAAACTGCACGCCGATGATTCTGCCCTTTGCAAGCATCGCATTATTTTGTTTGATAATCCATCTATAATAAGGTTTGAAAGCGTCGTTCAACAAAACAACTGCTTCGCCGAGGAGTAGTCCATGTTTGGTACCGCCGATGTAAAACGCATCTGCAATTTCTGCGATGTCCTTGATTGTAAAGTCCGCATCAGGGGCAGTAAGTGCAACTCCAAGTCTTGCACCGTCGATGTAAAGGAGCATGTCTTTTTCGTCGCATTTGGCACGAAGCGCCTTAAGTTCTGCCAGACTGTAGAGGCTGCCCAATTCAGTTGTCTGACTAATGGAAAGAAGCCTAGGAAGTACAGTGTGGTCGTCCTCATATTCAATCCATGCCTTGTCAATGAGTTCTGGTGTGATTTTGCCGTCCACTGGATCCATAGGAATTATTTTGTGCCCTGTTTTTTCAACGGCACCGCATTCGTGTGCATATATGTGAGCTGACCTTGGGGCTACTACAGCCTCGTAAGGCCTCAAAGCGGATGCAATCGTACAAACGTTAGTCGGAGTGCCACCCACCATCATGTGAATCTCTGCGTCAGGTCTTTCAATTATTTCTTTGATAAGTTCGGCTGCACGTTCAGAGTATATGTCTAGTGTGTGCGTGCCAGTATGCTCGGTATTGGTCTCAACCAAAGCCTTTAAAATTTGGGGATGTGCCCCTTGAGTGTAGTCACTTTTGAAATATATCATATTAGACCTCCTTAATGGTTTATTGATCGTATTTTTCGGTTCAGTAGTCATTTTAATCATACAATTTTAACCATACATTAGTATTATACGTGAAAATTTGTATAAAAGCAAAATTTTTTGAAAATTTTGTTAACGACGGTTGACAATCATTTTCACGTGTTGTATGATACTAACACAAGGTTAGCATGTACTAACTGCAAGCTGGGCAAAAGCACTCAAGCAAAATCCAAATTTTGATGTTTTTAACCAATTCAACGAAGATGGGGGTGGCGATATGCCTTTAAATTTTGCTAATGAAGGTGATTCAGTCAGGATAGTAAGAATTTCCGGTGCAGATGAGTCTAGACGACATCTACAGAATCTAGGCTTTGTAGAGGAAACGGAACTTAAAATAATAACCAAGTCGGGTGGCAACATAATTGTTAGCGTTAAGGACGGCCGAGTTGCTCTTAGCAAAGAGATGGCATCCAAGATAATAGTAGCACCTGTATAGCCTTTGAAATCTCAAAGGCTATAATTATTGAAATCGGAGGATAGAGATGAAAAATTTGAGAGATGTTCCTGTTGGAGGAAAAGCTGTAGTTAAGAAACTCGAAGGGCAGGGACCGACTAAGAAAAGAATTATGGACATGGGCATCACCAAAGGAGTTACCGTAAATGTCGTAAAAGTTGCACCTCTTGGTGATCCAATTGAGGTTAAAGTCCGTGGCTATCAGCTTTCAGTCAGGAAGGCAGATGCTGAATCTATTTTAATTGAAGAGTAAAATAATAAATATTATGGATATGAATTTTAAAATAGTATTAACGGTGTTTAGGAGGAATTTAATTGAAGATTAAAAATGAAAACATTGTGGTTGCTCTGGCAGGCAATCCAAACAGCGGTAAAACGACTCTGTTTAACGCACTCACAGGATCAAACCAATATGTTGGTAACTGGCCCGGTGTTACAGTTGAGAAAAAAGAAGGACGATACAAAAAGAATAAAAATGTAGTAATAGCTGACCTCCCGGGAATCTACTCACTTTCACCATATACACTGGAGGAAGTTGTTGCCAGGAATTATCTTTTAGATGAAAAGCCTGATGCCATTTTGAACATAGTTGACGGAACAAACCTTGAGAGGAACCTGTATTTGACGACTCAACTACTCGAACTAGGCATGCCAGTTGTAGTTGCGATAAATATGCTTGATATCCTCAAAAGTAGAGGGGACGTTATTGATATTAAAGCCATGTCAAAAACTCTCGGATGTCCAGTAGTTGAAATTTCAGCCCTCAAAGGGCTAGGCATCGACGATGCTGCACAAGTTGTGATCAGGGAAGCAAGCGAGAAGAAAACTTTTGAGCCAGAACATCATTTCTCAGGCCAGGTTGAGCACTACCTTGCACATATTGAAGAAGCGGTTGTTCACAACCTTCCTGAGGCAGAGCAGAGATGGTATTCAATCAAACTTTTTGAAAGAGATGAGAATGCAATTAAGAGATTGAATCTTCCAGCTGAGGCACTCGAACACATTGAACAAGATATTAAGGAGTGCGAAACTGAGATGGATGACGACTCAGAAAGCATCATCACAAACGAAAGATATCTATATATCTCATCTATAATAGGTTCTTGCTATACTGCGAAAACTCATGTGGAGATGTCCACCTCAGACAAAATAGACGCTGTTGTAACTAACAGAATCATGGCACTTCCAATATTTGCATTAGTCATGTTTATAGTATACTACGTTTCCATCAAAACTGTTGGAACTATGGCAACGGACTGGACTAACGATGTGCTATTTGGAGAGGATCCTTGGAGTTTCTTTGGACTCTTTAAGGTACCGAGCATACCAGGAATCTTTGAGAGTATAATGAGCGCTCTTTCAGTATCTGGATGGCTCCACGATCTTGTGATCGATGGTATTGTTGCCGGAGTTGGTGCAGTATTAGGATTCTTGCCACAGATGATAGTATTGTTCCTAATGCTTGCCTTTCTTGAAAGCTGCGGTTACATGGCGAGGGTTGCCTTCATCATGGACAGAGTTTTTAGGAAGTTCGGACTTTCAGGTAAATCATTCATACCGATGCTCATAGGTTCTGGATGCGGAGTTCCCGCAATCATGGCTTCAAGGACCATTGAAAACGAGCGTGATAGAAGAATGACTATAATGACGACAACATTCATTCCTTGCAGTGCTAAACTTCCTATCATAGCCTTGATTTCAGGTGCTTTATTTAACGGTGCAGCATGGGTTGCAACAAGCGCATACTTTGTCGGAATCGGTGCAATCATAGTATCAGGTATTATATTGAAGAAGACAAAACTCTTTGCAGGTGAGCCTTCACCATTTGTACTAGAGCTACCTTCATACCATTGGCCTACAGCATCTGCAATACTTAGGAGTACAGGCGAGAGAGCTTCATCATTTGCCAAGAAGGCTGGAACAGTAATCCTACTAGCTACAATTTTAGTTTGGTTCACATCATCATATGGATGGGACAATGGATCTTTCGGAGCTGTAGATATGGACGAATCAATCCTTGCTAAACTCGGAGGAATATTCGCACCTCTGTTTAAACCACTCGGCTTTGGCAACTGGAGAGCCGCTGTTGCAGCTATAACAGGACTCATGGCGAAGGAAAACGTTGTAGGCACATTCGGAATCCTATACAAAGGGCTCGAGGAAGTTTCAGATAACGGAGACGAAATCTGGACAGCCGTAGCATCACACTACTCGGTAATGGGTGCATATTCATTCTTGATATTCAACCTAATCTGTGCACCTTGTTTTGCAGCAATCGGAGCTATCAAGCGTGAAATGAACAGCGCTAAGTGGACCTGGGCAGCACTAATTTATCAGACAGTGTTTGCATATATTCTATCTCTGATTTGTTACCAGATTTGGACTTTTGTAGCAACAGGATCATTCACTATCGGGACAGTATTTGCTTTCGGATTGCTAGCTGTACTTATCTACTTGTTGTTTAGGAGTTATGATGACAAAACAGCATTGAGACCTGTTAAGATGGCCGTAGAAAAGAACTAAATACGGCATAGGCTAAGGAGGGATTCATATGGGAAATTTTTTCAGTGAACATATCGGTGATATAATTGTGGGCGGCATTCTTATAGTGATTGTTGCATCAATAGTTGTGAAAATGATTAGAGACAAGAAAGCCGGCAGATCAAGTTGCGGTTGCGGAGGCGGCTGTAGCGGATGCGCAGGTTCAAATATTTGTCATATGGATGCCGAACAGATTAAGAAGGAAATCACAAAATAAAAACACATATAAATCAGTAAAATGTGGGAGGTACTTTTAAAAAGTACCTCCTATTTTGCTTTATTTTCAATAAGTATTATGATAGAATAGTTAAGATAATGATAGGAGGTAAGAGATGTCTATTCAGGAATCCGGTGAAATGTACCTAGAGACCATTTTAATTCTAGGTAAAGAAGGAAAGAAAGTTAGATCTATTGATATTGCTAATTATAGAGATGTATCTAGGGCTAGCGTCAGCAGAGCAATGGGACTTCTTAAGGAAAACGATTATCTTGATATTGATGAATCTGGATATATAACACTGACAGACAAGGGAGATAAGGTCGCAAATGCCATATATAAAAGGCATCTTGTTTTATCCGAAATTTTTACTTCAATAGGAGTGAGCGAAGACGTTGCTACGGAGGACGCATGCAGGGTTGAGCACTATATAAGCGATGAGACTTTTAACGCGCTCAGGAAACACTTCGGAAATTAATTTGTAAATCGACACTATTTTGTGGGGAATAAATAATTTGCAGCAAGGGATTTGCGGCAGATGATTTTAGAATTTTGAAAATAAGGAGCAGTAGTAGATGGACGTATTTTCGTTTTTTACCTTAGGGGGAGGGCTTGCACTTTTTCTCTATGGGATGAACGTAATGTCGCAGGGCCTCAGCAGACTTGCGGGCGGCAGGCTTGAGATCATTCTCAAAAGAATGACTGCAACCAAGTTCCATAGTTTATTTTTGGGGCTTGTAATAACAGCAGCCATACAGAGTTCTTCAGCAGTTACGGTAATGCTTGTCGGACTTGTAAACTCGGGTATAATGGAACTCGGACAGACCATTGGGGTGATCATGGGATCTAATATCGGAACCACCGCAACCGCATGGATTTTGAGTTTAATTGGTATTCAGGGAGACAACTTCTTTGTAAAAATCTTGAATCCGACTAATTTCTCGCCTGTGCTAGCACTGGTAGGCGTAATAATGACTATGAGTGCAAAGAAGAGCAAACACAAGGACATTGGAACAATTATGGTCGGTTTTGCCATTCTGATGTTCGGAATGGGATTTATGAGTGACGCTGTGAATCCACTAACCGAAAGCCCTGAATTCGCAAAAATACTAGTTGCATTCAACAACCCTTTTCTAGGAATTTTAACTGGATTCATATTAACCGCGATAATTCAGAGCTCATCAGCATCTGTCGGAATATTGCAGGCATTATCGCTTACATCAAGCCTGACGTATGGAATGGCAATCCCTATAATAATGGGACAGAACATAGGAACCTGTATCACTGCGATTATTTCCAGTATAGGAGTTTCAAAGAACGCGAAGAGAGTGGCTGTTATACATGTTTTGTTCAATTTATTGGGCACGACAGTCTGCCTTGTTTTGTTCTATGCAGCACATGCACTATTCCAATTCCCATGGATAGAGAGCGCGATAGGCCCAGTAGGTATAGCTCTGTCACACACAGTTTTCAATGTGTTGACGACAATATTCCTCCTTCCTTTCTCCGACAAAATAGTTTTGATGGCAAGGAAGATAATCAGAGCCGAGGGACACGAATCGAGTTTCTTAGACGAGAGACTGTTCAGAACACCTTCTGTTGCTATTCAGGAATGTAGAAATAAGACGGATGAGATGGCAGAACTAGCATTTGGAAATGTGAGTCGCGCTATGAATCTTCTCTTTAAATACGATGAAGATATAGCTGACGAAATTGAAAAAATTGAGTCGCAGATTGACAGATTTGAAGATAAACTCGGATCATACCTTGTGAAACTTTCGGGCTTTGAACTTTCGGATACTGACAGTAGAATGATATCAACGCTACTTCATACTATTGGAGATTTTGAGAGAATAGGGGACCATGGAGTTACCCTTCTTCAGGCGGCAAAAGAGATAAAAGACAAGGATATTGTATTTTCAGATACCGCGATGATGGAACTGGAACACATCAAGGGCGCTTTGGATGAAATTATTTCAATTACACTTGCAGCCTTTGTTGAAGATAATTTAGAGAAAGCTAGGGAAGTCGAACCTCTTGAGGAAGTTATCGATGACCTTACAGACCTGATAAAGACAAGACATATAAGTAGATTGCAGTCGGGTAAGTGCACGATTGAACACGGTTTTGTGCTAAATGACATGCTCATAAGTTTCGAAAGAATTTCTGACCACTGCTCAAACGTTGCAGCTGCACTGATTGAACTTGAGAATTACAGTTTTGAGAGACATAAATATCTCAGAAGACTTAAGTCAAGAGATGATAGAAACTTTAAAGCTTTGTACAAAGAATTTTCAGAAAAATATGGATTGCCTGCATAAGCAAGTTAGACATGAGAGCATTTGAAAGGAGAATTATATGGCATTTTCAAGCGAGGTTGGCATAGATCTTGGTACTGCCAACGTGCTGGTTTACATTAAAAATAAGGGTATTGTTTTGAACGAACCTGCAGTAGTTGCTGTAAATAACGACACAGACGAAATACTTGCGGTAGGCGAAGAAGCAAGGCAGATGCTCGGTAGGACTCCGGGCAACATTGTGGCCCTGAAACCTCTGAGCGATGGTGTAATTTCAGATTATGATATAACTGAACGTATGCTTAAGTACTTTATTGCAAAGACCTGCGGAAGGAGTAGATTCTTCAGACCCAAAATCATGGTTTGCGTTCCGAGTGGTGTAACAGAGGTAGAGAAGAGGGCTGTTAGAGAGGCTGCAACGCAAGCTGGAGGTAAGGATGTTTACCTTATGGAAGAACCGGTTGCAGCAGCTATAGGAGCGGGCCTTGACATATCAAAGCCAGACGGAGTTATGGTAATTGATATAGGTGGAGGAACCACCGATATTGCTGTAATCTCACTTGGAGGCATAGTTGCAAGCGCATCTGTAAAGATGGCGGGAGATAAATTCGACGAAGCTATAATCAAGTATATGAGGAAGGTTCATAAGCTATACATAGGAGAGCGAACTGGTGAAGAGTTGAAGAAAAATATCGGAACCGCCTACCCTCGTGAAGAAAGCATAACTATGGAATGCAGAGGTAGAGACCTCATCACAGGACTTCCAAAGACCGTAATGGTGACATCCGAAGAGATGCTTAAGGCACTTGAGGAACCTCTACATACGATTTGTGAGTCAGTTCATAGCGTACTTGAAAAAACTCCACCTGAACTTGCAGCCGATATCAGCAATTCTGGAATTATGCTAACAGGCGGTGGCGCATATCTATATGGAATCGACAAAAGAATCGAAGCGCGAACTGGCATTACAGTTCACATTGCTGAGGATCCTTCATCATGTGTTGCAATAGGCACAGGTAAGGCGCTAAACGAACTTGAGAAAATTGAAAATAATAAGCTAAACAAGAGGGAGCCATATCTATAAAGGGTGGCTCCTTTTTTAAAGTCTGCGAAACCACTCTAAAGAAGAATTATTAAGAAACAATACATTCTTTGGGTGCGTCACAATTTAATTTTATTTGCGACTAAAGAAACGGAAAAATACATGAAATACGAACTTATAGCTACAACAACATTTGGCCTTGAAGCAGTTGCACGCAGGGAATTAGAAAAATTAGGATATGAGGTTATGAAGACTGAGGACGGCAAAATTACATATCTTGGCGACCTCGAAGCAATTGCAAAATCAAACTTATGGCTCAGGACCTCCGATAGAGTGCTCCTCAAAATGGGCGAGACCAAAGTGAAGAACTTTGAGGAACTGTTTCAATATGTTAAAGAACTGCCTTGGGAAGAAATCATCCCCAAAGACGGCTGTTTTGTTGTGAACGGGACGACTGTAAAGTCTACGCTGACAAGCCTTCCTGCAATCCAGCGAACAATTAAGAAAGCGATGGTTTTGAGACTTTCGGAAGCCCATAAATCGGAGTTACCAGAAACAGGTGCAGAATACCCAATCAGATTTACACTGCTGAAAGATGTTTTGACGATTTCGATCGATACGACGGGCGCAGGATTGCACAAAAGAGGTTACCGCGTTCAAAATGTCGAGGCTCCGATAAAGGAAACACTTGCAGCGGCTCTTATAGAACTCTCTTTTTGGAGGCGTGGCAGGCTACTCGTTGATCCATGCTGCGGATCGGGAACTATTTTGATTGAGGCGGCTATGATAGGACGAAACATCGCACCGGGACTTTGTAGGAATTTTTTGTCTGAAAAGTGGCAGATTATCCCTGAAGAAATTTGGAAGAGAGCGAGAAAAGATTCCGCCGAGAGTGCAGACTATGAGGGCGAGTTTTCGATAAGAGGTTATGATATTGATCCGAAGGCAGTTGCGGCAGCAGAGGAGAACGCAGACGCAGCAGGAGTTCGCGATGACATTTGCTTTGAGAGAATGAGTGTGAGTAAGATCAATATCCCCGAGAAGTCATCGATAATAATAACCAATCCTCCGTATGGGCAGAGAATTGGAAGTGAAGAAGAAATGGAAATCGTTGACAAAGCTTTGAGAAGACTCATGTCCGAGGATGAAAGCCTGTCGGTCTTTGCGATAACTTCTGAGAAGGGCTTTGAGAAAAAAATGGGAAGGAAGGCCGACAGAAGAAGAAAACTTTATAATGGCAGGATTGAGACCACATATTATCAGTATCATGGAAAGAAGCAGAGGCCATGAAAATTAAGGTTGATAAAAAATCAAAAGAAGCTCTATACTGGCAGATTTACAGCCAAATAAAATCATTGATAATTGATGGCAGCATTCAACATGGTTCGTATTTGCCGTCTGAGAGACCGCTTGCAGCCGAACTTGGTGTACACCGCAATACAATAATAAGAGCGTATGGGGAACTCAAGGCCGAGCAGTTGATCGTTTCCAGGCAGGGAATAGGTTACCAGGTTTCATATAATGCTGAGAACAATTCAAAGGCTAGGTATGAGGATGGCGGGAATCAGCCCTCTCCACAAAGCGAAAAGAAAAAATCCTCGAATAACTCCAGTAGATTTAAGTTGAAAAACGTCAACTGGGATCAAATGATCAAGAATGAATACCGTGATGTAGGTGAGAAGTTCGACAAAGCCTTCCAGAGGCAGGGCAAGAATACTAAAATTTCAATGGCTGTAGGCATTCCACCGATAATTTATGATGAAGAAGAAATCGCAGCCAACATTGCATACATTCTTAAGGAAAACGGCAAGACGGAATCATACATCACGCCATATCAGGGCGACGAGGAGTGTCGAAGACAGATAGTAAACTACCTCAGGGGCAAGGGAATCAGAGCCAAGATGAGTCAAATTCAGGTAATGAGTGAGACAAACCAAGCGTTTGACTTCATCATGACAGCAACATTGAAGCCAGGCGACAAAATAATAATCGAGGAGCCGGTCTCGCCCGATGTTTACAGACTTATAGACCTCAACGACTGCGAGGTCATAACCGTACCCGTCGATGAAAACGGAATGAAGTGTGAAAATCTAGGCCCGATGATCGAAAAATATAAGCCGAAATATATTTACATTAACTCAAGCTATCATGATCCCACAGGTGCATGCCTTTCAGTTGAGCGCAAGAAGAAATTGCTGGAGATTTCGTACAGATATAGGATCCCTATAATTGAAGATGATAGCGGATCAGAACTTAATTTTTTCGGAAATCCAGAACCGACCCTAAAATCAATGGATAAAGGCAATAATGTTATCTACATTTATTCGTTCGCATTAAGTTTTGTGCCTGGACTATCAATGGCCTTCATCTTAGCACCTGAGGAACTGGTAAGAAGCTTGAGATACCTAGTTTCTGTCAGGCTTATGTCGCTTGAATGGGTTGCCCAAAAATTAATTGCAAGATGCCTTGAGGACGGAAGCTATATCAGGAAAACAACTGAGATAAGACGAAGAAATCGTGAGAATTTCAGAGCAATATGCCCGTTTCTTGACGAACTTAAACCCTATGGCTTGAGCTATCACACACCAAAGGGAGGCGTTTACATATGGGTCAAACTGCCCACAGGTCTTGATAGTAGGAAGGTCGTGCTGGAGGCTGAGCGACGAGGACTTTCACTAATTGCAGGGACAGTGTTTTATCCCGACAAAATGGCAGGGAAGGATAAAATACGAATAAACTTTTCTCATGAGAAGAAGAACATGGCAATCGAGGGCATGAAGATTTTCTCGTCGATAATACAGGACATGGTAGAAGGGGAGTAAATTTGCGTACGTGAAAAAGCATGTAAAATAAGACTTTTGCCGTTTGAAAGACACCCAAAAATGACCCATAAATCTCCATTCCTTAGAATTATATTGTAGTCTACCAACTGCAATATACTAAAAGGAGGTCATATGGGTTTAAATGAAATACATAGTTATCGCATTCAAAATGATATTGCTATTATTCGAGATTTAGAATATAATGTAGCAAATGATACACAGCATAGGAACAGGAGCTTGTTATGGAATTTATGTCTGCAAGAGAAGCCGCCGATAAATGGGGTATTTCCCAAAGAAGAGTGGCAGTTTTGTGCTCTGAACAAAGGATTAAAGAAGCAACTATGGTCGGTAATATGTGGATAATTCCGGCTAACGCTCAAAAACCCAAAGATGCAAGAAGTACACGATATAATCGGACCGAAGAAAAAGCAGTTAAGCCATTTTTGAAATGGGCTGGCGGTAAAGGTCAGCTCCTTAAAGAAATTGAGCGATACTATCCTTTTAATAGCGGGGGAATCACAAAATATGCCGAGCCGTTTGTTGGTGGTGGAGCTGTTTTATTTGATATCCTTAATAAACATAATTTAGATGAAGTTTATATCAGTGATATTAACGCTGAGCTTATCAATACTTATCGAATTATTCGTGATGATATTGATACACTAATCGAAATGCTTAACACTATGCAAAACGATTTTATTCCATTAGATACGGACAATCGTAAAGCATATTATATGCAAAAACGCGAGCGTTTTAATGATTTGAAGGTCAACGGAGATGAAAGCATCAATATTGAAAAAGCAGCATTGATGATTTTTCTTAATAAAACTTGTTTCAACGGTCTGTTCCGCGTAAATAAAAAAGGTCTATTCAACGTTCCTATGGGTTCTTATAAAAAACCTTTGATCTGTGATGAAACAAATCTTAGAGCAGTATCGGAGAAATTGCAAAAAGTTACTATTGTATGTGGAGATTACAGAGAGTCAGCTGACTTTATTGACGAAAATACATTTGTTTATTTTGACCCTCCATATAGACCGATTACAGATACGGCAAGTTTTACCGCATATACGGAGAATTTGTTTAATGATGAGAAACAAATTGAACTTGCAAAATTCGTTGATGAAATGAACAAGAAATGTGCAAAAATAGTAGTTAGCAATTCCGACCCGAAAAACTCAAATGCAAAAGATGATTTCTTTGATAACATTTATTCATCTCATAAAATCAAACGAGTTGAAGCAAAACGAATGATTAATTGTAACAGTGAAGCAAGAGGAAAAATTAAAGAATTGCTTATTTCTAATTTTTAAGGAGAGTGGATATGGACATTAGAAAAGGTACTAAGCTTATAGAAAATGGCACGAAAAAGGCAATTATAGAATTTGTGTTTACTGATTACATCATTTATGTTTTTCAAGGTAACTTATCTCAATTTGATATTATAATTAAATACAAGAAAGACAGAAAACGTATAAGAACGCCTAAACACATTCATTGGGTAGTCGATATTTTGATGAAAATGCAAGGCAATGAAGAACTCACAAAGAAATATCTGTCGGCGATACAGAATTGTTGGAATGCCTGTGTTCCACTTTCAAACAATGACTTTGAAACATTGAAGAATTTAATTAAAAATGGTGAAAAAGACATTGAAATAGAGCAATATTTTGATCTAAATGCTTTTGGCGAATATGATGTTGAGTTTCTATATGTTTTGATGGAATTGTTGGCTGTACAAGAAAAGACAAACCGTGCAGATGCCTATATGTTTGGAAAAATCATAGAAGAATTGCTTGAAACTGACAGAGATATTTTCAAAATTATCTCTACAGCAGGTTTTGGTGGAAGAAGGGGGTAATATGTCAAACAGAGATTTTAATACTTGGCTGTCCGGCTTTCGTGAAAGTATAGCTGACTACGGATATTACATAAATTATGAAAAAGTCCACAGGAATGTGGATAATATCAAGGTTGAGCTTAATATATTAAATTCGCTTATCGGTTCTAAAAATATTGAGCAGGATTTTGAAAATTTGGCTGATAAATACCCCGAAGTTTTAAAGTGCATACCGTTGCTTTTAGCTGTCAGAGCAAACGAAATATATACCATTGACAGTGAGGGTGAATTTACATATAACTTCAAAAAGCCAAATCTTTCGGTTGAACAATACAAGGTATTTATGCGAAAAACGGGCCTTTTTGATTTGATTGAAAATCATATAGTAAACAACCTTGTCGATTACGCGACTGGTGTTGAAACAGGACTTGATTCAAACGGTAGAAAAAATCGTGGCGGTCATTTGATGGAAAACTTGGTGGAAAGTTTTATTAAAAAAGCTGGATATATTAAAGACAAAACTTACTTCAAAGAAATGTATATTCATCAAATTACAGAGAAATGGAATATAGACTTATCCGCTATCTCAAATCAAGGTAAAACGGAAAAGCGTTTTGATTATGTAATAAAAACACCTAATATGATTTATGGTATCGAAACCAATTTTTACGGTGGCGGCGGTTCAAAACTTAATGAAACCGCTCGCAGTTACAAGACTCTTGCTATTGAAACTGATACAATAGACGGATTCACATTTGCTTGGTTTACTGACGGTAAAGGTTGGACAAGTGCTCGTCATAATCTTGAAGAAACATTTGATGTTATGGAGCATATTTATAATATCAACGATATGGAAAACGGTATTATTACTGAGGTTTTTAAATAATGGCAAAGAAAACAACAAAGTGGGAACCAGACGATTTTGAACTTGAAATGACTACACATTGGTCTTTTCCAAAGCGTGGTGATTGGGCAACGCACGATGCTAAATGGCGTGGTAATTGGTCGCCATATATACCGAGAAATATTATTTTAAGATATTCCAAAGAGGGCGATTTGGTTCTCGATCAATTTGCAGGCGGTGGCACAACCCTCGTTGAGGCAAAATTGTTAAACCGTGATATCATTGGGGTTGATGTCAACGATATTGCGCTTGACAGATGCAAAGAGAAAATTGCCTTCGAGCACGAGGGAGCAAACGGTAAGGTTGATATTCGCAAGGGTGATGCGAGAAATTTGGATTTTATTTCAGATGAGAGTATCGACCTCATTTGTACTCACCCGCCTTATGCGGATATAATTAAATACAGCGATGGTATCGACGGTGATTTATCACAACTTAAAGTGAAGGATTTTTTTGAAGAGATGAAAAAAGTCGCCGCAGAAAGTTATCGAGTATTGAAAACAGATAAATTCTGCGCCGTGCTTATGGGCGACACAAGACAAAAAGGCTGTATGATACCGATGTCTTTTGATGTTATGAAAATTTTTCAAGATGCTGGGTTCACATTAAAAGAATTGATTATAAAAGAACAACACAACTGCAAGGCTACAGGCTATTGGAAAACAAACAGCATAAAATATAACTTTTTGCTGATAGCACACGAATATTTGTTTGTGTTTAGAAAGTAAGGGAAGCATGCTACTGGTGGGCAGTCTATTCATACTAAAATAGAAATCACTTTTTGTTTGGAGATTGATTTACAGGGAGCGAGTGCGAGTAGTAATTTGCGATTACCGTTATTTTAACGTGTGAAAGCAAGGTTGATGCCTGAGTAAAATTGCGTAAAAATGAATATAAAATACAGTGCCGGTACCTTATTTATATAGGTAACTGGTACTTTTTATTTTGCTGGAATTAAAGTATACTTATATTAGAGAAAATCTTTATAAGTAAAAAAATATTTCTAAAAACTATATGTTAAAGAAAAGGAGAAAAAATATGGCAGTTAATCTAAAAGGCAGAAGTTTCCTAACTTTGATGGACTTCACTCCAGAAGAAATCAGATACATGCTTGACCTTGCACATGATCTTAAGGCTAAGAAAAGAGCAGGCATAGTAAATCATCTTTTAAAGGGCAAGAACATTGTTTTGTTGTTTGAGAAAACTTCAACAAGAACAAGATGCGCTTTTGAAGTTGCAGCAATGGACGAGGGAGCAGGCGTTACATTCCTTGACTCAGGAAGCTCTCAGATGGGTAAGAAGGAATCTCTTGAGGACACAGCTAAGGTTCTTGGAAGATTTTATGACGGTATCGAATACAGAGGATATAAGCAGTCTGTAGTTGAAGAACTTGCTGAGCACGCAGGTGTACCTGTTTGGAACGGATTGACTGACGTTGATCACCCTACACAGATTTTGGCTGATATGCTTACAATCGAAGAACACGTTGCAAAGCCTCTCAACAAGGTTAAGGTTGTATTCGTTGGCGACGTTAGAAATAACATGGCATATGCTTGGATGTATGGCTGCGCTAAGATGGGTATGCACTTTGTAGCTTATGGTCCTAAGGAACTTTGCGATGAAGTTGATGCTTCTGTTCTTGAGAGAGCAAGAGAAGTTGCTAAGGAAACAGGTGCAAAAATCGAAGTTAGCCACGAGAAATCAGCACTTAAGGGTGCAGACGTAATCTACACTGACATTTGGGCATCAATGGGTGAAGAAGCACAGATTCCTGAGAGAGTTAAGCTTCTAACTCCTTACAGAGTTGACATGGATTTGATGAAGGCAACTGAGAATGATGACGTTATCTTCTTGCACTGCCTACCTTCATTCCACGACTTTGAAACTACAATGGCTAAGGGCCAGAAGGAAGAGGGCTATGACATTCGTGAGGTTACTGACGAAGTGTTCAGATCTAGATTCTCAAAAGTATTTGATGAAGCTGAGAACAGAATGCACACAATCAAGGCTGTTATCGTAGCTACTATCGCATAAAACATAAATATTTCAGCCACCATATTGGGACCTGCGAGGTTACCGTAAGGTGGCTGCTTCTATTTTGTACAGAATAGTCAAATGCCGGGATTTGCGGTATGCAATCGGCGAATATATAGAAGGTTAAAAAACTATAGTTAATGATTTAAAACAAGGAGAAAATTATGAGTTTTGGTATTCACAACTTTTCTGAAATTGGAAAGTTAAACAAGGTACTTCTCCACAGACTTGGAGAGGAAATTGAAGGCTTGACACCCGATAATTTTGAGAGATTGCTTTTTGACGATATTCCATATCTTGAGCTTGCTCAAAAGGAGCATGATGAGTTTGCTGACATCCTAAGAGATAACGGCATAGAAGTAGTTTATTATGTTGAGGAAACAGCTAAGGCTTTGGCTGATGAGAAAATCAAGGCTGAGTTTTTGAATAAGATGCTCGATGAGACTCCTTCAATCAACTCTGATACTGTTAGAGATGCTCTTTATGAATATCTTTATGCAATGGATAATGAGAAGATGGTTGCAAAGATTATTGCCGGAGTTAAGAAGGAAGAACTTGGCAAATTGCCACAGAATTCACTTCAGGACTTTGTTGAGTCTGACTATCCGTTCTTCATGGATCCAATGCCTAACCTTTACTTTACAAGAGACCCAGGTGCTTGCGTAGGTAACGGACTTAACGTTCATAAGATGCACACACCTGCAAGACAGAGAGAGGCACTATTCCTAGAGTACATGTATAAGCACAACAAAGATTTTGCTCCAGAAGGAACAGAACTTTGGTACGACTATGAAGATCCTGCTTCTATCGAAGGCGGAGACGTTCTTGTACTTAACAAAGAAACAGTTGCTGTTGGTCTATCACAGAGAACATCTGCAAATGCAATCGAGAGATTCGCAGAGAGAGTTCTTAAGAAGGACAGTTTCAAGAGAGTTCTTGTATTTGAAATTCCTAAGAAGAGAGCTTTCATGCATCTTGATACAGTATTCACTATGGTTGACTTTGACAAGTTCACAATCCATCCTGAGATTGAAGGTCCTCTCAGAATGTTTGAGATCACACTTAACAAGGAAGGAAAGGCACAGTTTAAGACAATCACAGACACACTTCCAAGCATCCTAGCTAAGGTTCTTCATGTTCCAGCAGTAGACCTTATCAGATGTGGTGGAACCGACCTTATGGCAGCACAGAGAGAACAGTGGAATGACGGTTCAAACACACTTGCAATCGCTCCAGGAACAGTAGTTACTTACGAGAGAAACTATGTTTCAAACGACCTACTTGACAAGAAGGGCATCAAAGTATTGACTATGACAAGCTCTGAGGTTTCAAGAGGTAGAGGAGGCCCTAGATGTATGTCTTGCCCTATCAACAGGGATGACCTATAATCTAATCCTATTGACTTTAATTGTACTTGGTGGTGCCTGGTGTTGATGGCACTGCCAATGTACATTATGGGAACTAATGGGCATTGAAATTTGCTGAATTTATTCAGGTGTTCACAAAAACGAAATTAACTAAAGGAGATAAACAAATATGGCAGAAAAAATAGTAATAGCACTAGGCGGTAATGCTTTGCAGTCCGGAAAATCTGAAGCTACAGCAGAGGCACAGCTTGAGGTTGTAAAGAAAACTTGCGAGTTTATCGCCGATATAAGCACTAGCGGATATGAGATGGGTATAGTTCACGGTAACGGTCCACAGGTAGGAAGAATTCTTCTGGCTTCTGAGACTGCAAAAGATGTGACACCAGCTATGCCGTTTGATGTTTGCGGTGCAATGTCTGAGGGATATATAGGATATCATCTTCAACAGGCTCTTAAGCACTCTTTGAAGAAGAGAGGGAAGGACTTCCCAGTTCTTACCGTTGTTACACAGATGGTTGTTGACAAGGAAGACAAGGGATTCAAGAATCCTACAAAGCCAATAGGACCTTTCTACACTGAAGAAGAAGCTAAGGAACTTGAGAACACTAAGGGATATTCGATGAAGGAAGACGCAGGAAGAGGTTTTAGAAGAGTTGTTGCTTCTCCTATTCCTAAGGAAATCGTTGAAATAGAAGCTATCAAACAGTTATGGCCTACTTCAATCGTAATTTCTTGCGGTGGTGGCGGAATTCCTGTTGTAAAACATGAAGACGGAAGTCTTGAAGGCGTTGCAGCTGTAATCGACAAAGACTTCGCAGCTGAGCTTCTTGCAGAAGAAGTTGATGCGGATGTTCTTATGATCCTGACTGAGGTTGAAAAAGTTGCCGTTAACTTTAATAAGCCTGATCAGAGGGATCTTGATGAGCTGACAATTGAAGAAGCTAATAAGCACATTGCAGATGGACAGTTTGCACCTGGCTCGATGCTTCCAAAGGTTGAAGCTGCTATGAAATTTGTTCAGTCCGGAAATGGCAAGAGAGCGATTATTACATCACTAGACAAGGCAATTGATGCTATAGAAGGCAAAACTGGTACAGTATTTGTAAAATAACCAAAATAACATTGAAATGCCGGAGGTGGGTCTTACGATCTGCCTCCTTTTTATTTTGTACGATAAGCTGCAATTCATGGTATAATCTAAAAAAGCACAAAACAGCCGAAAAAAGCAAAACTTTCGAAAAGAGGGATCCTAATTGAAAACCGATTTTAATCAAACCGAATACAGGGTGCAATATAAAAAACCTGAGCTTCTCATTCCCGTTGGCGGCATAGAGCAGCTCATTGCAGCAGTCGAGAACGGCGCCGATGCAGTGTACTTAGGAGGAAATGCCTTCAACGCTCGCATAAGTGCTGATAACTTCGACATCGTAGAAATGGAAAAAGCCGTTGATTTCTGCCACTTGAGGGGAGTGAAGGTCTACATCACCTTGAACACGCTCATGCGAGATGATCAACTTGAGCCCGCACTTAATTATGCGAAAAAACTATACAAAATAGGTGTCGATGCGCTGATTATTCAAGATCTCGGTCTCGGTGAACTCATAAGAGAAAATATGCCAGACTTTGAAATGCATCTCTCAACACAGGGAACAGTCTTTGGTGTTGGCGGCGCAAGTCTCTGCAAAAAACTCGGATATTCAAGAGTCGTTCTCGCCCGTGAGATGAACCTTGAGCAAATCAGTTCTGTCTGCGAAACATCACAAGTCGAAACCGAGGTATTCGTTCACGGAGCACTCTGTTTTTGTTTTTCGGGTCAATGCCAGCTCAGCAGAACCTTCGGGGGACGCTCGGGTAATCAGGGAGTATGTGCACAGCCATGCAGGCTGCCATATAAACTTGCAGGAAAAAGTGAGAAAAAATATCACTTGAGTCCCAAGGATTTATCCCTCATTGACCACCTCGATGAGCTTATAAAACTCGGCATCAACTCACTCAAAGTCGAAGGTAGGCTCAAGTCGCCTGAATATGTTGCTACCGTGACCAGAATATACCGAAAATACATTGATCAATTCTGCAAAATGGGAACCTACAAGATATCAGACCAAGACCGCGAGGACCTGTTACAGATATTTAACCGCGGTAATTTCACTGATGCATACCTCAGGGGTGAGAGTAACGAAAGCCTCATGTCATCTGATTTCCCCAAAAATCAGGGCATATACATCGGCGAAACCAAGTCAATCAAAAAAATTAAATCGATTTACACCCTCACAATCTCAGCCGATAGAACAAAACAGCTGTCAGCCGGGGATGTGATTGAGGCAAGGTTTGCTGATGAATCTGGCAATCGCAAAACAGAATCGACACTTATTACATATCTTGAACATAGGAATCGAAATAATAAAAACAAAAAGCCTGAAAAATCTTCAAAAACACAGGGATCAGCAACTAATGGGGAAGTTATCGTTGGAGATTTTTCTAAACCTATCCCAATCGGCGCAAAGATATACAGAGTAATAAGTAAAGATCTTTCTGAACGCTCAAGAGAATCCTTTAAAAATATATCGATAGAGTCCGGGAAGTATACTAGAACGACGGGATTGCATATGAAACTCTACGCAGATTCCGAAAAAGTTTTTCTGGAAGGATATCCTGAAGGATACTTTGATGGAAACCTTGAAGACTGTTTGGATTGCGGAATAGAGCAGCTAGATAAGTTAGAGCCTGTAACTGTGAATATTGCATTTCAGGGAGATGTTGCACCGAGAGAAAATCTGGATAAGATTAAGAATAACCTAGGGAAATTGGGAGGAACGCCTTTCCACCTTGATGAACTTAAGATAGGATCTGAAATTCCAATGGGGATTAAGATTTCAGATATTAATGCTCTAAGACGAGAATTGGTATCTAAGTTAGAAGAAAAAATCACTTCTTCCTTCAAGCGAAGCCTTCTCATAGATGAGGAAAAACAAGGTATGGGAACGGATTCCGATTCAAGGAGGAACCAGAAAGACGAAAGTAAAACCCTAGAAAAAGATATTGTAAAAAAATCTAAAAAAGAGTACATAGAAGTATATTTCTACAGCTGGGAGGATTTCATCGAATCTTCTGATGCACCGGAGAACTACAGCAAGGTAGCCATCCTCCCGCTCGCAGATATTTTGTTGCACCAAATCTCCCAACACGACCTGCAAGCCGCCCTCCATGCCAGAGGATACGCCGACTGGCACCCATACATCTCAAACATCTCCCTCGGGCGTGAGGATGGCATTCTCGAAGAGAACACTGCCAAGACAGCTGAATTTGCCAAAAACGGAGGAATTTATCTCGGCAATCTCGAGTGGTATGAATTTTTCAAAGAAGCAGGCTGCAAACTTTATGCAGATTTTGGCCTAAACTGTTACAATGCCAAAACTCGCCAACTTCTTGAGGACATGGGATTTGCTAAAGTTGAGCCTAGCAGCGAAACCTACGACGAGCGAAATGGAGCTTATCCACTAATGACAGCTGAGCATCAGATCAATGCGGATGTCCTCATAGACCGAAAAAATGTTGAAATGAGAATAATTAACAGACCATTCAGCGACCAAATGGTTTTAACATTAAATGGTATTAAATGGTATAAATTCGGAAATTCAACCAGATTCTATTATTCCCAATAATGTGGAAATACTGGAGACTTTAAAAATGCTACAAACCCCATGATATCAACGTTATGTGCAAAAATAAAAACATAATTTTTTTGATAATTTTCGTTGACAAGATATTAACACTCATGTTATCTTGTATACATAACTAAAAAAGATTTTCGGGGAGGATAGCAAATGAGAAAGGAATGGGAAGGTTTCAAAACCGGTGATTGGAACGAAAATATTCATGTAGATGATTTTATCAGCCTTAACTACAAACCATATGACGGAGATGAGAGTTTCCTTGCAGGACCTACTGCAAGAACAGAGGCTGTGAATCAGATCGTTAAAGATAAACTTGTTGAAGAGAGAAAGGCTGGCGGCACTCTCAAGGTAGATTCAAGTAGAATCATGAGAATCAACGCATTCGAGCCAGGATATATCGATAAGGACAAGGACATTATCGTGGGACTTCAGACGGACGAAGTTTTGAAGAGAGGAATCTGTCCTTTCGGCGGTAAGAGAATGGTAATTCAGCAGATGGAAGAATACAATGCTGAGCTTCCTGAAAATATTAAGTATCTCTTCGATAATATAACAACCCATAACGATGGAGTTTTCAAAGCTTACTCACCTGAGATGAAGCTTGTTAGACACCTTGGATATCTTACAGGACTTCCTGACGCTTACGGACGTGGAAGGATTATCGGAGACTACAGAAGAGCAGCGCTTTACGGCGTGGATTTCCTGATTGAAGAGAAGCAGAAAGATCACGACAGAATTTCTGCTAGATTATATGAGAGCGAAGAGAATCTCAGACTGAGCGAGGAGATTTACAATCAGATTCAGGCTCTTAAAGATATCAAGAAGATGGCAGAGAGCTACGGCTTCGATATCAGCCAGCCAGCTAGCGATGTCAAGGAAGCTATCCAGTGGACATATTTTGCATATCTTGCAGGTATCAAGGAAGAAAATGGCGCAGCTATGTCAATAGGCAGAACTGCAACATTCATTGACGTTTATGCTGAAAGAGACCTTGAAAGAGGAAGATACACAGAAGAGCAGATTCAGGAAATGGTCGATGACTTTATTTTGAAGCTAAGAGTTGCAAGACACCTTAGAACTTCAGAATATAACGAGCTTTTCGGCGGTGACCCTATGTGGATCACAGAGGGACTTGGCGGAATAGGAAACGACGGAAGACACAGAGTTACCAAGAATACATACAGAGTGTTGAACACTCTCTACAACCTTGGACCAGCTCCTGAGCCAAACCTAACTGTGCTTTGGTCCAAGAATCTACCTGAGCCATTTAAGAAATTCTGCGCACAAGTTTCAATAGATACAGACTCGATTCAGTACGAAAACGATGACAAGATGAGAAATCACTGCGGAGGCGACTACTCAATTGCTTGCTGCGTATCTGCAATCAAGATGGGTGAGCAGATGCAGTTCTTCGGTGCAAGGTGCAATCTCGCAAAGACACTTCTTCTTGCAATTAACGGCGGAATCGACGAAAGAAGCGGAGAAAAAGTTGGTCCTCAGATGGGACCTATGCCTGATGGACCACTCGACTTCGATGAGGTTTGGAGAAGATACAATATCTACCTTGAGTGGATGCTCTCAGTATATTCAAGAACAATGAACGTTATACATTTTATGCACGACAAATATGACTACGAGAGATCTCAGATGGCGTTCTTGAACTCTGAAATTGGTAGACTAATGGCATTTGGTGTTGCTGGATTCTCAGTTGCGGCGGACTCATTGTCAGCAATCAAGTTCGCAAAGGTTACGCCAATTAAAGACGAGAGGGGCGTAATCGTTGACTACAAAACAGAGGGCGACTTCCCTAAATACGGAACTGATGATGACAGAGTTGACGAGCTAGCAGTTGCAATTTCCGAAAAGACAATTGGTGAGCTCAGAAAATATAAGTATTACAGAAATGCTGTTCCTACACTTTCTGTTTTGACGATTACATCGAACGTAATGTACGGTAAGAAAACTGGAAACACGCCTGATGGCAGAAGAAGCGGCGAACCTTTCGCACCTGGAGCAAATCCAATGCACAACAGAGACGTAGAAGGTGCTGTAGCTTCACTCAACTCAGTAGCTAAGATAAACTGGGATACATGCCAGGACGGTATTTCAAATACATTTACAATCACACCTGATTCGCTCGGCAAGAATGCGGTTCAGAGAAAAGAGACTTTGGTTAAACTCCTTTCAGGATATTTCAATCAGGGAGCCCACCACCTCAACGTAAATGTTTTGAACAAAGATGTGCTAATTGATGCATATGAGAATCCTGACAAATACCCTGGATTGACAATCCGTGTATCGGGATATGCCGTTAGATTCAACGCACTTTCAAAGGCACATCAGAAGGAAGTTATTGAAAGAACATTCCACCACAGTCTATAAGAAAGTTTAGAAATAGGTTAGACGAATTCGCTCGCTGCGCAGGCCTTGAAATCATGCGTGCACGATAAGTCTAGAGGTATGAGGGAGATTTGATATAAGATGACAACCGCCAGATTGCATTCAATTGAATCATTTGGAGCCGTAGATGGGCCGGGCATAAGAACTGTGTTTTTTCTCCAGGGCTGTCCGGCACGATGCGCATACTGCCACAACCCAGACACTTGGAATCCGAACGGAGGCAGAGAAGTTGAGGTTGACGAAATAGTGCACAAAGCAAAACGCGGTGCTCCATACTATGGTGAAGATGGCGGTGTCACATTTTCAGGCGGAGAACCACTGCTACACGGAGATTTTCTCCTCGATGCGATACGAGAATTGCACAAAATAGGAATCTCCGTTGCAATTGACACGAGCGGCACGTATTTTGACGACTACTCGGACAGGGTGATTGAAGCTACAGACATGGTACTACTTGATGTAAAACACATCGATGAGCAGATGTTTACAGAACTAACTGGCAGAGGTCAGGGCCCGCTCTTTGATATAATCGAATCTATCAATAGACATCAGAAACCTATTTGGATAAGACAGGTTATAATACCTGGAATCAACGACACAGAAGAATACGTAAAGTCATTGAACAATTTTATTCAGAGAATAAAATCCGTTAAGGATGTTGAGCTTTTACCATATCACACAATGGCTGTCGACAAATATGCCAAACTGGGTATGACATACCGCTTTGCGGATGTTAAGCCCATGGATCACGACAGATGCGAAGAACTTGCAGAAGAGCTTGTTCAATTTAAAAAGCAAGCTTGAAGCAAGTAAGAATCAGTTACTTACAATATTCGTTAGGGGAGACCTCTAAAGGTTTTCCCTAGCGAATTTTTTTGTGCAAAAATATTATATATTTTGTAAGAAAAATAGTTGACATACAATATAAGATAAAATATAATTGTTCTTAGTTAGCCATGGCTAACAAAATGATTAAATTTATTAATTAAGCATGAGTATTTTATGTATCGAGAAAGGTTAAGGTATGAAGAGTCTAAAAAAGAATATTAGCTTAATCATTTCTGTAGTAATGCTGTTGATGACGGCTGGACAAATGATGGCTTTCGCAGAGCCACTTCCAGGTTCAGTAAGGCAAAATGCGACATTTACGCAGAAGGTAGCAAAGCAGTCTAAAACTGCAGATGTTAATAAGAATGATGTAAGGTATAGATACAGTGCAATGGCAAATAACCAGAGCAGTAATGAATATACCGATCAAGATTTTGTGTTTAGGGCCGACGTTTGGGACCATGATTTAAATAAGTCTGTTGGAGTAATTGAAGGCTTATCTGATTCTGGTAAAGAAAAACTTAAAACTAATACGAAAATAGTTATTCCAGATAAGATTGGTAACTCCAAGGTTGAAGTTATAGGCAAGAAGGCTTTTTACGAGACAGATCTTTCATCTAAAACTAGAATCACAGAGGTTAAATTGCCAAATGGTCTTCTTAAGGTTGAGGATGGGGCTTTTGCAGGTAATGCACTCAAGAGCATAGATCTACCTTCAAACCTAAGTATTATTGAACAAAATGCATTTTGTTACAATGAAATTACTGAAGTAAGGATCCCTAACTCAGTTAAGACTATAGGTTTAAGTGCATTCGGCGGAAACTCTCTAAACAAGGTCGAAATAGACAATTACAAAGGAACTGTTAAACTTGATTATACTAGTTTTGGGCTAACTCCAAAATACCTTAGAGTAAAGGGTGAAAGTAGCGATTTTCTACCATCTGATTTTGTATATAATAGCGATAATGAGGTAGAGAATTTCAGCAAAGAAGGTCAAAAGAAGTTTAACAAAATGAAGAAAAAAATTGTTACTCTTCCTAGCAAGACTACCAAAGGAGTAGCTGTTACAGGTGTGGCAGACAGTGCATTTGGGGACGATGCTTGCGTTATGAAGAAGGTAATAATTCCTGAAGGTTACAAGAGAATTGGAGATCAGGCATTCATCACATCAGATATAACAGATGTATATGCACCATCAACCTTGGAATTAGTTGAAGAATATGCATTTTTACAGAGCAATTCTAAGGTTAAAATTCATACAACACCATCAGTGGCAAAGAAGATAAAAAATACAAGTGATTATTGGGAAATTGTTGCTGATGTAAAGGAAGATAAGAAACCTCAAGAACAGAGCAAGTGGCAAAGCGATGATTTTAAATATGACACAATAGAAGTCAAGGTGCTTGAAGACGGTCAGAAAAAAACGCTTAAGCTAAATGCATTGGCAGGATTTTCTGACAAAGGACTAGAAAAGGTAAAGACTGATAAAAATTTGGTACTACCAACCTTAGATGATAAGGGTAAGGCAATTGAGGCTGTTGCGGACATGGCTTTTATGAGTGTTGAAGAGAAAGACACGATTGATAGCCTCAAAATCCCAGAAGGTTATCAATATATAGGTCAAATGGCATTCGCATTTTTAGGATGCAAAGGAGATCTTGTTTTGCCTGATAGTACAATGTATGTGGGTACAGCTGCATTTTTCAGAAATAAATTCAGCAGTCTTGTTGTTCCCGCTGGCGTCCAAGATATAACAACCTCAATGATGCGTGGAAACAGGCTTACAAAGGTTACATTCAAGGGAGATATCCTAACAATTGATAACCTAGCTTTTGCAGAGAACAGGTTAGAAGAAATCACAATTCCCGATTCAGTTAAAAAAATAGGTAAGCAGGCCTTTGAAACTAACATAGGCTCAGATAAATATGACGGAAAATTAGTTATAAAGACTGCTTCTGGAAAGAATCCAAACAAATTAAAGGATGCTGAAAATTATATAATAGATCCAAAATCTGAGGGAAGTTCAACGGGCATCGATTATAGCAAGTGGACAAAGGAAGACTTTACATATTCCAAGGACAAGGTTACAGGGTTCTCAGATCAGGGTGCAACCAAAATTAGAAAAAATAAAAATCTAGTTATACCTGACCAGACACCTAATGGAATGCCGATCAAGAAAATTGGAATCGATGCTTTTAGAAATTTAAATTTAGGCTTTGATATTGAGTCAGTTTATTTGCCTGACACAATTACAGAAATAGAAGATTATGCGTTCCAGTTCAATGATATTCACAGTGTTAAACTGCCTAGAGATCTTAAGAAACTTGGAATGGGAGTTTTCATGAGCTCTAATGTTACCAAGGTGGAGTGGAATAAAAAACTTGAATACATTGATCAAGCGTGCTTCTATGAGTCCAATCTAGGGAAAATAGAACTTCCTGCTTCTGTTAAAACGATAATGAATGCCGCATTTAGAAAGTGTGGAATTGAAGAGGTCAAATTTGAAGATGGAAGTGCTTTAAACAAAATAGAAACGCTTGCTTTTGCCAATAACAGGCTAAAGAATATCGACCTACCTGAAGGTATTGAGTCAATTGGCATGCAAGCATTTGCGAACAATCAATTTACTAAAGTTAATGTGCCAAATTCTCTCAGGAGTTTAGGATTCCAGGCATTTTTAAACAACCCTGATGCAGAAAATCCTGTCCCAGTTGTTGTTAATACTCCAGGTAGCAAAAACCCTAATGGATTAACTGATGATCAAGGAAGCTCTTTTGTGGTAGACCCTACGGTTAAGGCAGATGCTGCTGATAAGAAGAACCTTGAAGAAGCTATTGCTAAGGCTGAGAAAATAGACAACGCTAAACTAACAAAACAGTTTAAAGATTTCTTCGATGAGACCATGGAAAAGGCTAAAGAGGCTTTGAAAGATGAGAATGCCAAAAAGGGTGCAATCAAATCTCATACAAAAGAAATTCTTTGGGCAAGCAAGAGAGCAGAGTTAAATACATTAATGTTCAAGAAAGAAGAACTTGAACCTAATAAGAGCAAATATGATGCTAACAAGTGGAAAGATGTTGAGGATGCATATAAATCAGCAAAGAAAAATCTTTTCTATATAAATATTACTGACAGCAAGGTCGACCACCTGATTAACACGCTCTCAGTTGCACTAAAGGCACTAGATGCTACTTCAGATGAACTAGCAGGAGCAGATGTGTATGAAGGAGAGTATGAAATCAAGGGAACACACTATATTAAGCCATACACTGTAAAAGTTAAGGTTTGGGTTAAAGATGGGATTATTCTTCATGTAATAAACAATGGCACTATCACCGATGATCCTAATGATGACGAAGAACACAACGGCGGATACTTCAAACATGCTATTGAAATAATGTCAAAATATAAAGGTAAAAAGGTTGATCTTGTTAAAAAGGGTAAGTTAGGAAATGAACTAGGTATTGATGCGGTTGCAGGTGCCACTGCAAGCTGTAATGGTATAAACGAGGCCGTTAAAAATGCAATTAGTAAGATTTCAGAATCAGAGCCTGAAACACCAACGCCAACACCTACACCAACACCAGAACCGGCGCCAACACCAAAGCCAGAGCCAACACCGACTCCAACACCGAAGCCAGAACCATCTACACCATCGACTCCTGAGACACCACTTGCTCCGCATGATGAGCTTAAGATTTTAAAAGATGATCCAACCATCAATATAAATAATGGAACTATAATTAAGGATGGAGAACTTATCTACATAAAGGGACAGGCAAGAGGTGCAGAATTAAGAATAGTAGGACTTGATTACGAAAAAGATAAAAATAGTGTAATAATCAAGGTGGATGGAAAATTGCTAACAAGTGGCATAGAATATACCCTGCGCCCTGGTAGCATAATTGTAGGATTTGAGAAAGCATATTTAGATGGATTGAAGGCTGGCAAGCATCTTGTTGAAGTTTCAACAAAAAAGGGCAAAGTTTCAACGAACATTGTAATACAAGATAAGAAAACAGCCAGTGTCAAAATAGAGCCTAATGACCCGTCTACTGGAGATTCACAAAGTATAGCTTTAAGTGTTATTATAATGACACTTGCGATAATGGGAATGACTCTGATTGCATTCTATAGAAAAAGAAACAATTAATACTATTTTCAAATAAGAGGCTTTTAAAACAAAACAATAGCAAAACCGCTGCGAAGAACTTATATTTTGCAGCGGTTTTTACTGTACTGGGAAATATTGACAAATAATATGAATGGATGTAAAATATTACCAGGAGGCTGATTTAAGGATATGATGTACAAAATACGCAAGATGTCAGAGGGTGTGTCTATAAGGGTGAAATATGAATCAGGCGAGAGTACCGATAGGCTGGAACTAGCGAGATTTTCGAATGCGAATCTGAATGCTTTTATTAGCGATGCTGAAATTAGGGGTAGATGCGTGGTTGCGCAGACTACATGGGAAGTCACATTGTCGGAATACCTGGAAAATAGTCTGAATTTTCAGGCAATTGTTTGGTTGCTAAAGCAGTGTATCGACCTTGTTGAGGACATCGTAAAGAATAATTTTCTTTTAATGTACGTGGATTTTGATTTGGAACATGTGTGGGTGAGCAATTTTGGGGCTTTGCAATTTCTTTATTTGCCGGCAGAAGAGGAGAAACAAAACTCGGGTTTTATGAATTTTTTTGAGATGGTGATTAGGGGAATTAAGGTTTCGGACAGTCTTGAGAAAGAGATTTTGAGAGAAATCATATATAAGGTAGAGAGAATGCCGTTTTTTAGCAGTCGCCAGTTAAGAACAATAATTGACTCAGCCGAGAAAGAGTATGAGGAAATGCTGGCGAAAAGGCAGAATGAGGAAGTACCAGTTGGCACTTCCTCAGTTGGTCCGTATATTTATAATCTCAGCACCGGAGAAATAATAATGTATAACCCAGGCGATTTGATTGTTTTTTCAGATCGGGACTTACTCGATAGAGAATTACTTAATCAGGACATCTCCTGTCATTTCGGGAGGAACTTCGAGACCCATCAGTGAGAGCAGGGTTGGTGCGATATCCGCAAGCTTGCCCCAAGGACCCTGTGGTTCCATTACCTTGGAGTTTTCCCTTCCAGCGACATATTCTCCCCAGCCAGATGCCATTTCCTTGAATTCACAAGGGTTGCGGCTTATGTGAACAAGGGGCACAAGATTGAGCGAATGTGATGTAACAACATTGCCGTCTTCGTCAATCATGACGTCTGAATTTCCGTGGTCCGCTGTTAAGAGGATTTGACCATCGAGAGAAAGAATGCAGTCGACGATTTCAGATACGAGGGAGTCAAGTTTTTCGACAGCTTTTATTGCCGCATCCATAACGCCCGTGTGACCGACCATGTCAGAGTTTGCGAAATTCAAAATTATCAAATCATATTTTTCGGATTTAACAGCATCTATTACGTTTTTCGCTACTTCGGGTGCACTCATCTCTGGCTGCAAATCATATGTTGCAACGCTAGGAGAGTTGATGAGGATTCTGTCCTCACCCTCATAAGGCTTTTCGACACCACCGTTAAAGAAGAATGTAACATGGGCGTACTTTTCGGTTTCGGCAATCCTCAACTGCTTGAGTCCGAGCGACGAGATGTATTCGCCGAGGGTATTCTTGATGTGCCTAGGCGGATAAGCAACATGCACGTTTTTAATCGTTGCGTCGTAGACCGTCATTGTCACATAGTGGAGATCTTTAAACAAAGTCGGACGGTTTAGTTCCTTCAGTTCCGTGTCTACGAAGGATCTTGTGATTTCTCTTGCCCTGTCAGGCCTAAAGTTGAACATGATGATGGAATCGCCGTCACTTACAGGCTTTGCACCGCGAATGAATCTAGGAGTAACAAATTCATCGGTTTCGTCGCGAGAGTATGCGGCTTTGACTGCCTCGGATGCCGAGTCAGCTAGCAGATATTTAGCCTCTTCCTCAGGATTTTCACCCATGGTTAAGGCATCGTATGCGATCTGGATGCGCTCCCATCGCTTGTCCCTATCCATGCCAAAATATCTTCCACCGATAGATGCAATTTTGCCGATGCCAAGCTCAGAAATTTTCTTCTCAAGAGCATCGATGTACTGACCTGCACACTGCGGCGGCACATCTCTTCCGTCCAGAAATGCGTGAATATAGACTTCTTTGATACCCCTTTGTTTTGCCATGTCAAGAAGTGCGAAAAGATGTTCAATATGGCTGTGCACACCACCGTCCGAAAGAAGACCGAGGAGGTGGAGGGCAGTTCCCTTGGATTTGGCTCGATCCATGGCTTCGATCAACACCTCATTCCTAAAAAATTCGCCTTCGGATATATCTTTTGAGATGAGAGATAAATCTTGATAGATTATACGCCCTGCGCCGATGTTCATATGTCCTACCTCGGAATTGCCCATCTGCCCATCAGGAAGACCGACAGACTGACCGCAGGCAATAAGCTTGGTCCACGGATATTTTGTGAATATCGCATCTAAGTTGGGGGTGTTTGCCTGTGCTATCGCGTTTCCGAAACTATGTGAATTTAGACCGAATCCATCGAGGATCATCAACATCGCTTGCTTTCTCATCTTTGTTCTCCTTTAAATTCAAAATTTAATTTAATTATAGCAGATGTTTTGATATAATTAAAGGCGGAGGTGCGGCATGGCTGACGTTAAGTGGAATAGGGAACAAAATATTGCGATTCATGCAAGAGCGAAGGATATTCTCGTGGCAGCTGCAGCGGGATCGGGAAAAACGGCTGTAATGGTTGAAAGAGTCGTGAGGCTGATACTTTCGGGTGTCCCGCTTGAGAAAATGCTTATCGTCACATTCACTAATGCATCTACGGCGGAGATGAAGTCGAGGATTAGAAGGGCACTCAAAAGCGGCATAGAAAAGTCCGATGACCCAGAAGAGAGAAGAATTTTCAGGGAGCAGCTTGATGCACTTGCGACCGCAGACATAAGCAACTTCCACGGTTTTGCGATGAAGATAATCAATCAGTTTTTTCACAAACTGCCTGACCTTGAGCCAGGATATAGGGTTGAGGACGAGCTGAAAATCAGAGCAATCTCAGGAAACGTTGTAGACGAATTGTTTTATGACTACTTCAATTCGCAGGACGAGAAACATGAGAGATTCATAGCTTTTCTCGATGACTACAGCAATGGCAGAACCTTTGGCGACATCAAGAACAAAATAATTGCGCTCCACGGCGAAATCAGAAATATCCCAAGATATGAGGATGTGGTCCGCAGGATGATCGATGACTACAGGGGTATAGAAAACCAGGACGATCTTGATGCTTATTTGAGAAGCAAGGAAAAAATTTCGAAATATTATGAAGATATAATTGAAGAAAATAACTCTAAAGCTAAGAAGTCTAAGAAAAAAGCTGAGGAGAATGAAGATAATAAGGAAGAATTTTTTAAACCTACGCTGAATGCTTTGAAACAGGCCGCCTTTATAATGGAACTTGTGCTCGATTTTGATGAGAGATTCAGACTCGCGAAGAAGGATGCAGGCGTAATAGATTTCTCGGACATAGAGCATTTTGCGATCAAACTCCTCGATGAGGAGAGCGTTGCAGACTTTTATTCGAAGAAATTTGAATATATATTCGTAGACGAGTACCAGGACACGAGCGCCCTGCAAGAATATTTTATTGAGAAAATTTCAAAGAAGAGCAGTCTCTTCATGGTTGGCGATATCAAGCAGAGCATATATAGATTCAGGAACGCAGAGCCGCAAATTTTTCAGGATAAATACGATAGATTCACACCTGAAAAAGACGCCTTGTTGGCAGCTGCTTGTGAGGCGGAGCTGTCAGATGGTGATTTTGATTTTAAGGACCAATCCATAAGAATTGACCTCTCCGCAAATTATAGGAGCAAAAAATACATCCTAGATGCTGTGAATAATCTCTTTCGTGGCAGGATGGACGGATATAACGAGGAAAGTGAGCTTAAGATCGGAGCCCCAAACCCGGAGAATGCTCTTCACGAGCCGACCTATCACTTTGTAAACGTCGAGAGAAACGAAGAGGCAAACCGCGATGAGCTTGAAGCGGTGCTTGTCGCAAAAATAATAAGGGACCACTTGGGACAAGAGTATTTTGTTGAAGGATATGAGGAAGATCCCAAGACTGGCGAAAAGATTAAGACGAGCAAGAGAAAAACTCTTGAATACAGGGACATGGTCATACTTTCGCGAGCTGTGTCTGGATATGGCACAAACTTGGCGAAAAAACTGGTAGAACTAGGGATTCCGGCATATGTTACCAAGAAAAGCGATTTTTTTGAAGCTATAGAAATCAGGATTTTCCTGTGCCTGCTTGAGGTTGTGGAAAACAGACTTTCGGACATAGCTCTTTTGGCGTTGCTGAAGTCAGAGATTTACGGCTTCACAGACGAGGAACTGGCACGCATCGCACTCAAGAATGAGGAACACTTCTACCTGAACATGATTTCTTACGTGAAATCCGGGGAGCAGGAAGATTTAATTGAAAAAATACGACGCTTTGACGGGCAGATTGGGCGTTTCAGAACACTTGCAATTGAGGAATCGCTTGACGAATTTCTCTGGCATCTGATGCAGGAAACAAACTACCATATGATGGCAGGGGCAATGCCTCTAGGGGATGTAAGGCAGGCAAATCTTCAGTATCTCATTGAACTGGCGCTGGATTATGAGGAGAGAGGAAATGTGGGCCTTTCGGGCTATTTGGACATGCTAAACCGCATCAAAATAGACGAAAACCTAAACATGGATGAGGCGGACGTGACAGGTGAAGGCGCAAATGCCGTGAAGATTGCGAGCATCCACTGGAGCAAGGGCTTAGAGTTCCCGATGGTGATTTTGACGGGATATAATAGGAAGATGAACAGGACAAGCTTCAACTGGAGCTTTCACAAGGACATTGGACTCGCGCTTAAGGCAATCAACCCGAAAAAGGTCAAGCCAGATGATACGATTTTGACAAGACTCATTAAAAACATCAAGGATAATGAGGAAGATGAGGAATCGATGAGGGCACTCTACGTCGCACTGACGAGGGCAAAAGATTTTCTCTATGTCGTAGGCGTAAAGCCGAAGATGAACTATAAGTCGCTGAGCACCCTGGTCGAATGGAATGGGAAGAGGCAGGACTATGTGGTCGATGACATCATTGCTTTTGAGCAGGAAATCAGGGAAGACTACGAGAATACTTGTGAAGGCACAAAACATTCCGCTGAGAATGGGGATGGCGGGAAGATTTTTGATGAAGCTCTGTTTGAGGATGTCAGAAGAAAACTCGAGTATGTATATCCATACAAGAAATCATCGGAGATCAAGCCAAAGTATACGGCAACAGAAATCAACAAGCAAAGAAATTATGACGAGGATTTCTTTGAATTGTTGGATATGCCGACAGATTTAATAGATTCTAGCAATACAGAGAAAACATATTTTGTAGATTCAGGCAGCAAAGAAACTCCCCCTTTAGTAGAATCTGGCAATACAGAGAAAACGCCAGGAGATGAGAAACTCGCAGAGCCTCGCTTCCTAAAAGCAGATCAGATAGCGACGGCGGCTTGGAGGGGTAGCCTCTATCACAAAATTTTAGAGATGTGCGACTATACCGCCGCAGTGAAGCCGGGAGAATGCGATAACTATTTGAATGAGCTAGTCGCAGACGTGATAAAGAAAGAAATCATAAATGCCGACGAATTAAAAGAAATCGATCTTGAGAAAATAAAGAAGTTTTTTGAAGGTGATCTCGCAAAGAGAATGGCAGCGGCAGCGGAAAAAGGACAACTTTATAAAGAACAGCAATTTATTTATATGACCACGCCGAATGATGAGATATTTCGCTCGGCCAAAGGAGAATCTTACGAGGGTTCTGATAAAGCGGAATTGCCGGACAAAGTTGAATTGTCTGACAAGGCGAAAATGCCGGACAAGGCTGAATTGCCAGAAGAAAACGTCATAGTGCAGGGTATCATCGACGCCTTCTTCATAGAAGAAAACGAGGCCGGAGAGAAATATTTTGTGCTAGTGGATTTCAAGACCAATCGCATCGACGAGAGGAAAAAAGAAAGCGAGCTAGGGAGGCTGAAAGAATTATACAGAAGTCAGATGTTGACCTATGAGAATGCATTGAAATATAGCAATTTTTTAGGTGAAGGCAGCGGGCAACCTGGTTCTGAACCGAAAATTGAAAAAATAATTTATCATATTGGGACAAATCTTTGCATTAAGTACTAAGAAATGTGTAATTTGCAGAATCTTAGGGTATAAATAGCAAAGACAGATAATTTGGTACGGAGGTAATGATGAGAAATAGAAGCAGGTATTCTGAGATGGAAAGTGCTTGGTTCGGACTGAACGAACCTGAAATTTCAGAAGTGAGTTCAGATGTTGTTGTTTTCGGAATACCGTTTGACGGCAGCGAGGGCGGAAGAGGTGCAGCGGCTGAGACTCCTGACCTTTTGCGAAGAAACACAATGGAAGCAAGCCCATGCACCGAGGATTTGGATTTTTTTGATCAGCTCAAGGTGTATGATGGCGGAGACTTTAGGGGAACTGATAGAGAGACTATTTACAAAGAAGTAGAATACTATGTTGCCTCGATTGTCGATACGAGGAAGAAGTTTACCATGATAGGTGGTGACCACAGTGTTTCCATACCGGTGATGAAGGGAATCGACAAGAAGATTTCTGGGAGCCTTGGAATCATCAACCTCGGAGCCTATCTTGACATCAGAGATGACGAAGACGGGGATAATCTGAGCAGCTCAACTGTTATGAGCCGTGCTCTTGAACTTGAATCCGTTGCTGGACCAGAAAATATTTATAATATTGGAATACGCGCATTGAACAGGCAGGAATTTGACAAGGTTAAAGCAGGCAAATTCAACGTGAAGACAGCAAAAGACTGTTTTGTTGAGGGTGCAGAGGCAGTTGCACTTGACTGTGTGGCGAAGATGAAGGACTTTGATCGAATTTACTTAACCTTTAATATAGACGTGCTAGACCCAGGGTTTGCGGCAGGAACTGGAATGCCTCAGCTTGGTGGACTTACACCTAGGATGATTTTTGACATACTCTCGATTTTGTTCGGGCGTTTGAACATAATGGGATTTGATATGGTTGAGATTGCTCCAGCACTTGATGATAGCCTGACAGCAATGTATGCGGGCAGAAGACTTGTTAAGCAGATGTGGGCGCACTGGGCTGCTAAACTAGGTAAGCTCGAGAAGTTGAATGATAAGGAATAATAAATAGGAGATACGTTATAATGAAAGGTTTTATTAAAGAATTTAAGGAATTTATCTCAAGAGGCAACGTGATTGATTTAGCAGTTGCAGTTGTTATAGGCGGTGCGTTTACTAAGATTGTAAATTCACTCGTTAACGACATCATAATGCCGATAATCGGAGTTATAATCGGGGGCATCAACTTTGAGCATCTGATGATTACTGTTGGAACAGCTGAAATCAAATATGGAATGTTCATTCAGGCAATTGTGAACTTCCTGCTAATAGCATTTGTAATATTCAGCATTATCAAGGCAATCAATACATTTAATAAGAAGAAAGAGGATGCGCCAGAAGAACCAGCAAAACCTTCAGAAGACATTGTTTTGTTAACTGAAATCAGAGATCTTCTTAAGAAGTAAAATCGCCGAGTGGTCCTTGGTAGAGTCAAGGAAAGTGCGGACGACAACGGAAAGCCATCAAAATGGCAATCCAAAGATAGTTTAAAATGTTAATAATTAAATTACATATATATAATATGTAGAGAATGGAGGAATATAAATGAGACTTGATAAGAAAATGGTAAAATTATTGAACGATCAGTTTAATGCTGAGATGTATTCGGCATATTTGTACCTTGATTTTTCAAATTATTTTGAGGAAAAGGGACTAAACGGATTTGCAAACTGGTACATGATCCAGGCAAAAGAAGAGATGGCGCATGGAATGATGTTTTATAACTACATTCACGAAAACGACGGAGCACTTAAGCTAGACGCAATTGCTAGGCCTGAAGGGAATTACAAGGATGACCTAGAGGTACTCAAAGAAGCTCTTAAACACGAGGAATACGTAACAAGTCTAATCAATAAGATGGTTTACGAAGCACGTGACCTCAAGGATCTTAGAACAGAGCACTTCCTAGCATGGTTTGTAAACGAGCAGGCAGAGGAAGAGGCTACCGCAAGGGATCTAATCACAAAATACGAGCTTTTCGGAAAGGATGGCAAGGGTCTATACGCTCTCAACGATGAGCTTGCAGGAAGAACATTCACTCCACCACAGATGTAAGGTGGGTCTCAGAACATAAACCCTATTAATTCGACTTGGGTTTTTACAAAATCGTGGATTGAATATGGGTTAATATATGCTCTGCGGTCTCTTCGGCTGTGGAGCATTTTGTTCATTTTGAAATCAATACAAAGTAGAACACCATCCAAATTTTATTTAAAACAAGAGATAATGGTATGTTTGAGAAAGTTCGAAATAGAACTCTAATAAGGAGGTTTCTTTGAAAAAGGAAAAATATATTGTTACAGGAATGACGTGCGGAGCCTGCTCTTCAAGGGTCGAAAAGGCAGTTAAGAAGCTAGATGGAGTCGGCCATGTGCAGGTGAATCTGCTAACAGGCTCGATGATGCTAGAAAGAGATGAGAGCCTGTTAGGCGAGTCGGACATTGAAGCGGCAGTGAGCAAGGCTGGCTACTCTGCAGCCCTGTCAGCTAAGGGAAAAAATTTAAATCAAGGAGGAGAGGTCTCAACAAACTTTGAACTAGGCATCAAAGTTCAAGAATCCGCCGCGGCTGAAGGAGGTGCTGAACCCGGCATCGGGCAGATGCACCGCCAGGAGGCCGAGAAGAAAGGCACGACCTTCAAACTCTCCCTCCTATTTCTGCTGCCAATGATGTACTTCAGCATGGGTCCAATGCTAGTGAGCATGCTGGGACTACCATTTGACATACCAACAGGACTGCCACTCGCAAATACCCTGAGCCAGTTCATACTGCTCATACCGATAATCTATTTGAACAGAGATTATTTCATCAAGGGCATACCTGCCCTCTTTAAGGGCAACCCTAACATGGACAGCCTCATAGCCATAAGCGCCGCAGTTTCAACGGCTTATGGCATCTTCGCGATGTATCAGATGATATACGGCAACATGTCTCACGACATATACCTCGAGTCGGCTGGCATGATTCTGACCCTTATAACCATGGGCAAGTATCTGGAAGCCAGGAGCAAGGGAAAGACAACCGATGCAATCGAAAAACTCATGAACCTTGCACCCAAGACAGTTATCATCGAATCAAACGGCGTTGAAAAACAGATTCCTGTTGAAGACCTAAAAGTTGGAGACATTCTGATTGTAAAACCCGGACAGACCATCGGAGCAGATGGCACCGTAATCTCGGGTGAGAGTTGGGTTGAGCAGTCTGCAATCACGGGCGAAAGCATCCCAGTACCAAAGAAGGCGGGAGATGAGGTGATATCTGCGACGATCAATCAAAACGGCCTCCTGAGGGTCAGGGCTGAGAAGGTCGGCGAAAACAGCACGATCAATCAGATCATAAATCTGGTGAACGAGGCAAGCGCGAGCAAGGCGCCAATTGCACAGATGGCGGACAAGGTCGCCGGCGTATTCGTGCCTGCGATAATTGCGATTTCAATAATTACATTTGTGCTTTGGATGATTTTTGACGGCGACCTTTCAATGGCGATCAACTGCGCAGTCAGCGTTCTCGTGATTTCTTGCCCTTGCGCGCTCGGGCTTGCGACGCCGGTTGCGATTATGGTTGGGACGGGCAAGGGAGCCGAGGGAGGCATCCTCATAAAGAGCGGCGAAGCACTTGAAACTCTGCACGCAATCAACACCGTATTGATGGACAAAACAGGTACGATAACCGAGGGCAAACCCAAGGTGACAGACATCGTGCCAGTAGACATCAAAGACGACGAACTCCTTCTAATCGCAGCCGCACTTGAGAAGGGCTCAGAGCATCCGCTCGGAGAAGCAATCATCTCAGAACAAAATAAAAGGCTGTCAAATGCGAATCTCCCAGATGTCGAAAACTTCGAGGCTGTATTCGGCAAGGGCGTCAAGGGCAATATAGGGGGCAAACTCTACTTCGGCGGAAACATGGCACTCATGGACGATATTAAGGTAGAAATCCCAAACTCAGTTGCCGAGCAGATTCATAGCCTAGCAGACCAGGGCAAGACCCCGATGATTTTTGCAGAAGAAGATGGCCAGAAGGTAATAGGCATAATCGCAGTCGCAGACGTTCCGAAGTCTGACAGCAGAGCCGCAATATCAGCCTTTGAGAAATCAGGTGTAGAGGTTGTGATGCTCACAGGGGATAATAGCCGCACAGGCGAGGCAATGGCGCAAGCACTTGGCATAGACCGCGTCATATCCGAGGTAATGCCACAAGACAAGGAAGCCGAGGTCAAGAAACTACAGGATGCAGGCAAGAAGGTTGCCATGATAGGAGACGGCATCAATGACGGTCCAGCACTTGCACGCGCCGACGTCGGCATTGCAATAGGTGCAGGAACAGACGTTGCCATAGAAAGCGCCGATGTGGTGCTAATAAACAACAGACTGACCGATGCCTTTGGAGCCTTTAAACTCTCAAACGCAGTAATAAGGAACATCAAAGAAAACCTGTTTTGGGCCTTCTTTTACAACGTTATCCTCATACCCGTTGCCGCAGGCATCCTCTATCCAATTTGGGGCATAGTTTTGAACCCAATGATGGGAGCCGCCGCCATGAGCTTGTCAAGTTTCTGCGTTGTGATGAACTCGCTCAGACTGAGGTTCTTCAACAAGGGCGAAAATATCTCAGAAAACTTGACTAATACAAAAGATATGAATATTATAGATGAAGAAATAAATGCTACTAATGAAGAATTTGAGGAGACAAAACAAATGAATAAATACGATCTTAAAGTTAGAGGAATGATGTGCGGGAATTGCGTTAAGCACGTAGAAAAAGCACTGTCGTCAATGAATGGCGTTAAGTCCGTTTCGGTTGACCTTGATAATGCAGCGGCTACGGTTGAGTCCAGCGTTGAAATTACAATGGACGAATTTAAGAAGGTAATTGAAGAGGCGGGATATGAATTGGTCTAAGCTTGCACGCGTGCTAGGCATTGAAGAAGACGACAGGGGTAAAAACAAAAAATCTGGCGGTGAGAAGATCAATTTAGCAGAAGTAAAAGACAAGAGCAGTGATACGACCGTAAACATAGAAGAAAGCGTTGTTCACGTGAACAAATTCTCGATTAAAAAAATCATACTGATCATGCTTGGTCTTATTATCTTCTATTTAGCTATAAAAAATATAGCAGTTGTAACAAGCTACATAGGGACCTTTATTTCGTATTTTACACCATTTATACTTGGAGCAGCACTCGCCTTTGTTATAAATGTGCCAATGACCAAAATAGAAGGCTTTCTCTTTAAAAAAGTACCGGATGACCCTAAGACTAAGCTGCAAAAGTGTGCGAGCGCTCTAAAAAGACCTGTGAGCATGCTTATAGCTCTGATCCTGGTCTTCGGCGCCATAGTCCTAGCAGGTGTAATAATCGTACCACAGGTTGCGAGCGGACTCGAATCCCTAGCTGCTGCACTACCCGGAGCAATGGATAGACTCCAAGAATGGATAGAATCAAACGCGCACAGAATAAATGTCGTTGAGAATCTCATGAACAAGGTAGACCTCGACCTTGACTCCGTGGGCAGAGAACTCGCAAATACAGCAAAGGGCTGGGCAACAGCGATCCTTGACAGCGGCTTCAGCACAGTATCAAACATAGTCAATGGAATCTTCCAGTTTGTAATAGGGCTAGTTTTCGCAATATACATACTGCTTCAAAAAGAAAAACTCGGTAGGCAGGGCAAACAAATCGTATATGCTGCATTCAGCGAAAAAACAGCCGACAAAATTATGTATATCACCGGAATGACAAGGGACGTATTCAAAGGCTTCATATCAGGGCAATGCGTAGATGGCATCATAAATGCCATCCTATTCTTCATAATACTGACAATCCTCGGCATCCCATATGCTGTGATGCTCAGTATATTCTCAGGTTTTATGGCAATGATACCGATAATAGGGTCATTTATAGGAGCAGGTGTTGGCGTTATAATCGTATTGATAATGGATCCATCACAGGTCCTCTATTTTATAATCATGTATATAATAGTGCAGCAGATTGACGGAAACGTTATATATCCACTTATCGCTGGAAACTCTATGGGCTTACCATCGATATGGGTGCTCATGGCTGTTACAGTAGGTGGCAGCATGATGGGCATACTTGGCATGATCCTCTTCATTCCAATATGTTCCGTACTATATAAATTAACAAGACACTATGTTCTAAGGCGACTAAAAGACAATGATGTGCCTGATGAAAAATGGGAGAAACCTCTTGAACTTGACGCAGACGTCCTTGATAAATAGGAGTTTAAGTCATAAAACCTAAAGCATGACGTGCTATAAATAGAATAATTTGGTATTAGATATTTTTAAGCCAGAGATATTATAGGAGAGAAAATATGTTTAAGGAAAAATTTTCGGAAATGGCAGGTGCAGTAAGTGGCATGAAACTTAGAACTAAAATAATCACTGGGGGGGGGTTATAGTTCTACTGCTTCTAGCTTTTGGAATTGGAATCAATGCTCTCTTGAAAGTAGATAAAGACGATGAAATTGTTCAGCAGAATATAAAAACAGCTGAAAAGCAGGTAGAGAAAGCTAAGCTTGAAAAGAAGAACGCAAAAGCAGAACTAGACAAAGCTAAGTCAGAAGAAGCAAAGGCAAAAGAAGAATTAGCAGAGGCTCAGAAGAGTGGAGATGCTGAAAAGATTAAGCAGGCTCAGGCAAGAGTTGAGAAGGCAACTCAAGTAGTACAAACTGCTAAGAACAATTATACTTCTGCTAGTCAATCTGTAACAAATGCATCAAATGCAGTAACTGAGGCTAAGAAACCACCTAAAACTGGTAATACTGGTAAAGCAGATAATGGTAAAACTAAGAAAAAGGTTTGGATAGTTGATAGTCCAGCTAAGCCAGCTGTTAAGGAAAAAGGTCACTGGGAGAAGAAGTTAGTTAAGGAAGCAACAACTACAACTACTTATGAGGATGGAATGGCAAGATATTATTTTGTATACTGGGAAGAAGCTAACGGGTCTCATAAAGAAAAGTTTTATGTGCATAATTATGGAAATGAAGAATCTCAGGCAGCTGATAATGCAGCTTATGCAGCTAGAGATGCATATGAAAAAAGTTTAACATATCGTTTAATGTCAATAGATGATGAAAATTTCGATAAAGGAATAGATACAAATTACAGTACTTCAATTCACGTTGGTCAAGACTATGACTACATCAAGATTCCTAAAACTACAACAACACCAGCAGAGTATAAAGATGTTTGGGTTGTAGATGCACCTGCTAAACCAGCTGTACCTGAAAAAGGACATTGGGAATATAGATAGTAGAAAACATTGCCCCAATAATACTGTCGTATTAAACTAGTAGATAAGTGAAATAGTAGTACCGAGATGTAATTCTATAAGTACTAGACAAATAAAAAAGTTGAATTCGAAAAACGAATACTATGATTAATTAGTAAAATCACTAGATTTGATATAAGCCTATGTAATTGATAGAATTTGATGTATTTAAAGACATTGAATTAGTGTTTCGCAAAATCTATTTTATTATATTTACTATTTAATAATTGACCAATGTGATATAATATCAATAAAAGGTTTTGTTTAGCTGAAAGGAGTATATGATTTGATGGAAAATAATATCATCTTAAATCGGCTCTTTACCCAGAAAGTCTTTTTTGATATGATTGATGCCTCTAATTCTACTTATATATCAGTAGTAAAGAGATTTGTAAATGAGACCGAAAATAAAGACAATGGTACAGTAATAAGCGAAATATATCAATTCATGTCCAAGTCATATAGAAACGAATATTTTTATCAAAACACTCTGCTAAATAAGCTCTTGCTCGGTAAGCACAGTATAAATACAACAACAGCATTGACACAAGTTCCAGTTTGCAAATCAAAAGCTGATTTTGTCCTGATTAATGGCAGAGCTATCGTATATGAGATAAAGACAGAACTTGATACATTTAATCGTTTAGATAAGCAGTTGAGAGACTACTTCAACGCTTTTAGTTATGTATGTGTTGTTACATCTGAAAGTCAATATGATCGTGCTGTTAATATTTTGAAAAACACCCCAGTGGGCATTTATGCCTTGACTTCGAGAAATACAATTAGTATAAAAAAACGCAAAGAACCTGTCGAAGATACTTCAAAGCTTAATCATACCGCTATTTTCAAATTATTGCATAAGAGAGAACACGAAGACATATTGCTAAAATATTTTGGTATGTTACCTAATGCTCCTCAAGTTTTTTATTATGGTGAGTGTTTAAAACAATTTTCAAAAATTCCAATTAAAATTGCTTACAGAATGGCGATTGAACAACTTAAAAAACGAAATAAAATTGAAATTAGTAAATTTGAGAAAATACCGTACGAATTAAAATCACTAGTATACTTTTCAAACCCATCATTACGGGATTGGAAAGCTATTAACGGATTTTTGAATCGAAAATATGGAGGATAATATTATGTATTTCCCTTATCTTAGAGGTCGTCAATACGAATTACTTGCACTGCGCGAACTTGTCTCGAATAATCTATTAGGAGATTTAGTTATCCCGATAGTTGAACCTGTAAAGTTATCATCAACACTTGTGAATATGATGGACGAATATATTGAAGCTAAACAACCTATCTCTATTATTAGAAATCCTGTAGTTGGGAACTTTGTTTCTGATTTCAAAGGCGCTATTGAGTTATCTAGAGAGGATGGATATAAAAAACGGTTTTCTCAACAATATAAGAATTCGGTGATAATTAAATCTATAATAATGAAAAATGATGCGGGTCAATTTATTAATTTCTGGGAACAAGAAGGTATTAACAAATCAGATTTATTAGTTGTTAATGTTAATCGTGATAATTTGGAAATGTATGGGAATGTGTTTAAGACGGTAGATCCTCGCTATATCGTTATACCAGACGAAAGTACCTTTAGGCGTAAAATGTATAAAAATAAGATATTAATTGATGATAGATTTGATAAAAAAAATAGAAATGCAGATTATCAGCATTCTGAGGATGACTTTTTCTCTGATGACCATTTGTATTATAAGGAGGATGGGTTTATAGGATTTTCAGACTATTCAGTAGTAGGCAATGAATATATTGAATCTGGATTTGCACCGTATGCTGTGGCTATTCATATTGTCTATTTTGCTGATGACAATACACTGCGCATCAGGCACTTTGTATCAGATTCTAACGATGATATTTCGAATCCAGCTTTGAAATTTTACGAAGCAGTATCCAAATTATCTAAATGGTATTATTCAAATTCTCATTCAGTTGAAATGACATTAGGCCTTAAGACTTTTTTAAACCACTTTGAGCAGAGATCGTATCCGGGACTAGGGACAGTAAAGAAACTATCGATCATGCATCATCTTGAACTAATGGGAAAGTATCTTAGTGGGGCATAATAATTATGTTTTGTTGTAAAGAATGTTTTACAGATGTTGAAATTAAATCAATTATTGAAGGTAAAAATATTAAAGGAAGTTGCGATTTTTGCGGGAAGCATGATGTTTATGTTTATGAAATCGGAAAAGATTCTACAATTTCGGAACTTTTTGATGGAATATTAGATATTTATACTCCTGTTTCAACTTTGCCTGAAGACTTTCCGCATGAGCACATTGATTTGATAAAAAATATTCTTTCTAGCAATTGGCATATATTTAATTTAGACCCTGATTCAACATATCGTCTTCTTACATCAATATGTGCTGATAGATATAATGAACAGCCAGAATTATTTAATATGCCTGTAGGGATTAAGCAAATTCAAGATAAAGACTTTTTAGCAGAAAATTCAATTTTAAGGAATAATTGTTGGGAGGATTTTGTTGAGGGGATTAAACGAAAGAATCGTTTTCATGGTCATTATATAAATCTAGATAAGTTACTCATTTTTCTGCGGTGTGCGGTTAAAAATCGTTGTAAAGGAGAAGTGCTGTATAGATCGCGGATTTGTCCTGATAAAAAAGGATATAAACCTAAAGATATGGGGGCACCACCTAGTCTCAATGCAAAGGGTGGGCGAGTTAATCCAAATGGGATTAGTGTTCTTTATCTCTCAGATTCAAAAGAAACAACCTTATATGAAATTCGAGCAGGTGTATATGACTTTGTTACAGTTGGAAGTTTCGAACTGTTAAAGGATATTGAGATTGTTAATTTAGCTGGGGTTGACCAGATTAGTCCATTTATTGGAATTAACTATGGATTTGACTTTATACAGTTTGCAATTAATATTGAACATTTATCTATGTTAGCGCAAGAAATTGCAAAACCAATTCGAAATGATAATGCACTGGATTATCTACCAACGCAGTATATTTGTGACTATATACATAGTCAAGGCTTTGATGGCATAGAATATATAAGCACAATGTCTAAAATTGGCTCGAATTTAGCTGTATTTGATCCAGACCTTTTTATATGCACGAGCACAAAAGCTTATGATATACAATCAATTTCTTATTCTTACGAACCTTTATAATAGGCTACACCTTATAGGTGCAGCCTTTAATAACTAATCCATCACCTTCAGTGAGTCTATCATATTAATTTTCTTGATCTTGAAGTACATTACGAGGTTAACTACTCCTGCGAAAATCATGGTAAGGGCGAAGGCTATGACATAGCTGAACCAAGATATTCTCAGCTGGAAGAATACCACATCAACCTTAATTTGGTGCATTACAAAGGCGTGTAGGAGCTTTCCTAGGGCAAGTCCAATCATGGCTCCAAATGCCGTCAGGAAGGTGCTCTCTCTGAAAATGTAGAGAGCTGTTTCTTTTGGATAGAAGCCGAGCACCTTGATAGTCGCGATTTCTCTAACCCTCTCTGTGATACTTATATTAGAAAGGTTGTAAAGTACTACGAGGGCTAGCCCAGCTGCTGCGAGCACTATAACTGCTATGACGGAGTTTAAGCTGTCCATCATATTGGTAATTCGCTTATAGTTATCGTGATTTATTATTGTGCCGCTCACATTCTCATCCTGAAGAACACCCACAGACGAGTCAAATATTTTGTCGATAGATGACTTGTCGTCGTGTGAAACTGGCCTTTTTAGATCCTTGACGTTGACAAATGCCTCGTTCAGGCTAGGAGCCTTGCCGAAGTTTTTCTTATATGTCGCCGTGTTCATGTAGATATAGTTGTCGATAAAGTTTCGGGTTACGGCAGCAACCTCAAACTTAGCGGATTTTCCTGCCTCATTTTTCAGTCTTATCTTCGAGCCTACCTTAACGCCTTGCTCATCGGCAAGTTTCTCACAGATTATTATTTTCCCATCGCTTGGTATATCAAGGCGCTTGCCCTTCATTTCGAGATTCACAAAGTCCTTGATGTTCTTTTTCTTGGTTGCGATTAGTTTGAGATCAATCGTGTCTTTCTTCCCATTGTATTTAAGCGTCTCGCCGTGGTAGAACACCGAGTCGCCAATTGTTTTGTTGTCCTTGAGGAAGTCAGCCTGAGAGCCGGACATATCCTTATTGAAGTTTATTTTGTAGTCGTAGAGCGAAATCTCATCGTACTGGTAGCTTGCGATGTTTTTGATTGAGTCGTTGATGCCAAAACCTGTCAAAAGCAGGGCTGTGCAGCCGCCTATGCCTAGGAGCATCATGAAAAGTCTCTTCTTGTATCTGAAGATATTCCTGAATGTGACCTTGTAAAGAAAACTGAATCTCTGCCAGATGAAAGGAATTTTCTCGAGAAAAATACGTTTGCCTTCCTTCGGGGACTTCGGAATGATGAGGGATGCTGGCATGCCCTTTCTGTCTTCATAGAAGGCTAGGAAGGTTGCTCCTGCGGAACCTGCGATGCACACTACGAGAGTCGCAATCCCAAACATGATTTTGTGTGGGTATTTAATTGGTGTGTCAAAGTGGTAGAAGGCTTGGTATGCATCCCATATAGTTGTCGGGAATATATAGCTTCCCCCAAGAAAGCCTAGAACTGCTCCGATGAAAGTCGCGCTGACAGCATAAAACATGTATTTACCGAGAATTGCGTAGTCTTTGTAGCCGAGTGCCTTGAGCACGCCTATTTCGGTTCTCTGCTCATCGACAAGCCTTGCCATGGATGTCATCACAACTAGTGCTGCAACGAGGAAGAAGAATGCCGGGAATACGTTGGCGATTCCTCTTACTATGTTGGAGTCGCTTTCAAATGTAGCGTAGCCTGCGTTATATTTTCGGTCGAGCAGGTAGGTTGTGGGTTTTTGGATCTTAGAAACCGCGTCTTTTATAACAAAATCCGGGGCTTTTGGGAGCCCGACTTTCTTGAAGTTTGCGTTAGCCTTTTTCTTGGCGTCTGAAACGAGGTTGTCATATCTATCGTCTGAAGCCTTGGTTAGCACGTCGGAGGCCTTGTCCCTGCTGTCCTCAACGAGTTTCTCATATTCTTTTGAGTATATCTTTGGCCTGTCCTTGAGAGTGATTGCAACCGATGTAAAATAGTTAAAATCAAATGCTTTTCGAGGCACGTAGACGTATGAGTAGATGGTCCCGTTGCCTAGGTTTGAATAGCCTTTTTCCTGATTCAAAAAAAGCGGCGAGGAAACGAGGCCGACTATTTTGAATGAGTTGACCTTGAAATCGCTCGATGCTCTGCCCTTCAGAGTGTTTGTAATTTTCTTGCCTAAAGATTTATCTGAGTTCTTGATTTTGATAGTCTTTCCGATATCCTTGCTGCTGAAAATGCTGTTGTCAGCGACGCATTCGGATTGTTTCTTAGGCATCCTGCCCTCGGAAAGCTTGGGCATGTCGACATTGTTTTTCGGCACTGAGATGGCCTTGATAACTCTCTCGACGTTTTCCTTGTCCATGTAAACAAAATCTTTGGCTTTGAAGCCCTCGACTTTGTCTACGGCTATTTTGTCGCTGCCTTGAGCCAGGTTCTCTTCTATTTTGTCGACATCTTTGCTTGTGAAGCCGAGCGTTGAAATCATTTCAAAATCGTGCAGGTTCTGTTTCTTTAAGAGACCGTCAACGGTTGTGACCATAACGTCGCGCGACTGCACGAGGCCGGCAAAAAATCCGACTCCCAGGGCTACGATGGCTATGATTGCAAAATACCTGCCCAGGCTCTTGGTAATTTCTCTAATTGTGCTCTTTAACAACATTTGTTTAATCCTCGTTTTACCACTCTATATCTTCAATTGGAATAATGTTCTCGTTGATTTCCTCAGATGTGACCGTGCCGTTTTTGACGTGGATTACACGGTCTGCCATTGCCGTGAGGGCGGTGTTATGCGTGATAATTATTACCGTCATACCTGTGTTTTTACATGTGTTATATAGGAGTCGCAAAACTGTTTTGCCGGTTATGTAGTCAAGTGCCCCAGTTGGCTCATCACAAAGCAGAAGTTTCGGGTTCTTGGCGAGTGCTCTTGCGATTGCAACACGTTGCTGTTCACCGCCGGAAAGTTGGGATGGGAAGTTCTTTAGACGTTCGCCGAGACCAACGCGTTCGAGCACTTCCTCGGAATCTATGGGATCATTACAGATCTGTGTCGCAAGGCTCACGTTTTCTACGACTGTCAGGTTCTGAATGAGGTTGTAGAACTGGAATATAAAGCCTATGTCGTGGCGCCTGTAGTCTGTAAGCTCTTTCTGGGAGTACTTAGATATTTCTTTGCCGTCCAGGATGACATCTCCGTCGCTCAGGGTGTCCATGCCGCCCAGGATGTTGAGTAGCGTGGTTTTACCTGCTCCGGATGGGCCGACTATCACGACAAATTCGCCTTTTTCAACGGAAAAGCTGGCATCTCTGAGTGCCTCAATGTCGATTTCTCCCATGTGATATACTTTTTTTACGTTCTTAAATTCTACATAACTCATTTTGATTCTTCCTCTTGCGATGCTCCCTGTGATTTTTGCTCAGTCCTCGCGGGCTTTTGCATGTAATTTTGATCAGTCCTTGCGGACTTTTGCATGTGATTCTAGCTTGGTCCTGGCGGAATTTTGTTCGGCCCACGGATAACTTCGCTCGCGAACTTTTGCTCCGATTTTTGACTTTGCATGCCGATATTGCGTGACCGTGCTTTAGCAAATTTCATAAGGTAATTATAACATATACGGCGGAGTTCTAAAAGGGAGGCGGAGTGATATAGATGGATTTGGAAAGGGGGATTGGTATATTTTGAGGGGACGTAGAGGCGCAACGTTTTTTTGAATGATCAAATATAATCAAAATGGCGCAGAAATAAAATGTATCAATTAGTGCATTTTATATTGACAGCCATGGCGCAATGGTGTACCATTATCTTATGAGAGGTAAAGCAATGAATTCACATTATAATCTTAATTACACCGAAAAAGATATAGACAAAGTATTGATGAAAATAAAAGAATGCATTCAGAATGATAACTATACTATTTCGATGAACGACAAGAGGCAGGAAAATATAGATTTTATTAATGAATATAACATTCGCAGCACTAAGCAAAAGGCAATTCTTTTGCAAATCCAAACAGATGATTTTTGCTATACGTTAAATAATAAAAATGTTGGATACGAACATGAGATTCTATATGTTTTTGCACCCAAGGTGGATTTGTTTGGAGCTGATGGTATGCAAACAACAATAAATGTTTATATTAAGATCAATATTATTGATACGACAAATGGAAATAGAGTTGTAGTAATTTCTTTCCATCCATGCAAAAAGAAGATAGAGCATTTATTTAGATAATATAAATTTGAGGAGGAGATTATATTATGAAAAACAAAGGAGTTTTTTGCGAAGAATGTAGAAAAGATGTTAATTGTATAGTGAGTAATCAGTCTATGAACGGTACAATTAAGGGAGAAGTTTACAACTATATAGGGAAAATGGCTCGCTGCAAAGAATGTAATTCTGAAATTTATGTAGATAAGATTAATGATTACAATTTGAAAGCTTTGTATGACGAGTATAGAAAAAAGAATAATATTATTTCGATGGACGAAATAAAAGGAATCTGTTCAAAGTACGATATAGGTAAAAGACCGCTATCATTATTGTTGGGATGGGGAGAGCAAACATTTTCTCGCTATTGCGATGGGGATATTCCTACTAAGCAATATTCGGATGTACTTAAACACATTTCTGCAGATCCGCATTATTACAATCAAATTTTAGAGGAACATAAAAAAAATCTAAAAACAGACGCAGCATATAAGAAAAGCAAAATGGCTGTGGAGAAGCTTATAGGGAGTGATTCGAATAGCAAATCAAAGATTAATTTAGTTATTGAATATTTATTAAATAAATGTGAAGATATCACTCCGTTGGCATTGCAAAAAACATTATATTATGTGCAGGGTTTTTATTATGCCTTCTATGACACGTTTCTTTTTACTGAAGATTGTCAAGCTTGGGTGCATGGCCCTGTATATCCAGATATTTATAGCAAATATAAAAATTATAAATTTGATTCGATTGATCGCGTTGTAGTAACTGATGATTCTGTATTTACATCATCAGAAATAGCAATTTTAAATAGCGTAGTAAAAAATATTTGCTGCTACAGCGGTAAGATATTAGAGCAATTTACACACTCTGAATCGCCATGGTTATCAGCGAGAAAAAATCTTCCGAAGCAGGAACCATCTACTGATATAATTTGTAAGGAAGATATAGGCACATATTTTGAAAGTGTGAAGGAGAAGTATAATATGATTAATCCTAATGATATAGAATCATACTCTAAAACAATGTTCAAACAAATTCAAAGAAACTAAATGCATTGTAATGTATACGCATACTCAAACTAACAATCTAAGCCAATGTATTTAAAGAAATAGGGGATATACATTATGCAGAGAATAAAGTTACAACTGCAAACTGCCTGATAATTTGATATAATAAAACGTAAGTGAAATTAAAATGATGCGGAGGGGTACGATGCTAAAAAGAATATTGATAGGATTACTTTGCGTAATCGTTGCAGCGGCGATGATTGTTCCAGCTATTATAAGTTTTGCCGAGCCAGCAAATACGACAAACACAAGTGTGGAAAATGCGGATGAGAAGAAGGGTGACCCGAACAAGTTGACTATTTTGTTCGAGCACGACATGCACTCTCATCTGGAGAAATTCCCAAACATGGCGACTGTGATTAAGCAGACAAAGGAAGAGGATCCGGACACGGTGATTTTGGATGCCGGGGATTTTTCTATGGGGACTCCTTATCAGACCATTTTTAGGAACGAAGCTGCTGAGCTGAGGATGATGGGTTTTGTGGGTTTTGATGCCACAACGCTTGGAAACCACGAGTTCGACTATAGGCCGGCAGGGCTTGCTGATATGCTGAACAGTGCAGTGAGCAAGTCGGCGGAGGACCGCAAGAAGTTCGATGAGGAATTTAGCAGGAGATATCGAGCTAATTCAAAGAATAAACCTGAGAATCCATACAGACTGCCACAAATGGTCAACTCAAATATTGACATGAAGGCGACAATTAAGGACAAAAATTTGAAGCAGAATGGTGAGATTTTGAAGTCTGCGCTCGAAAATTATGGCAGCAAGGAATATACGATCATAGAGAAAAATGGCAAGAAAATTGCTGTGCTTGGTATCTTTGGAAAGCAGAGCCTCGACTATGCGCCGGAGGCAAAGACGAAGTTCAAGGATCCTATTAAGGCTGCGAAAGCAACTGTGAAGAAGATAAAGGCTGAAAAGCCTGATATAATTGTGGCGATTTCTCATAGCGGAACAAGCAAGAATAAAGAAGAGTCTGAAGACGAGATTCTTGCTCGCGAGGTTCCTGATATCGATGTGATTGTAAGCGGTCACAGCCACACGTTCATGTCAAAGCCTATCAAGGTTGGAAATACTACGGTTGCATCTACAGGATGCTATAATGCGAACATCGGGAAACTTAAACTCGAAAGGTCGGGCGAGGGGAAGAAGTTTAAACTGGCAAGTTTCGAATCTCTACCGCTTAGCTCATTTGAGGCGGACGAAGAAACCGCTAAGGAGCTAAAAAAATTCAGAGATCTTGTGGATGAGGAGTTTTTCAAGCCTTATGGCTATAAGTGGGATCAGGTGTTGACAAAGAGCAGTTTTGATTTCGAGAACATTGACAATCTCGGTATGTCTCAGACAGAAACCAGGCTTGGTAACATTCTTTCGGACTCATTTATATATGCCGTGAAGGAGGCTGAGGGCGACAAATATGAACCTATAGCGGCTTCGCTGATAAATGCGGGTACTATAAGGGGAAGTTTCAAAACTGGTGAAATCACTGCGGGCGATGCATATAACAGCCTCTCAATTGGAACTGGCGCTGACGGCAAGCCTGGGTATCCGCTGGTTTCGGTGTATCTGACTGGAAGTGAGCTCAGGGGCCTTGCAGAGGTTGACGCGACTGTATCAGATATGATGATGGAGGCAAGGCTATACATTTCGGGCCTTATGTACAGGATTAATCCTCATAGGCTCTTCCTCAACAAAATATCTGAGATTTACAAGGTGAATGTGGATGGTTCTGAGTTCAGAGGCACTCTCCCATACGCGCAAGGCATAGGAAGAGATCCCGAAAATCCTAGTAGAGTTTGGGAAGACGAGGATTTCAAAAAGATTGATTCTGCTGTTAAGGATGTTAAAAACAGTGCAGGCATCGAGAAACTCGAGTCTGATAAGCTCTACAGAGTTGTTGGCGACTTATATGCCTGCCAGATGATTGGGCTTGTCAATGAGAAGTCAAAGGGATTGCTTTCGATAACTCCAAAGGACAAGGATGGCAATGAAATCAAGGATTTCGAAAAGCAAATTATCAAGAGCCCTGATGGCAGCGAGCTCAAGGAGTGGTATGCAGTTGTAAGATATATGGATTCCTTTGGGGATGACGGTGTGCCAGTTGTATATCAAAATCTTCAGGGCAGGAAGATTGTCGAGGATGTCAAATCTGTGGGCAGCTATGTCAAGAATCCGAGCAAAATATTTTGGATGGCTATAGGTGTCGTTGTTCTGGCAGTTGCGATTTTGCTGCTTGTAATCATACTGCTAGTTAAGCTGCTAAGAGGCGTTTTCGGATATTCGAGGAGACGAAACAACAGAACTTCTGGGTTGTTTGGCCCTTCCGGTTCCTCGGTTTACAGGGCATATTCTGGAGGCGGCACTATATTCAAGCATAGGAAGAATAAATATAAAGTAGGCTGGAGGAGAAGACGCTAGGTTAAGCAGCTTAGCACTAGAAGCCTTTTATAGTTATAATTTACTAGCAAAAACGTATTGCTAAGAACGTTATATCAAATGTATTTTTATTTGATATGACGTTCTTATTTTGTTTCTTAAAGACTTAATTGGATATAATAAGTATAGATTAATTTTGAAAATATTTAAGGAGGATTATAATAATGGGAACAATATATGATTTTAAAGTAAGAGACCAAGAAGGAAAAGATGTCAGCTTAGAAAAATACAAGGGCAAGGTCATTCTTATTGTAAACACAGCAACAGGCTGTGGCTTCACACCACATTATGAGCCACTTGAAGAGATGTATAAAGAATTTAGGGACAGGGGTTTTGAAATCTTAGACTTTCCATGCAATCAATTTGCCAATCAAGCACCTGAAAGTAATGAAGAAATTAAAAGTTTTTGTACCCTTAAATTCGGAACTGAATTTCCACAATTTGACAAGGTAGAAGTAAATGGTGAAAATGCAGAAGAACTTTTTGTATATTTGGCTAGTGAAAAACCTTTTGAAGGATTTGGAAGGGGTATAAAAAATTTTGCCTTAGAAAAATTTGCTGATAAAAATAATAAAATCTTTGGAGACAAGGCATATATAAAATGGAACTTTACTAAATTTTTAATTGATAGAAGTGGAAAAGTAATAGAGAGATTCGAACCCACTACAGATATGAAGAAAGTAAGAGAAGCTGTAGAAGCTCAATTATAAAATCTTTTAAATATAAAGTTTATTATATGAAAATTTACATAGCATAAAACCATACGAAGAAAGTTCAGATCCAAGAGAAAAAGTAATAATAAAGACTAGCATAATAAATAGTGTAAGGAAGGGAGCAATTCTTATCTTGCACTATTTTTGTGTAATTAAGAAGTAGTGTGACGAGGCTCTTTTAGGGTTGAAACATCCGCGATAAAACTGTTTACTACCGCTTCATTATTCATATTCGGTTAAGCAGGTTGGGCAAACGTCCGTAATTACTTTAACTTAAAACAAAATAGGATATTTTGGGGCGAGAACGCATGTTTGCACAATATATAGGGCCTGCTGACCTATGTTGCACTTTTGAATCACAAAGGTGGCATTAAAAACAGAGATTTCCCTATTTTGCCCCTAAAAATGTTGAAAAGTGGTGCAAAGTGGTGTAAAATGGTGTAAACAAAAATCAATGTGGACAGGTGCCTGCTGACGCAAGAAGGCGCAAACAAAAACTGAGGTGAAGACTGTGTTTATGGGAACATACAACAACTCAATAGACGGCAAAAACCGGATGATAGTTCCCGCTAAGCATAGGGAGGGACTAGGCGGCCGATGCATTTTGACCAAGGGTCTCGACAAGTGCCTCTACATCTACACGATGCAGGATTGGGAAAAGCAGATTGAGAAAATCAATCACATGCCAGAATCCGATCCAAAAGTCAGAGCCTTCATTAGGCATTTTTGTGCTAATGCTGTTGAGTGCGAGTTCGACAAACAAGGAAGAATCGTAATTCCTGCAGAGTTGAAGGCTTATGGGGAATTTACCAAAGAACTCGTTACGATGGGTGCCATGAAGAAAATCGAGGTCTGGGCTAAGGAAGTCTGGGACGATGCCGAGAATGGGCAGAAGATGGACAGCGAAGAATTTAGCGACGCCCTGTCTTTGTACCAATTTTAGTTAGAGGTAATGGGGATGCCAACTGAAATCGGTAAGGAGCAGAAGTCAAAGGAAACCGCTGGACTCAAGCATGAACAGGAGCAGAAGCCAAAGGAAACCGCAGAATTCAGGCACACAACTGTTTTGCTCGAGGAAGCCATTAGCGCTCTCAATATAAGGCCGGATGGAATCTATGTTGACGGCACATTGGGAGGCGGAGGTCATAGCTCGTTGATTTGTGAAAACCTCGGAGAAGATGGCACGCTGATCGGCATTGACAGAGATACGGATGCACTTGAGGCAGCCGAGAAGAGGCTCGAAAACTACAAATGCAATAAGATTTTTGTTCATAGCAATTACTCGGATATAAAAGAAGTTTTAGGGGAACTTTGTTCTGAGGGTAAAATTGGGAGAGAAAAAATAGACGGAGCTGTTTTGGACTTGGGGGTCTCGTCATTTCAGCTCGACAATGAGGACAGAGGATTTTCCTACATGAAGAATTCTCCCCTCGATATGAGGATGGACAAGGAAGACAGTTTATCCGCATATGATGTGGTCAACAAATATGACCAGAGCAGGCTAGCTGAGATTATCACAAAATATGGGGAAGAGGCGTGGTCGAAACGAATTGCAAAGTTCATCGTATGCGCCAGAGAGGAAAAGCCGATCGAAAACACGGAGGAATTGGTCGAAGTCATAAAGGCAGCAATTCCTGCAAGAGCTAGAAGAGAGGGACCACACCCCGCTAAGAGGACGTTTCAGGCAATTAGGATCGAGGTGAATCAGGAACTTGCACATCTCGAAAAAGCCGTTTCGGACTTCTGCGATTGTTTGGACATCGGTGGAAGACTATGTGTGATCTCGTTTCACTCTCTCGAAGATAGGATAGTGAAAAACATTATAAGCAAAAGGGCTAACCCTTGTACTTGCCCGCCGGAGTTTCCTGTATGTGTATGCGGCAAAGTAGCCGACATCAAGAAGGTTTCAGGAAAACCGATACTGCCATCGAAGGTTGAAGTAAACAGCAACCCGAGGGCCAGAAGTGCGAAGATGAGGGTTTGTGAAAAAATATAGTTAAGATGACGTCGTGAGGGATAAAAATGGACAGAAAACAAAAAGTAAGAATTGTTTTTTTCATACTGATGATTGGGCTCGTACTTTCCTTTATGGTTTTAGCCGAAGCGTTCAACGCCACCATTCAACATGACAACAATGAGTATACGAAGGTGAATGCTGATATTCAGGGCGAGATAGACACGCTCAAGGTAAAGGTTAAGACATCCAATAATATCGATAGCATAGAGAAGGTAGCGATAGAGCAGCTTGGTATGGTTTACCCCGGCGATGAACAATGTGTTTATTTGACAGAGAATGATAAGCCTAAGGGGGGCTTTGCAGCTATGCTGAAGAGCAGGGCATATAATTAGTTGAATGAATAAGTGAATAAAAAGCCGGACAAGTTAATAGAAACACACTGTCTGGCTTTTTTATTTTGTTGTCATCTGCGCTCGTGATTCGAGGATGTAAATATTATGATTCACATAGAGAAAAACAAAACTACAAACCTCACAAAGAACAGGATCATATTCCTGTTTATTTGCGTGCTTATAGCGATTTGCTTGCTGATTTTTAGGCTTGCGTGGGTGCAGGTTATCAATGCTGACGAGTATCGCGATAGAGCTATCAGGCAACAAAAAGGCGATGTTCCGATTGAGGCAAAGCGTGGAACTATCTATGACAGGACCGGAAAGCCTCTAGCTGCAAGCGTCATGTCATATAACGTTTGGGTCAGGCCTCAACAAGTTAGAAACGAATATAAGGGTGCTAAGTTAGAAGATTTGTCAGAAAAAATCGCCTCAATAACAGGTGACGATAAGGAAGATATTCTAGGTGTTTTGAATTCCAAGGCTCCACTTCTTAAGATGACTCAGTACCTTGAGAAGCGTCAACTTGACAAGGTGAAAGATCTCAAAATACCGAGCATACAGGTTGCAGAGGCGAGCAGACGTTCATATCCCATGGGTGATTTTGCTTCGCATCTTCTTGGTAGTGTAAACAATGAAAATCAGGGCAGGAGCGGCATTGAACTGCAATATGACAAGTATTTGAGTGGCGTTGCTGGAAGATGGATAAGAAGCGGCGACGTGCATGGAGATCCGCTTACTTTCGGATCAGAATCATATTTTGAGGCTGAGGACGGCCTAAATGTAGTGACTACAATCGACGAAGTTTTGCAGCACTACCTCGAAACATCCATAAGAAACGGATTCAAGCAGTATAAACCTGAGAGCATACAGGCAGTGGTCATGGATCCTAAAACAGGAGATGTACTGGCTATGGCGACTGTACCTAGCTTTAATCCTAATAAACCAACGGTCCCTGCTAGCAAAGAAGACAGGGAAAGTTTTGCAAAATTGAGTGATAAGGAAAAAACTGATTATTTGAGCAAACTGTGGACGAACCCGGTAGTAAGTAGCGTTTATGAGCCTGGTTCAACTATAAAGACGATTACTATTTCGGCTGCACTTGAAGAAAAGTTAACCTCGCCTGATGACCATTTTTACTGCGGCGGATCAGTGGCTGTTGCCGATAGAGTCATACACTGCTATAACAACAATGCTCATGGTGATCAGACTCTTGGAATGGCACTGGCTAACTCATGTAATATAGCCATGGTGGCATTAGAACGAAGACTTGGAGGAGAAAAGTTTTATAAATATTTGGATCTCTTTGGCCTTACAGAAAAGACGGGGATTGATCTGCCGGGCGAAGCATATCCGTTGGTTCCGCCACTTGAGTCGGTTACCGAAATAACCAGGGCGAACATGGCATTCGGTCAGGGCTTTGCTGTCACGCCTATTGAGATGTGCCAAGCACTCTCGGCAATAGGGAACGAAGGTGTTTTGTTGAAGCCTAGGGTCGTAAAGGAGCTGACTGACCAAAACGGCAATGTGGTTAAAAAGTTCCCAGTACAGGTGAAAAAGAAGGTTTTGTCGAAGGCAACCACGGAGGAAACAATTGCTGCCATGGAGATGATGGTGCAGAAGCGTGGGGGCACGGTTGCAATTCCAGGTGTCCGCATAGCTGGCAAAACAGGAAGTGCTGAAAAGCCTATAAATGGTGTATATTCAAACAAAATATTCGGCTCCATGATTTGTCTAGCGCCTGCTGAGGATCCAAAACTTGCGATTGTGATAATGGTTGATGCACCTGCTCCAGGCCTGTTTGGTATTACAACAGCTGGACCGATGATAAAAGAGTTTTTTGAGAAGGCTTTCCCATACATGGGGATCGAGCCGCATCTAACTGATGAAGAGAAGGAGAAACTCAACAAAACTCAGAAGACTGTCCCTACCGTTGCAGGAAAGACAATTGGTGAAGCAAAGCAAATCCTTGGAAATGCTGGGATTAACTACATAATAGTTGAAGACCCAGGGGACGATAGCGTCACGATTAAGGCGCAGCATCCTCAACCAGGCAACAAAATAAGTGACATAGAGAAGGTATATCTATATTTGAATTAAGCGAAACTGCGTGTAGTGAGACAGCGTGTTTCGAGGGAAATAAAAGCGTATGTATGCGAAAGCGCGTGTAGTAAAATCTCACTTAGTTAGAATAAAAGCGTATGGAGTGAAAAATGAAATTTAGTATTCAAGAATCCAACAAAGTTATGAACGGTAAAGTCCATACCTGCAAGGGCCCGGAGGGGTTCGAGAAGGTTTTTATCGATTCCAGGGAGGCCGTCAATTTTGAGCGTGAATCGAGCAAAGAGGAGAGCATAGCCTTCTTTGCTATAGTTGGAGAAGTTCACGATGCGCATAAGTTTGTAAACCAGGTAATCGGCGGCGGTTGCAGCACATTAATTCTGAGCGAAGAGAATGTAGCGGACGCAGCTGCTTTGTACGCAGAAAAAAATCAAAAAAATATAAACATCATTCTTGTTGAGGATACGACGGAAGCACTCTCAAAACTCGCTGAATTTCACCTAAACAGGATCAATCCCAAGAAGGTTGCAATCACAGGCAGCATGGGAAAAACAACGACGAGGGATATGGTTTACGCCGTTTGCTCAAGCAAGTATAAGACAGGGAAACCGATCAAAAATTACAACAGCCTCATAGGTGTCAGTATGACTGTGTTAGAGTACGACATGGACGTCGAGGTTGCGGTAATTGAAGTGGGCATGGAGAGCCTGGGCGAAATCCACAAAATAGTGGAATGGGTAAGGCCTGACATCAGCATTATAACCTACATCGGGCTCACTCACCTGGAGCAGCTTGGCTCACAGGAGAACATATACAAGGCGAAGATGGAGATAACCGACTTCCTAGACAAAGACGACCTACTCATAATCAATCAGGATTCGCCTCTTCTCAACAAAAACACAATTGTAGCTCAGTATGATATAATATCTGTGGGCAGCTCAGAGGACTGCGACTACCGCATTTCTGACTGTCACGACTTCGGGCAGAATGGCATTAATTTCAAGCTCGTAGATTTGGAAAGCAACAAAACAATTGACATAGATCTTCCTATTCCAGGTGCGCATAATAGGTATAATGCAGTGCTTGCAATTGCTGCCGGAGAGGCTCTTGGGATAAGTGCAAAAGATGCAATTGAGGCTCTGCACGTGCTGAAACGTACGGGTATGAGGCTTGAGTTCAAGGACAACGGTGTCATCAGGGTTATGGATGATAGCTATAGTTCCTTCCCAGAGGCTGTAAGGAGTGCGATTGATACCCTCGTGAGTACGGAAGCGAGGAGGAGGATTGCGATTTTTGCTGGAATGAACGGCTGGGCTGATATTTCAAGGAAGGTGCACAGGGAGGTCGGAGAGTATGTCGTTGAAAAGGATCTTGACATGCTGATCTGTGTTGGACAACATACCGATGACATGGCATCTGCTGCATTTCGCAAGGCTCAGGAAGAGAAGAGGAGTTGCAAAGTAATCTTCGTATCGGAGAAAGATGTTTTGTTCAATCTGCTTAAGTCGCTCATTGAGCCAGAAGATTTGATTTTAGTCAAGGGTTCGAGGATGTATGCGATGGAGGATGTCGTTGATAGGCTGCTTGGGATTTTTAGCATTTAGTGCCTTTCGGTGCGCGTGATGAATACCAGCAAATGGAATATCAGAATAGAATATTAAAAGAGGGTATTATATTAGGATATTAAAATAGTTGAAAGAGGTTTGATATGAATCAGTCGTATATATTTTATGCAACCTGCATAGTGTGCGGTGCACTGCTGAGCGGTGTTTATACACATTGGCTCATCCAAAGGTTTAGGAGAGTGCATTTTGGACAATACATCAGGGAAGATGGCCCCAAGGCTCACCTGACAAAACAGGGGACCCCTACGATGGGTGGAATTGCTATATTTCTGGCCATTGCTCTATGTTCTATGCTCGGAGCACAAGACAAACTGCAGTGTCTAGTTATGGTTGTGATATCGCTTCTTTTCGGAATGATTGGATTCTTAGATGATTATATGAAAATTGCAAAGAAGCAAAATCTAGGCCTCAATGCTTGGCAAAAACTGGTTCTGCAAATCATATTCGGAATACTTGTTGGCGTTTATATGCTCAAATTCAGCGGATATGGCTCTCAAATTTGGGTGCCTTTTTATAACGATTTCTTCGACATGGGAATTATGTTCGTGCCATTTGTCGTTTTCATTATGGTGGCCATGGTAAACTCTGTGAATCTCACAGATGGACTTGATGGGCTTTCTTCGGGTGTAACATCCCTTGTGTGCATATGTTTCGGATTTTTGGCTATCAAATTCAGCGAGTTTACAACTGCAACCTTTGCCTTTGTAACTGCCGGTGCTTGTCTGGGATTCCTATTTCACAATAGATATCCTGCCAAAATATTCATGGGTGATACGGGTTCGATGACGCTCGGCGGCGCAGTTGCTGTCATGGCAATAATGATGAGGGCGGAACTCTTCCTGCCGATAGCGGGATTTATCTATGTGTTGGAGGCGCTCTCCGTAATAATTCAAGTCGTATCGTACAAACTCAGAAAGAAGAGAGTTTTCAGAATGGCACCGATTCACCACCATTTCGAACTAGGCGGCATGAAGGAGTATAATGTCGTACTCATGTTTTATGCTATTACAGGCATAACCTGTGCAATCGCCTTTGCAAGTCTGCTCTAAGGAAAGTAGATCTTGGAAGATAATTTCTCAGTCTGGGAATTACACACAAAATACAAATAATTGATAAAATCGGCCGTTAGGAGGCTTGAAATGAATAATAATATAAAATCACATAAATTCGATCCGGCAGATAAGAAAATTTTGGTTGTCGGCCTAGGACGAAGCGGCATTGCCGCGTCACAGGTGCTTTGTCGCCTCGGGGCTAAGGTTTGGGTTCAGGACAACAAAACAGCTGACAAGATCGACGGGCAGCTTCTTTCTTTTTTTAAGAATTCAGGTGTTGGTATGTTCCTGGGCAAGGAACCGTCTGTTGAAGAGAACTTCGATATTATGGTTGTAAGCCCCGGCGTAGATCCTCATCTTGAGTGGATTTCGAACTTCCAAAAAGCTGGATGCGAGGTCATCGGTGAATTGGAACTTGCTTATAGGATGAGCGATGCACACTTTGTTGCAATTACGGGGACTAACGGAAAGACAACAACCACAACTCTTACGGGCGAAATATTCAAAAAAGCCGGGCTTGGCACTCACGTTGTCGGAAATATCGGCACGGCTGTGATTGCGCAGTCGACAGAGGCTTCGTCTGATGAATGGATGATAACGGAGGCATCAAGTTTTCAGCTCGAGACGACGGTTAAATTTAGACCGCACGTGGCCGCGCTCCTCAACTTGACACCTGACCATCTAAACAGGCACAAAACAATGCAAGCCTACGGGCAGGCGAAGGCAAGGGCTTTCCAAAATCAGACAGAGGATGACTTTGCGGTTGTAAATGCCGACGATGAGACTTGCGTAAAACTGGCAAGCGGACATGCTGGGCATCTCGTACTCTTCAGCAGGAGAAAAACCGAGGGAGTTGACTGTTTTGTCGAGGATGGATGGATAAAGATACTGAGCTTGGATGGCGAAGTGATCGATGTGATGCCAGTTGAAGAGATTCAAATAGTTGGCGCACACAATCTTGAAAATGTACTTGCTGCCGTGGCTATTTCATATTTTTCGGGCATAAAAATTCAAGATATTAGGGATGCAGTCGAGGCTTTCAAGGGGGTTGCTCACAGGATGGAACCTGCTGGGGTGATCGATGGCGTTCATTATTATAACGATTCAAAGGGAACGAATACGGATGCTACCATCACGGCTCTGAGGGCGCTTTCGGGAGATATTATCCTGATTGCAGGCGGTGATGCGAAGGGACAGGATTTTGCGGCTCTTGCTGACGAGTTTGAAGGTAGGGTTAAGGCGCTTGTTCTACTTGGAAGAGATAGAGAATACATCGCTGAGGCTGCTAGAATAAAAGGCTTTGACAATATTTATGAAGAAAGAACTATGAAGGACTGCGTTTTCAAGGCGGCTTCGCTTGCTAAGAGTGGAGACAGTGTGCTTCTCTCACCGGCATGTGCAAGCTGGGATATGTATGATAATTTTGAGCAGAGGGGCGATGATTTTAAGTCCTGGGTTGAGGCTCTTCAGAGGTAATATGAGGAAGACATGGGAAGGACCAAACTGTTTATCACAAAGAAAATAGGACCGATGGATTTTCCGCTGATGATTACCACTTTGCTGCTGGTGCTAATCGGCATAGTGGCGGTTTTTAGTGCGAGTTTTTACAGTTCAATCAGTGAGTCCGGGTCGCCGTATGGATTTGCAATCAAGCAAGTTGTGTTTGCCGCTATGGGGCTGTTTTGTTTGATTTTATCGACAAAGATGAACTACCACGTCTGGAGAACTTTTGCAATTCCTATTCTGGGTGCGAGTTTCTTTCTGCTTTTGATTGTAATTGCAGGTGCGGGAACGACGGTTAACGGCGCGACAAGGTGGATTAGAATATTGGGATTTTCGCTGATGCCGGGTGAAATCAGCAAGTTCAGCATGATAATTGCGACGGCTGCATATATTTCGGCTAATCCAAATAGGATTAATACCGTAAAGGGACTTTTTCCCATTATATTTTGCCTGGGTGCGGCATGTCTTTTGATTATGAAACAGCCGAGCCTTTCGGTGGCGGCTACTTTGGCAGTGATCGTAATGTGTATGCTCGTAGTTGCGGGTCTTAAGAGAATATATTTGATGAGCGGTGGGGCGTTATTTGTGCTTGCACTGATTTTTGCTATAATTGGAGATAGGGACGGTTATAGGTTCACAAGGGTGACAAGTTTTCTGCATCCGTTCAAGGATGCGTCAGGTGATTCGTTCCAGGTGGTTCAATCTCTGATGGCACTTGGAAGCGGTGGTATCTTCGGTGTAGGCATAGGAAAGAGCGTGCAAAAAACCATGTATTTGCCTGAGCCGCACAACGATTTTATCATGGCGATAATTGGAGAAGAGGTCGGTTTTATGGGCATCTTTATAATTATGGTCCTCTATGTTTTGTTCATCTGGAGGGGTGTGATCATCGCAATCAATGCTCCTGATTTATTTGGCACCCTGCTTGCAACTGGCATCGTGTCAATGGTTGCTGCCCAGGTTATATTTAATATCGGCGTTGTAACATCGAGCCTTCCGGCTACTGGTGTTGCGCTTCCATTCGTAAGTTACGGAGGTAATGCGCTAATAATTTTCATGACCTGTTCTGGAATACTGATGAATATATCAAAGAAGAGGACGATTCAAAGAAATTATACTGTCGAGAAATATGTCCTGTATCAGTAATTTGTGATACATTAAAATAACATTCGCATATTAGAATTATTTGGAGAAATAGTTATGAGAGCAATTATAAGCGGTGGCGGTTCGGGTGGACATATCTTCCCAGCACTTGCCATCGCCGACAAAATAATGGAGAAGGAACCAGATTCGGATATTCTCTACATCGGTATGGAGATGACGATGGAGGGAAAGATTGTGCCGGATCATGGGTTTAAGTTTGAACAGATTCAGGGGAGGTCTCTTAAGAGGACTCCTTTAGGCGTTCTGAAACTAAGTTCGTCCGTTTGGAAGGGGGTTTCAAAGAGCCGAAGAATCATTAGGAAGTTCAAGCCTGACTGTGTAATCGGAACAGGTGGATATGTTTCGTTTCCTGTCATTGTAGCTTCGAGGCTAGAAAAAGTTCCATGCTACATACACGAACAAAACGCTTTTCCGGGTGCAGCTAACAGGGCTTTGGAGAGATTTGCAAACAAGGTGTTCCTTGCATATCCCGAAGCGACATCGTATTTCAAGCAGCCGCAAAAGCATGTGTTCACGGGCAATCCGGTTAGGGAAGAATTTTTTTGTATAGACAAGGAAAAATCGCGCGAGAAATTAGGCATTGATAAGGACCGGTTCCACATCCTCATGATGGGTGGAAGTTTAGGCGCAGAATCAATCAATAATCTGGCAGGCAAAATAATTAACTGGATGAAGGATGATCCTGAGTATAGTCTATCATTCATAACAGGGAACTCGAATTATGAGGACGTGATGAACATTCTAAAGAAAAAGGGTGTTTCGGAGAATGAGCGCATTAGGGTTACAGGTTTTTCAAATGACATGCCTGAGGTCATTGGGGCTGCAGATTTGATAGTCTGCAGAGCTGGCGCGATCAGCGTGAGTGAGATAAATGCGGCAGGGAGAGCAGCTATTTTGATACCCTTCCCTTGGGCTGCGAGCAATCACCAATATTATAATGCGAAGTCAGTATCTGACCACGGTGGTGCAATTCTGATTGAGGAGAAAAATATTGATGCTGAGAAAATCATTGGTATCATGGAGAAATACAAGCAAAATCCGCAAGAACTTAGGAAGATGGAAGAGGCAAGCTTGAACTGCAGCGTTAGGGACGCGACGGAGAAGATATGGGATCATATAGCGAGGAAGCAATGAATGTCCTTGAAAACACCAAGGTCGTAAAGAGGGAAATCAAGAAAAAACATCCTTTTAGGAATTTTCTTATCTTTGTGTGCGTCGTAGGTGTAATTCTATATATAATGAGCACTTCCCTGTTTGATATAAAATCGATTAAGGTCAAGGGGAATCACTATTACTCCGACAAGCAGGTGATTACCCTGGCGGATGCTAAGAAGGGTGTTAATATTTTTTGGGGTGCAGGAGATAGCAAAATCAAGAATAGACTTAAGAAAGACCCCTATTTTGTTGATGTTTCCATAAGAAGAAAACTGCCATCGACTCTTGTGATTGCAGTGGAGGAGAGAAAGCAAATTGCGGCTGTTGAATATGGGGACAAATATGTGGTGATTGATTCAGAGGGTGTGGTGCTGAGGACTGGAAAAATTGATCCGAAACTTACGCTGATTTCAGGGCTCAAAATAACAAAGATGCAGAGGGGAGAGCAACTGAAGGTAAAGCAGTCAAAGACTCTCGCGAAAACTTTGGATATGCTACAGGCCATGGAAAAGGGAGATATTTTCTTTAAGAAAACGATTTTTGAGGAGGGACAGGATGCGTATATCAGAGCGTATGTTCTTGATAACCTTGTCGTAAAGGGGAAACCTCAATATGTTTTGAAGAGAATGAAATCAGGAGATTTACAGAAGGTTGTGAATAATCTCATGCAAAAAGAAGACGTTAGAGGAACGATTTTTATTGATGAGAACAATTTTATAACTTTTTCTCCGGATATATAGTGCAAATTTTCAATTATTATGATAAAATATCCATAATATGGTGCGATAAGGAGGAGCATATATGATGCAGTTTGAAACAAGTCAAGACAAGGCAGCTGTAATCAAGGTTGTAGGTGTTGGCGGTGGCGGATGTAACGCAGTTAACAGAATGCTTGAAGTTGGCCTTAAGGGCGTAGAGTTCATAGCTGTTAATACAGATAGACAGGCACTTAATAAGTGCAAAGCTGAACTTAGAATTCAGATAGGAGAGAAACTCACAAGGGGTCTCGGAGCAGGTGGAAATCCACAGGTTGGTCAGCAGTCAGCTGAGGAAACCATTGACGATATTGCCGATATAATCAAGGGAAGCGACATGGTCTTTATTACTGCAGGAATGGGAGGAGGCACAGGAACAGGTGCAGCACCTATTATTGCAAGGGTAGCAAAAGACATGGGCATACTTACTGTCGGCGTTGTTACCAAACCGTTTTCATTTGAAGGTAGGAAGAGAATGACGGCTGCTGAGATGGGAATTGATTATCTCAAAGAGTTCGTAGATTCTCTTGTAATCGTTCCAAACGACAAACTTCTTAGCAATTGCACCAAGAATACATCAATTTTAGAAGCATTCAGCATGGCTGATGATGTTTTGAGACAGGGCGTACAGGGTATTGCAGATCTGATTTCTGAATTTGCTCTCATCAACGTTGACTTCGCGGACGTTAAGTCAGTTATGACTGATAGAGGCGTTGCGCACATGGGAGTTGGTAAAGGAAGTGGCGAATCAAGGGCACAGGATGCTGTTAGAGCTGCTATTGAAAGTCCTCTTCTTGAGACAACAATTGCAGGCGCAAGAGCTATTTTGCTCTACGTATCCGGTGGATATGACCTTGGAATGCTTGAAGTTTCTGAGATTGCAAGTCTTGTTCAGGAACAGGCTGACGATCAGGCGATACTGATATTCGGTGCAGCTGTAAACGAAGAGATGGAAGATGAGATTGCTATCACTGTAATTGCAACAGGGTTCAGTGAAGGTGCTGACAATAAGATCGATTATAGCAGTTTTGACAACAAAGTTCCAAGAAAGGTTGTTACAGATGAAGGCCTAGAGGGAACTGAGACGACTCTTGAGAAGTTGTTTGAGGATCATGAGGGAGACGAGGAAGACGATTCTAAGTTTGATATACCTACATTCCTGAGCAATTAGTTAATCCGGGAGTTTAGAATAGCGTTGAGAAAGCCGGTATAATAAGCCGGCTTTTTTAAAAAATACAAAGCAGGATGTTGTATGAGAGGAATCAAGGAGATTACTTCAAAAGACAATGCAATATTTAAGCTGATCAAGAGCCTGAAGGTTAAGAAAAATAGAATCCGTGAGGCTCTCTTTGTGGTTGAGGGACCAAAGCAGGTGATTGAGGCGGGTAGCAGTCGATATGGCATCAGATATTTGGTTGTCAGGAGAGATAGGCTGGATTTTTTTAAGAATGATGGATTTTTTGAAGAGATTCCGGCCACCAAAGTCGAAATAATCTCCATGGATGAGAGCTTGTTTAGGCAGATTGCAGACACCGAGAACAGCCAAGGCATTTTAGCTGTTTTGTCGTATGAGATGCTTTCTGGTGAGGATTTGATGAGGCAGACATCAGCGGATTCAAACGTGCTGATTTTGGATAGGCTTCAGGATCCTGGGAACATTGGGACTCTTGTGAGGACGGCGGAAGGAGCCGGCTTTAAGGGAGTTGTTTTGCTCAAGGGTTCTGGGGATGTGTTCAGTCCAAAGGCGATTAGGGCTGGAGGAGGAGCGACGCTTAGGATGCCTGTGACCATGCTTGATGACGCATACTCGTTGCGCGAGTTGTCGGATAGATTTTCAAAAAGGCTTGTGGTGACAGATGTCTCGAGTGGCTTGGCATACTATGATGTTGATCTGTCTGAGAATGTTTTTTTGGTTATGGGCAATGAGGGCCGTGGCGTTTCGAAAGAAGTTTTGGATTTAGCGGATGTGAGGATAAATATACCGACGGATGGACTTCTTGAGTCGCTGAATGTTGCAACGGCAGGTGCAGTACTGATGATGGACAGTTTGAGGCAGAATAAAAATAGAATTGGAAGAGGTTAAAGATGCTGGATAATTTAAAAGCGATACGTGAAGAAGCTATTTCTTTGATCAAGGAAAGCAAGAATCTAAGGGAATGTGAAGATGCTAGGATTGCAATGCTCGGAAAGAAGGGCAAGGTTACCGAAATCCTAAAGAACATGAAGAGCCTTTCCGTCGAGGAAAAGAAGGTGATGGGCAAGGAAACCAACCTTCTGAAGAAAGAAATAGAGAATTTTATAAACGAGAAGAAGGCTGAACTGGCCGAGAATGAAAAATCGAAGAAACTCGAGTCGGAGGCACTTGATGTCACAGAGCCTGCACCACAGATTCGCATCGGAGCAAAACACCTCATTACAACGGTCATAGACGAGGTTGTAGAAATCTTTACAGACATGGGCTACGAAATCGTTGAGGGCCCGCTCGTAGACACTGTTTTCAACACCTTTGACGGACTCAATTCACCGCCTAACCACCCAAGTAGGGACATGACGGACACATTCTATATCAGCAAGGACAATGTTTTGAGACCGCACACAAGTTCTGTTGAGATCAGGACATTACAAAACAGGGAGGCTCCGTTTAAGATCGTCAGCCCTGGAAGATGCTTCAGGTGCGATACGCCTGATGCAACTCACAGTCCGATGTTCCACCAGATTGAGGGTATGATTGTCGACGAAGGCATAACGATGGCTCACCTAAAGGGAACCCTTGATTATATGGCAAAGAAACTCTTCGGTTCGGAAACAAAGACGAAGTTCAGACCACATCATTTCCCATTCACAGAACCGAGTGCTGAAATGGATGTGAGCTGCTTTAAGTGCGGCGGCAAGGGCTGCTCGATGTGCAAGGGCAGCGGATGGATTGAAATTTTGGGCTGCGGCATGACTCACCCGAATGTGCACGGCGTTGGCAATATCGATACGGAAAAGTACACAGGATTTGCCTTTGGAATGGGTGTTGAGAGAATTGCGATGCTCAAGTACGGCATAGATGATATCAGATATTTCTATGAGAACGATATGAGATTTAACGAGCAGTTTAAATAATTTTAGAGCATGAAAGTGAGGAAAGATGTTAGTTTCTTGGAAATGGCTTCATGACTACGTCACTGTAGATGAAGATGTAACAGAATATTGCAACAAAATGATTATGAGCGGCTCGAATCTCGAAACCTGCAAGAAAGTAGGCGACGGCATTGAGGGCGTTCTGGTCGGGAAAATAGAAAAGATCGAAAAGCATCCTAATGCTGATAAACTCGTGATTTGTCAGTTAAATCTCGGATGCAAAAACGCCGATGGGCAGCCTGAGTTTACTCAGATTGTTACCGGTGCAGACAATGTGTTCGAGGGGGCGATTGTTCCTGTAGCAGTTTCGGGCAGCAAAATACCTGGCCCACTTCACGGTGAGTCTGCTAGAGAGGGTGGAGTCGAAATCAAGTCGGGTGAGCTCAGAGGTGTTTTGTCAGACGGAATGCTTTGCTCAGCGGCAGAGTTAGGATTTGACGACAAGGTTGCACCTATGGCCAGCAAGGATGGTATCTGGATTTTGGGGGATGAGTTTGCTGATAAACTCGGTTCAAAGCTCGTTGACGCCCTTGAAATTGAGGATTATACGATTGACTTTGAGATTACACCAAACAGGCCTGACTGCCTTTCGATGATAGGAATGGCAAGGGAAACCAAGGCGACATTTGGTAAGGACCTTCGCATGCCTGAGACAGATGTGAAGAATGCAGATTCTGATTCGAAGCCTGAAGATTTTGTTTCGGTAGAGGTTAAGTCAGATGATTGTTTGAGATATACAGCAAGGGTAATTAAAAATGTCAAGATGACTCAGTCTCCATGGTGGATGCAGCAGAGACTTATGGCAGCGGGCATGAGACCTATAAACGTCATCGTAGATATTACGAATTTTGTGATGCTCGAATATGGTCAGCCTCTACACGCATTTGATGTTAGAAGCATTGAGGGCGGGAAAATAATAGTCGAGCATGCAGAGAACAACGAGACTTTTGTTACTCTGGATGGCAAGGAGAGGAAACTCGACAGCAGCATGCTAATGATAAAGGATGCCAAGAAGTCAATTGCAATAGCAGGTGTTATGGGTGGAATGAATTCAGAAATAGAACCTGACACTAATACTGTGATACTCGAGTCGGCATGCTTCAACCCAGATAATGTTAGAGCGACTTCGAAGAAACTCGGATTGAGGACTGAGGCTTCAGGAAGATATGAGAAGGGTGTAGATCCTAACCTTGCAATAATAGCGGCGAATAGATTTTGTTATCTTGTAGAGATGCTGGGTGCAGGCAGCGTTGTAGAAGATCATATTGACGTTTATAGGGTGCCTAAGGTGTCAAAGCCTGTTAACGTTAGGGCGGCTAGAATTAACAAGGTACTAGGAACTGAAATTACAGCAGGTGAGATGATAAAAATATTTGACTCTCTTGAATGTGAGTCTAAGATTATTGAGGGTAAGGCTGAAGATAAAGATGCTGTTATCTGTGTTTATCCGCCAACTGTAAGACAGGATCTTGAGCTTGAGGTTGATTTTGTTGAGGAAGTTGCAAGAATTTACGGCTATGATAATTTGCCTATGGAAATCCCTAAGAGCAACACTATGCCTAAGGTCACTGAGAACTGGAAACTCAGACAGATGGCTAGAAATACACTGACAGCAATTGGAATGAATGAGATACAGACTATTTCGTTCGGCAGTCCATCCGACCTAGATAAGGTTAAAATCGACGAGGATGGTATTGAGAGAGCCTATGTTAAAATCCTAAATCCGCTCGGAGAAGACACTTCGATTCTGAGAACTATTTTGTTGCCAGATATGATGCAAGTGCTTTCGCTCAATTATTCAAGGTCAATTGAGAGCGTGCAGGCGTTTGAGATTGGAACGACCTTCCTGAAAAATTTCATTGAAGAGGGCGGATTGCCTTATGAGGATTTCAATATATGTCTTGGAAGCTATGGAGAGGGTGAAGATTTCTTCAAAATGAAATCAAGGGTTGAGACTCTTCTCTCGGAACTTGGGATTAAGAAGCCGATTTTTGTGGCAGAATCCGAATATCCGTCTTATCATCCAGGCAGGTGCGCGAGGGTATCCATAAAGGCGGAAAATGGCGAAGAAGTTGAGCTTGCTATTATGGGACAGGTGCATCCAGATGTTGCATCTAATTATGGAATTGATGCAGAAGTTTATGCGGCAGAACTCATGATGGGACCTATTGAGGAGTTTTCAAATAGGGAAATAACATATAAGAAACCAGCGAAATTCCCTGGTACTTCAAGAGACATCGCGCTTACCGTTGATGAGAATGTGACAGCTGGTGAGATTATGAATGTAATCGAAGAGGATCCGGATGAGATTTTCAAGCGTGCAGAAATTTTTGATATATACCGCGGTAAACAGGTGGATAAAAATAAGAAGAGCGTAGCAATCAGACTTTTCTACGGTCACGATGAGAAGACCCTCAAAGACGAGGAAGTGACTACAGTACATAGAGCTATTTTGTCGAGACTTGCTGACAAGTTGAATGCTTCATTGAGAGAGCAGTAGTTATTAAAAGGAGGTCCTATGGAGACTAATAGGGTTACTGTTAAGATTTACGGTCAGGAATACACGATTGCCGATAGCAAGTCAGAGGAAGAAATCAAGGAACTTGCGGCATATGTGGACGGTAAAATGAGAAAACTTGCTGGCGCTGCTGGGGATATGTCTGTTGGCAGTGTGGCTGTGCTTACGGCGCTTGTGATTGCAGATGAGATGTCAAAGGCAAAGGATGAGAAGGAGTTGGCTGAGAAGGCAAAGGCTCAATCCGAGAGTGATGCGAAATACTATCTCAAGATGTGGGATGATTCCAAGCAGTCGTTCCGAAAATACAAGGATAGCGTAAGCCAGATGCACGACAAAACAAAAGAAGATGATGAGGCGCTTGAAGCCTTGAAACAAAAATGCAAGGAGTACGAAAGCACTTGCTTTGATCTTCAGATGGAGAATATTCAGCTGAAGAGTAAGTTAGAGAAAATGCAATGAATTTAAAGGCACTTAAGGTTTTAGAGTACAGCAAAATAAAGGCGATTTGGTCGGAAGAAGCTGTATCATCCATGGTGAAGGAAAAAATCATGGATGTGGAGCCTTATTTGGATGCCTATACTATCAAAGATGAACTGAGGTCAACGACGGAAGGCGTTGACCTTATTGTAAATAAGGGACCATTGCCGATTTACAGCATCTATGATGTGAGCAAAGATCTAACGCTAGCCCAGAAGGGCGGTACTTTGTCGATGCGGAGTTTGATTTCTGTTTCGTACAATCTGAAAACATGTGGCAGAGTTAAGACCTTCCTAAAGGGAGAACTTCCTGATATCCCTGGCCTCATTGCAATGGCGGAGGTTTTAGAACCAGTTTCCAATCTTTCGGACGAAATTGATAGGTGTATATTATCAGAAGATGAGATGGCGGATTCAGCGTCTAGGGAACTCGCGAGAATAAGGCGTGAGATAATCAGGACTGGAGAGCAGATAAAGTACAAACTTGAGAGGATGGCGACCTCTGAGGCAAGTCGAGATGTTCTGCAGGAAGGAATCGTGACCATGAGGGATGGGCGCTATGTTCTACCGGTGAAATTGGAGCAGGCATACAGAGTCCCAGGTATTGTACACGACAGATCGAAGGGTGGAAAAACCCTATTTATAGAGCCTCAGGTTATTGTAAACCTAAACAATGATCTGAAGAATCTGCAACTTGCGGAAGAAGCTGAGATTGCTAGAATTTTGCAAGAGCTGTCATCAAAAGTCGCTTCTTATGGCAGGATAATTTTAAATAATCAGAAAATCCTCATAGACATGGACTACATAATGTCAAAATCAAAGCTTTCAATTAAGATGGAGGCCTCTGAGGCGGAGATAGTTGATGACAAAGTTATATCAATAATTGCAGGGAGACATCCACTTTTAAATGAGAAGAAAGTAGTACCGATCAGCTTATCGATTGGAGAAAACTACAATACACTAATCATCACGGGGCCTAATACGGGCGGCAAAACAGTCAGCCTCAAGACTGTGGGTCTATTTGCACTGATGACTCAGACGGGCCTGCACATCCCGGCTGAACACGGGAGCAAGCTTCATGTCTTCTCCAATGTATTTGCCGATATTGGAGATGAACAGAGCATCGAACAGAGCCTTTCGACATTTTCTTCGCACATGAAAAACATAGTTGAAATTATCGAAACCGCAGATGATGATTCACTTGTTCTTCTTGATGAGCTAGGTGCTGGAACGGATCCAACAGAGGGTGCGGCACTTGCGATTTCGATAATCGAGAATTTGAGGCAGACAGAGGCTATAGTGCTTGCGACGACTCACTATAGTGAAATCAAGAAATATGCGATTGCTACAAATGGTGTTGAAAATGCCTCGATGGAATTTGACATAGAAACCTTGAGTCCTACATATAGACTTATCACAGGCATCCCTGGCAAATCTAAGGCTTTTGAGATAAGCAAGAAACTAGGACTGTCATCGGAAGTCATCGATAGGGCAGAGGAACTTGTAAATACAGATGACATCAAATTTGAGGACCTTCTTGGTAACCTAGAAGAATCTAGGAAACAGGCTGAGGACGAAAGAGATGAAGCCATAATGATAAATCTGGCTATGAAGAAAAAGCAGTCTAAGATTGACCAAAGTCTTGCACGAATTGAAGACGAACGAAGGCGAATTTTGGAAGATGCAAAACAGCAAGCCAGGGAAATTCTAAATGATGCTAGAAATACATCTAAATCTGTTCAGAAGGAACTCAACAAGCTTTCGCTAAATCAGAGTCTCGGAGAACGTAACAAAATAATTCAGGAAGGTAGGCGCCAGATAGGTGTGGCTGAAAAAGCCCTTGCAACTCCACTTGTCAGGAAGGTAAATACAGAGCCTGTTTCTGCAGACCAGCTGAAGGAGGGTATGAGGGTGAAACTTCTGACGATGGACCAAAACGGCACAGTAATCGATCTTCCAGACAGCAAGCAGGAACTGCTTGTTCAGGTAGGGGCAATCAAGGTAAAAGTAAAGTTGTCCGACATTGCGATAATTGTTGACGGTAGCGAGCCGAAGTCAAACGTGGGCCTAAGGATGCCGAAGAGTCAGCAGGGAAAGCCCGCGAAAACTTCTTTGTACAGCTCAAAGGCCATGCATGTTAGCCCGAAGGTCGACGTAAGAGGATTGAACCTCGAGGAAGCTATTATGAGAGTCGAAAAACACATTGACGATGCGTTCATCGCGGGTCTTGACAAAACAACAGTCGTACACGGACGGGGCGAGGGTATTTTGCGCGATGGAATACGGCGGCGACTTAGGAGTAATAAACATGTTGCCTCACTTGAGAAACCCGCATATAATGAGGGTGGTGAAGGTGCTACAATCGTAGTTATTAAGAAGAATGCATAACTTTTTAGGTAAGACGTAGGAAATCGTGAGATATCGTAATATAGGAATGTACTGCAATATGAGGATGTAAGGAGAAGAAATGATAAATTATAGAGAAGAGATAGCGAAGATATTGGACGAAATTATTGAGGGACTATCTAAGGAAGAAATCTTTGAAATGCTTGAAGTACCTGCGAACGAAGACATGGGTGATTTTGCTCTCCCTTGTTTTAAATTAGCAAAGGTTATGAGGAAGGCGCCTCCACTGATTGCAAAGGGTATCGCTGAAAAACTTTCTGAGAACAAAATGTTCGAGAAGGTTGAGCAGGTGAATGCATATGTAAATATGTTCCTCTCAAAGGAAGATCTGCTCTCACATGTAGTTGGAGAAATTATCGAAGAGGGTCAGGACTTTGCAAATTCAGACGAGGGTCATGGAAAGACAGTCATTGTCGAGTTTTCGTCACCTAATATCGCAAAGCCTTTCCACATCGGACACATCAGGTCCACAGTTATCGGAAATTCAATCAATTTAATCTATAGAGCACTCGGCTACGATGTTGTCAGAATCAACCACCTAGGCGACTACGGCACGCAGTTTGGTAAAATGATAGTTGCATACAGACACTGGGGCAATGAGGAAGATGTCAAGGCACAGCCAATTCAGACATTGCTTCACTACTATACAAAGTTCCACGAAGAAGCGGAGAATGATCCTAGCCTGGATGATGAGGCTCGTGCAACATTTACAAAACTCGAGCATGGAGAAGAAGAGGAAGTTAAACTTTGGCAGTGGTTCAGGGATGAATCTTTGAAGGAATTCAATAGGGTCTACAACATGCTAGGGATTGAGTTTGATTCATACAAGGGTGAGAGCTTCTACTCTGACAAAATGCCTAGATTCGTTAAGATGCTCAAAGATAAGGGCCTTCTGGAAGAATCTCAGGGTGCAAATATAGTTAACCTTGAAGACAAGGGCTTAGGTGTTGCGCTCATCACCAAGAGCGATGGCTCTACGCTTTATATTACGCGTGACATAGCAGCTGCGGTATATAGAAAAGAAACCTATGATTTCTACAAAAACATCTATGTTGTAGCATCTCAGCAGAATTTGCACTTCCAACAGTGGATTCAGATTATTGAAATGCTTGGATATGAATGGGCAAGAAGCTGTGTTCATGTGCCTTTCGGCCTAGTGAGCCTTGAAGATGGCACGATGTCAACCCGTGAAGGTAGGGTTGTATTCCTCGAAGACGTTTTGAATAAATCTATTGAGAAGACTAAAGAAATAATAATGGAGAAAAATCCTGAGGGCCTTGATATTGACCAGATTGCAAAGGATGTCGGCATCGGCGCAGTTATCTTCCAGGAACTTTCAAACAACAGAATCAAAGACTATGTTTTCAGCTGGGATAAGGTTCTCAACTTCGACGGAGAGACGGGCCCTTATGTTCAGTACACACACGCAAGGGCATGCTCACTCTTGAGAAGAGGCGAAGTCGGGGATGGCTATTTTGTTGATGTAGACTATAGCAAGCTCACAGGCGAGGCTGCTTTCAGGTTGGCTAAGCTGCTCTATCAATTCCCTGATGTTATCAAAGACGCTGGCGCAAAATACGAGCCTTCGATTGTAACAAGACACGTTGTGAATATCGCTCAGGCGTTCAATAGGTTCTACCATGACGAACACATTTTGGTGGACGATGAGGCTGAGAAGAAAGCTAAGCTTGCGCTTGTTTACGCAACAAAAGAGTCGATTGCCAAAGGCCTTTCGCTTCTGGGAATTGTGGCTCCTGAAAAGATGTAGGTGCTCAAATGAGGTATGAGGGCAGTATTTATAGACCGCCGAGCGAGGCTTACAGTTTGCTGATTCAGGTGACTATTGGATGCTCGCATAATACATGTACTTTTTGCACGATGTTCAAGGATAAAAAGTTCAGAGTGAGGCCAATTGAGGAGGTTATTGAAGACCTTGAAATGGCTAGGAGGGCATATCCTGTAGTTGAAAAAATATTTTTGTGTGACGGTGATGCTCTATGTCTCTCGAACGAGAAGCTTATGCGAATTCTCACGAGAATTTCGGAGCTCTTTCCGGAGTGTAAGAGGGTTTCTGTATATGGGACGGCAACAGACATAAATCGAAAGTCTGAATCGGAGCTTAAAGAACTTCTCGATGCTGGCATGGAGATGATTTACATGGGTGCTGAATCGGGAAGCCAAAATGTTCTCGACAAGATACACAAAGATGTTACGGTCAGAGAGCAGATTGATGCGGTAAAGAAGGCTGAGAGCGTCGGAATCAAGATGTCGGTTACATTCATTTCAGGGCTCGCGGGCCTTGAGGGATGGGAAGACCATGCGATTTCAACGGGCAAGATGATAACGGAGATGAATGCGTCTTATGCAAGTCTTTTGACGCTCATGCTCGATCCTGCCGCGCCTATAATGAAAGAAATAAATTCGGGCGAAATGACGCTTCTGACACCTGAACAGGTTGTCGGCGAGACCTATCTTTTGTTAGAAAATGCAATGCCTAGGAAGTCATGTGTTTTCAGGTCAAATCACGCTTCCAACTATATTTCTCTACGGGGAAATTTGCCGGAAGATAGGCAGAGGATGCTCGTTCAGCTCAAGGTAGCAATGGAAAATACAGGTCTCTTAAAAGATGAGAGATTTAGAATGTTATAAAGGAGAATAGTTTGAGTAATCAAAATCAAAATAAAAGCATAGATTCAGCGAATCAAATCAATGACAGAATAGGTGAATTTCTCGTAGGCCATCTAGAGAATTTTATCTTCGATGAACTTTCGGATAATTTTCTCAAGAAAAACGGATTTTTTGAAATTCTTTCTGGAGTGCCTGTCCCTGTAAGAAAAAATGATATGGTCGATCTCTCGATCAAGAAAATCTGCATAAACATGGCATTTGTAATAGGCTGCGACGCGAATTTTAGATATAGGGATAATTATATTGAATTCATCAAGTTGAATTACGGCTTGGACTTTGGCATGTATCTTGTGCAAGAAGGCGTTGAAGTAGCAGAAAAAAATGATTTTGATTATGCCTGTATAATGTTCCGAGCAGCCTTCCTCATAAACCCAGAAAATGTGGATGCAATATACTGCTACGGCAGGGCTTGCGCTGATGCATATCAGAAGGGCGGGAGCGAGGCTTTTGTCGGTGCGTTCAAGGCTGAGGCTATTGAGGCTTTCGAGAAAACGACTCTCAAGCGTCCTGATTTCAAGGAAGGTTTTTATTACCTCGGATATGCATATATGAATTTAGGCCTATACATCAAGGCTAAGCTGACTTTCGAGGACTTCAAGGCTCTTGCCGAAAAAGAACTTTCCGAGCTTCGTGATTCAGATGAGCAGGATGCTGAAACAAAAGGGGATCTCATGTCTGTTATAAAGGAGGCTGAGGACTGGATTTCCCAGCTTGAGGAGCCTGTTAAAATTGAGGAAGGCTACAACATGGTGATGTCCGGAAGATACCAAGAGGGTATAGATATTTTGTCGAAGTACACCGATAGGGAGGAGTACAAAACCTTTTGGCCTATGTGGTATTATCTAGGTGTCGCATACAAAGAAATCGACATGCAGGACATGGCAGAGGCGGCATTCATCTCGGTGTTGAGGGTTTCCCCATCCAATCTATACGCGATGGAGGAGCTAGTGCATCTCTACAAGAGTCAGGGCCGAAACGATATGGCCACAAAGTATGAGAACAAAATAGCTCTCGTGCAGGAGAATGCAGAGAAGGATCGCGCCGATGCAAAGGAGATGGAGGCCCAAGAAAATAATAGCTTGAGCTAGCATGCATCTCGAAGCACGTTTTCAAGATTAACTCAAATATATAGAGCTTAGTCGCGAATAAAAACAGTCTAAATGTTAAATTAACTCAGTGTTGAATTTCCCAAATAGAGAGGTTATAATGGAAGATATTTCAAGCAAAGGAAAACTTTTTGTCATTTCAGGACCTTCAGGTGCAGGTAAGGGGACAATAATCAAGGAGTTGTTGTCACAGATTGAAGATGTGAAGTTGTCAGTTTCTGCAACAACGCGAAACCCTAGACCTGGCGAAATAGATGGCGTGAACTACTATTTTGTTGAACTAGGTGAGTTCCAAAAAATGATTGAGGCTGAAGAGTTTCTCGAATATGCGAGGGTATATGAGAATTTTTACGGCACACCCAAAGAGAAGGTGCTAAGACAGCTTGATGAGGGATATGACGTGATTCTCGAAATCGATATTCAGGGAGCAATGAATGTTAAAAAGGCTTTTCCTAAGGCTGTGTTTATATTCATTCTGCCGCCTTCGATGACGGAACTGCGCAGGAGGATTACCGGAAGGGGTTCTGAAACAAAAGAGGTGATTGACCTCAGGATGAGCAAGGCTTTGGGCGAACTTTCCTATATGGCGCAGTACGACTACTGTGTTGTCAATGGGGAAGTGCAGGAAGCGGTAAACAGGGTGAAATCGATAATAGTCGCTGAACACTCGAAGGTTTCTTCGGATATTGAGGCGATTTTGAATAGTTTTGAAAATGAAAAATAAGCGATTTTAAGGAATCTAAGAAATGTAAATTAGACGACTTTAAGAACTTTGAGGAGGAAAAATAAATGTTATATCCATCTGTAAATCAGACAAGAGATAAGGTTGATAGCAGGTATACGCTTGTGATTTTGGCTGCTAAGAGGGCAAAGGATATAGTCAACGGATATCCAGTTTTGACGCAAACTGAGAGCAATAAGCCAGTAACGCTTGCAGCGGCTGAGATTGCCGAGGACATAATTACATACGAGAAGTAGGTGCGGTCATGTTTAGAAAGATCAGAAAATTTAAAAATGAAATTAATCAGGCAGAAGTAAATGAGTTGTTAAAGACCTCAAAGCGTGGGGTTTTAGCGATGAATGGGGATGACGGCTATCCTTATGCTGTGCCTGTAAATTATTTCTATGATGAGAATGAAGGAAGGATATTCTTTCACAGTGCAAAAGCTGGTTACAAAGTTGATTGTCTAAAATCTTCAAATAAGGTTTGTTTTACGGTCCTAGGAAGCGAAACTATAAGGGACGAAGCATGGGCACCGTATATGCAGAGTGTAGTAATTTTTGGTAGATGTAAATTAATCGACAACAAGCAAACAGCGATGGAACGACTCAAGGATTTTGCCATGAAATATTATCCGAGTGAAGACCTGGTTATTGATGAAATTAAAGCAGATGGGAAGGCTGTTCAGATGTTTGAGATAGACATTGAGTACATGACAGGAAAGGAAGTACAAGAGAAATAATCTTGTAAAATATTCGAAAACAGCAAAAATACCAGGAAATATAATAAAATCAAACTAGACACTTACAATTGTAAGTGTTTTTTTTGTTATATACACAAGCCGCATTTTTACCGTACCCATTGAATTTTCAATAGATTTAACAAAAAGTTTACAATATCTTTACAAAGTATGTGCTAAAATAATAGATAAGGAGATTTTAATGAGAACTATTGAAAAATGTGCGATTGTTGACATAGGGTCAAACACAATCAGGATGAATATTTATGAAGTGGCTGATGGTGTAATTAATGAGTTGCTGAGCAAGAAAAAAATGTTAGGCATGAGCAATTACGTTGAAGATGATAAGCTCACAGAAAAAGGAATAAAAAAGTGCATAAAGGTTTTAGCGGATTACAAAGATACTTTGGAGAAAATGCATATAGATGATGTGTATCCCTTTGGAACTGCTGGAATTAGAAATATTAAGAACTCAGAGGAAGTGCTTCAGCGAATCAAAGATGGGACCTCACTAAAAGTTGATTTGATTTCTGGAGAGAACGAGGCTGACTGCGTTTACAGAGGTGTCAGCTCAATTTATGATGCAACCAACTGCGGAATAGTTGATATTGGTGGAGGCAGTACAGAAATTATTATTGTCGAGGACGGCAATGTAAAAAATGAAATAAGCATGCCAATAGGATCCTTGAACCTACATCACAGTTACATAAATACGACGATTTTCCCTCAGAAAGATGAGGTTAAAAACATTAAACGTCATATTAAGTCAGTCCTGGATGATTATAAGATCAGCAAATTTCCTAAGGGGATGAAGTTTTATGGCGTAGGCGGTTCAATAAGGGCAGCAGGAGAAATCGCCGAAGAATATTTTGGGCTTGAGAATGACGAGCATTTTTCGAAGGAACACGTAAAGGAAATTCTCGATAAAATTATGGAAAAAGACCCTGAAATCTTGCGGGTAATGCTGAAGGAATGCCCGGATCGAATTCACACACAAACGCCGGGGATGCTCATTTTAAGCGAACTGATGAAGGATCTTAAGTTTGATTCAATCAGTGTCAGCTCAGCGGGCGTAAGGGAAGGTTACCTCATAGACAAATTGGAGGGCATGAAATGAGTCATGACTACAGCTTTTCACAAAACAGAGAAATCTCATGGATGAAATTCAACGAAAGGGTTTTGCACGAGGCATTGGACAACGACACTCCCCTTCTTGAAAAAGTAACATTTCTGAAGATTTTCCAAAGCAATCTTGACGAGTTTAACATGGTGCGTGTTGGAAGCCTTCTGGATCTGAGCCTGGTTAAGGATGCAGGAGTTGATAACAAAACTGGGATGACTCCGAAAGAACAACTTGATCTAATTTTTGACCATATGCACGGTCTTTATGCAGAAAAAGACAGAGTGTTTGACATAGTAAATCGTGAAATGAATAGAAACGGCATCAGCAATCTTTTGTATAATCAGTTAACCAAACAGCAATACAAGGCTCTTGACAACTATTTTTCCGATTTCATAGAACCCATATTGTCACCACAGATTCTTGATAAGACACATCCATTTCCTTTCTTAGAAAACAAGATGGAATATCTAATTGTTCAAATTGATGCTGATAAGGAGCAATTTGGTATAATGCCGCTCTCAACTGCACTTCCAAAAATTGTGAAGCTTCCATCAGATTTAGGTATAAAATTCATCAGGACATCTCTGATTATTCGCGAGTATGCAGAACGCTGCTTTCAAGGATATACGTTAAAAAACAAAGCAATTATAAGGGTTACAAGGAATGCAGATCTCTCGGCTGATGATGAAATTATCGACGACGATTTGGATTATACAACTCATATGAAGAAAATTCTTAAAAAGCGTAAACGTCTACATCCAGTTCGCGTGGAAACGGGAGTAGATACTGCGAATGCGATAGTCGAGATGGTTTGCAAGAATTTAGGTGTAAGTCAGAAACAGGTTTATTTTACAAGGAGCCCTCTGTCCATGGATTTCATGGATGAGGTTAAGCCACTCATGGATGAGGCTTTTGTGAAAAAGCATACGTATGATCCGTACATGCCACAGATTCCCCAAAGTATAGGTAAATTACACGATATAGACAGGCACGTCAGGTCAGGGAATGATGTTTTGTTGTCTTTCCCATATGACTCTATGGACCCATTTCTTGAGCTTCTAGACAGAGCTTCGGAAGATCCGAACGCTGTGAGCATTAAAATCACCATTTACAGGCTTGCGAAAAACTCAAGGCTCGTAGATATTCTGTGTAAAGCTGCTGACAGGGGGAAAGCGGTTACATGCTACATGGAACTTCGAGCCAGATTTGATGAGGAAAATAATATGGGATATTCTCAGCGATTGTATGATGCGGGTTGTAACGTTGTTTTTGGAATTGCTGGGTACAAAATTCATTCAAAGGTTTGCCAGATAACATATAAGGGGAAAAACGGATGGGAGTATGTGACGCAAATCGGCACTGGAAATTACAATGAAACGACTGCTAAGCTATATACGGACTTTTCTCTTATCACCTCAAATCCTGAGATTGGGGATGACTGTTCGGACTTTTTTAATAATTTATCGATAGGCAATATTGCCGGGGAATACAAGCGGATTCTTCAGTCACCGACAAGTTTGAAGCAAAATCTGATGAAGATGATTGATGAGGAAATTGAGAAGAAGGAAAATGGATTTTTATTCTTTAAGATGAACTCGCTCACCGATAGAGATTTTATTGACAAATTATGTGAGGCGTCAAAGGCGGGTGTTAAGGTCAAAATGGTAATTCGTGGAATTTGCTGCCTAATTCCTGGAATAGAGGGTAAGACTGACAATATTGAAATCCATTCAATAGTCGGTCGCTTTCTTGAACATCCGAGGGTCTACATCATCGGTAAAGAAATGGAGAATGTTTATATCGGAAGTGCCGACCTTATGACTCGAAATACCGAAAGAAGAGTGGAGGTGCTTTGCCCTGTTATAGATTCGACACTGCGAGAAAGGATATGCAACTACCTGCAAGTCCAGTTTGATGACAAAGTAAAGGGCAGACGAATCAACAATATAGGCAGCATGGAGAGCATACCGTTTGACGGGGATTCCGAGCCGGTTGTAGCACAAAAATATTTTATGGAGTCCGCCATTAAGCAGTCTGCGAGCTCGAGCCAATCAAATGTGGTAGGCAGTGGTGGTAGCAATGATAATAATGTTTTTAAGAAAATAATTAATCTCTTTCGACATAGCAACAAAATAGCTGTGCACACTAATTAAGTGTCGCACAGCATTTCTGTCCTATAACCCAGTTTTGTTCACTTTTTTATTTGGAGAACGTTTCAAATTATATTTTTATTGATCTTTCGACTGAGCTTGCCTGTATTCCTTCTCAGTCATAATGTCGCTAACCTTCATATTAACAGAAGTAACATTCAGACCAGTCATTTCGCGAACTTTTTCTCTGATAGTATCTTTTACTTTAGTAAAAATCCTAGGAGCGCTTTGTCCGTATTCTAAGATTGCCTTTAGATCTACGACTACATTGTTTTCGTCAACTTCAACGCTAACTCCCTGAGTATTAGTGTCTGTGCTTGCTGAAAATGCCTCAGTAATTCCTGAGAAAAATCCACCCTTAAGCTCAAGTACTCCAGGAATATCTCTAGCAGCAATTGCTGCTATCTTTTCAATTACATAGTCATCGAATTGAAGAGTGTCTGTTCTCTTTTCAATTTCTTTTTCTTCCTTCTTTTCTTCAATTTTGTCCTGAACTTTATCAGCTGCCTGTTCGATAATGTTTTTGTCTTTTTCGTTTGTATTAGCCATAATATTCCTCCATTTTGATAGGCTGAAAGCCCCTTAAATAAAATTTTTATAAATCATATGCAATGTGGTAATGCATATGCTAAATAGCTTTAACTCAAGTAGTTAATACTTAAATAATTAAAATTTAATTATTTAAGCAATCTTTTTAACATGTGGTATACCCAAAGTTCCTTATCCTTGTACTGGCCATATATAAAGCCGGCCACAGTGAACAGAATTATCAAGATAGTCGCCCAGAACCCTATAAAGATAAAGCATAGTGCTATAATAAGACCAAGTAGAGTGAGTACCACGGTGTTTGGATGTTCCTGATACATCTTCATGAATAGACAATCCTTCTTATCTGTGAAATTATCCTCTTGGCTACTAGTGCTTTGCTTGCTTGAACGATCTGAGACTTTAGCTTTCCCCTCATGAGCAGAGGCGGTACTTTTTTGTTTTGTATTTTTCTTAGTTTCTTGATTTGCCATTCCGACCTCCTTTACTCAATCGACATTGAATTTGAACCGTTATTTACATTATCATCTGAAGCGTGATCATCTCTCTCATCAAGTGTTATGTGAACATCAGCTATATCTTTCCCTATGAAGTTATTGATGTCCGTCCTGAGCTTTTCTTTGATTTCTAAAGAAAGACTTGAAAGATCACTTACCCTATAAACACCTGCTCTTGCCTTTGTTATAACTTTCTTGCTGTCCCCATCGAGTATTTTACAGCTGACATCAGGGTCCTTAAGCGATGGAAAATGCTTTAGGGATCTGAGTGCGTAAGCTTCGATGGCATCATCTGTTAATACAACCTTCCCGTCTTGGTCAACAAGTGTCAAGCTATTCTTTGAGGATGCTCTAAGCAGGGTTGTTATGAACAAAATAAGCGCTCCGAGTACTACAAGACCACTCACAACGGCAATAATGTATGTGCCGTAATCAGTAGCTGAAAACGCAAGAAAACTTGTTTGAGTTGTTTTTAAATTTAATCCTAATAGTGGCGAATACCCCTCAAGTGCAATAAATGCGAACGCACTGAGTAGTATTACCAAAATTGCGAAAATAATTCTTATTGATTTAATAAATTTTGACAAGGATTGTACCTCCTAAACTTTTTCACTTTGAATTAAATTGGAGTAAGAATCAAAGCGATTTATTCAAAGTAATTGATAATAATATTATTCCCGTGAAAGAGAGTAAATAAACATTTTTTATGGAATTAATTTTCAAATGTTAAATCATTTTTTATGAAGTTGCCTGTTTTTAAATCATCAAAGGCTTCTTCCAGTTCTTGTTTACTATTCATTACAATTGGACCTGCCCAGGCAACAGGCTCATTTAAAGCTTTGGTACTTATGAAAAGTACTTGAGCAAAGTCGCCTTCATTTTTGATTGTAAGCTTATCGCCATTCGTAAGCTTAGCTGCTGTCTTTTCTTTGACCTTATCTCCTTCAATCGAGATATCACCAATAAGGGTGAAAATCATGATGGAGGCATCGTCTTTGGTATCAAGATTAATCTCTCCGCCAGATTCCAGGTGGATATCGTAATAATCTAATGGAAGGTGGTGCCCCTTAAAACCCTCATGATCCTTGTAAGAGCCTGCCAAAAGACGAATTTTTCCAGACGGGATGTCTATTTCCTCAATATCTTCTTTTCTTATAGCATGGTAGTATGGCTTTGATAACTTCTCATTACTCGGAAGATTAAGCCAAAGCTGGACTCCTAAAAGCCTTTCTGATGCAGGGACCTTTTCCTCATGGAGAATACCGCTACCAGCATTCATCCACTGAACTTCACCATCTGTTATCGTATCCTCATTTCCAAGAGTGTCCTTGTGGATCATTTTACCACGGGATAAATAAGAAATAGTTTCTATGCCTCTGTGAGGGTGCAGGGGAAAGCCTGCTGTATAGTCGTCCGGATTTGTGCTATCGAAGGAATCAAGCATGAGAATAGGATCAAATTCGCCGACTGTCTGATTTCCAAGGACTCTGACTAGGCTGACACCTGCACCATCTTTTGTCCTAAAGCCGGTTACCATGTTTTTCACTTTTCTTTTGTTCAATGTTTCCTCCTAACTCTATGAAAAGGGCAAGGATGAAGTTCCTTGCTCAAAATTTTGATTTATCACTCTGTGTAGATATTATGTATATACCCCATCTTCTTGTGATTTCAAACCAAGATTGTTTTTATTCAAAGTGGTATGTGGTATAATATGAGCAATAATTTAGACAGAAAAAATGTAAGTTGATTGCGGAGGTGCACGATGGCACTTGAGAATAAATTAGGATTGACCAATGATGCCGAACTTGCAAGAGAGGAAGAGCGCATAAGCAAGAAGAAAGCTATTTTGTTGTTCGAAAACGGTATGCTAGATTCTCTACCTGCAGGAAAATTTGAAACCTTGAAAGAAATTCATAAGTATTTATTTGATGATATTTACAAATTTGCCGGGAAGGTTCGTACGGTGAATATGGCTGAGGGAAATTTTAGATTTGCGCCTGTTATGTATCTCGAAGCGGCACTTAAAAATATAGACAATATGCCGCAGTCAACCTTTGATGAGATTATAGAAAAATACGTTGAAATGAATATTGCACACCCGTTTCGTGAGGGTAATGGTCGCAGCTCACGTATCTGGCTTGATGATATTTTGAAAACGGAAATCGGCAAAGTAGTGGACTGGAGCAAGGTAGATAAAAGTGATTACCTGCTTGCGATGGAGCGTAGTCCGATTAAGGATGTGGAGATCAAGGTGCTACTGAAGGGTGCTTTGACTGATGATGTTAACAGTCGCGAGGTTTACATGAAGGGCATCGATCAAAGCTATTTTTATGAAGGCTATACGATGTTTAGGGCGGAAGAACTTTGAGATAGCGAATCAAAATAATTCTTGACAACAAAGCAATTATCAAGTAAAATACATAGCGTACGAAGAAGAAGATATCCACCTTCTCACCGCGAGGGGCATGTGATTTCCGGATACTCCGACGAGTCATTTTGTTTCTGATGCAGGTTCATAAGGATGAGTTTACCAAGCAGAGAGCATAACATTTTAAAAAAGTAATGTTACAACTCATGCGAAACTTATGAAACAATGAGAATGGACGGATACTTCAGTGTCTGTCTTTTTTATATGGGAGGTAATAAAAATTAGCAAAAATAAAACCAAAATCAACGAAGAGATTCGTGAGAATGAGCTGAGAGTAATTGACGAAAACGGCACAATGGTTGGTATTATTTCAAGAAATGAAGCACTTTCTCTTGCAGATGAGAGAGGACTTGATTTGGTCAATGTTTCGCCCAATGCGAATCCACCTGTTTGCAAACTGCTCGACTACGGTAAGTATAGATATGAGCAGCAGAAGAGAGAAAAAGAGGCAAAGAAGAAACAGGTTAGTATTCAGGTTAAGGAAATTAGACTTAGTGTTTCAATAGAGGAACATGATCTGAATGTAAAAGCTAGAACGGCAGCTAAGTTCCTTAAAGATGGTAACAAGGTTAAAGTCAGCTTGAGATTCAGAGGTCGTGAGAGGAATCACGTACCGCAGGCTCAAGAAGTAATGAAGAATTTTGCAGAAATTATTTCCGAACATGGGGAGACTGAAAAAAATCCTAAGATGGAAGGCCGAAGCCTAATAATGTTTATCTCACCAAAGACCGAAAAGTAAGATTACAATTTGATAAGGTCTTATGAAAGACGGATAATATTAGAGATACCGAAGCAGCAATTGAAACGCAATAGCCAATTCGGAGGCAGGTGTTTTGTGCCATGCTGCAAGGATATGAGGAGGAATACAAATGGCAAAGAATAAGATGAAATCCCACAGAGGGGCAAAGAAAAGACTTAAGTTAACAGGTAGCGGAAAAATCAAGAGATTTAAGGCATTTAAGAGCCACATCCTTACCAAGAAGGCTGCTAAGAGAAAAAGAGGTCTGAGGAAGTCAACAATAGTTACATCTGCAGATCACAAGAGAATGCTAAGGGCAATGGGTAAATAGGAGGTAAGAAATGGCTAGAGTTAAAGGTGCTGTAAACGCAAAGAAAAAACATAAGAAAATTTTAAAACAGGCTAAGGGTTTTTACGGGGCAAAGAGCAGAACATTTAGAGCTGCAAACCCTGCTGTTATGAGGTCGCTACGTTCGGCTTATATAGGAAGAAAACAAAAGAAGAGACAGTATAGACAGATGTGGATTGCTAGAATCAATGCCGCTGCAAGGATGAACGATATTTCCTACAGCAAATTGATGAACGGCCTTAGAAAGGCTAATATTGATATTAACAGAAAGATGCTTTCTGAGCTTGCAATTCACGATGCACAGGCGTTCACTACGCTCTGCGAGACTGCAAAATCTGCACTTAAATAGAATTTTATGGGGAGGGGCAATTTGTCGCTCCCTATTTTTTGAGGATTTTTGATATGTTAAAAGGGAAAAACGTAATCCTGGGTGTTACGGGAGGAATTGCAGCATACAAAATAGTTGGCCTGGCGAGTGCTCTTGTCAAGCAGGGGGCATCAGTCAATGTCTTGATGACCGAGGCGGCAACGCATTTCATCACTCAGGATACTTTTGAGGCTATTACGAAAAACAAAGCGATTGTTGACACTTTTGATCGCAATTTTGAGTATGAGGTTGAGCATATTGCACTTGCGAAGAAGGCGGATATATTCATGGTTGCGCCTGCGACGGCGAATACAATCGCAAAACTCGCACACGGCATAGCTGATAACATGCTGACTACGACTTTTCTTGCTTGCACATGCCCGAAGATGGTCGCACCTGCGATGAATACAGAGATGTATAATAATGAAGTTACGCAGGAGAATATGGATAAACTTGAATCCATGGGTGTTACGGTGATCCCGGCGGATTCGGGGCGCCTGGCGTGCGGCGACACGGGTATCGGTAAGATGCCGGAGCCGGAGCTCCTTCTTGCTTATATTGAGAAGGAGATCGCTCGAGAGAAGGACATGGAAGGCATGCACGTTCTCGTGACGGCTGGCGCCACGAAGGAGCCACTCGATCCTGTAAGATTCATAACCAATCATTCGACAGGCAAGATGGGGTTTGCAATTGCAAAGGAATGCATGCTCAGAGGAGCTAAGGTTGTGCTTTGTAAGGCTGCTACTTCTTCTACTCCACCTGAATTTGTCGACATCATTGATACACCTACGTCTGCGGAGATGTTCGAAGCGTGCAAGAGATATGCTAGAGGGGCAGATTTTATTATTAAGGCGGCGGCTGTGTCGGATTATAGACCGGCTGAGGTTGCTGAAAACAAAATGAAGAAAAAGGATGGCGAGCTTTCTATTAATCTCGAGAGGACGGTAGACATCCTCAAATATCTCGGCGAGCACAAGAGTCCTTCTCAGGTAATTTGTGGTTTTTCTATGGAAACAGAAAATTTGATAGAAAACTCAACTGCAAAGCTTCATAAGAAGAATGCTGACCTGATTGTTGCAAACAATTTGAAGGATAGCGGCGCTGGTTTTGGAACGGATACCAACCTCGTAACCTTTATAACAAAAGAGGGATATAAGAGCCTTGAACTTTTAAGCAAGGCGGATGTTGCAAGACAAATAGTCGATAAACTCCTTGAAATTTCAAGTGCGAAGAATGACAGCATGCCGCTCGGAGAATGATCTTTTGTGCTATCACAAATTGATTGATATATTGAAAAAACATGGTGTAAATGCTATACTGATTCTAGTAGAAGTCACAAGGAGGACCATATGATTTATACAAAAGAGATTGAGGAGAAATGTATAGTCAACAAGGGAGCAAACCACGGCCCTGCTCCAATTCCAGAAGAGGGAAAATGGGTCAAGGCAAAGGACATCACTGATATTTCGGGGCTTACTCACGGCGTTGGCTGGTGTGCTCCACAGCAGGGCGCATGTAAGTTAACTTTGAATGTCAAGGATGGAGTTATTCAGGAGGCTCTTATTGAATGTATCGGATGTTCGGGTATGACACATTCGGCAGCGATGGCAGGTGAGATTTTAACTGGGAAAACTATTCTTGAAGCACTCAATACGGACCTAGTCTGTGATGCAATTAATACGGCTATGAGAGAGTTATTCCTTCAGATTGTTTATGGAAGGACGCAGTCAGCATTTTCTGAAGGCGGTCTTGCGGTTGGATCTGGACTTGAGGATCTTGGTAAAAATATCAGAAGCCAGGTTGCAACAATATATTCTACAGACCTTAAGGGACCTAGGTATCTCGAAGTTGCTGAAGGTTATGTAGTTGAGCAGGCTCTTGATGAAGAAAATAATATCATCGGCTACAAATATGTAAACTTAGGTAGGATGCTTGAGCTAATCAAGTCAGGGAAGCCACATAAGGAAGCTTTTGAGGAAGCTAGCGGCACCTATGGCAGATATGATGAGGCTGTTAAGTACATAGATCCAAGGCATGAATAGGAGGTAGACTGATGGTTAATTTTGAAAATTACGAAAGACGTATTGATAAGATTGAAAAAGTAATGTCTCAGTACGGGATCAAGGACCTTGAAGATGCTAGACAGATTTGTGTTGATAGGGGGTTCGATCCTTTGGAACTTGTTAGAGGTGTTCAGAGGATTTGCTTTGATGATGCATGTTGGGCTTATACCCTAGGGGCAGCGATCGCCATCAAGAAGGGTGCTCTCACTGCTGTTGAGGCAGCTAAGGCTATCGGTGAAGGCCTGCAGGCTTTCTGCGTTCCAGGATCTGTTGCAGAAGACAGAAAAGTAGGAATCGGCCATGGTAATCTGGCATCAATGCTTCTTGATGAGAAGACCGAATGTTTCTGCTTCCTTGCAGGGCATGAGTCTTTTGCGGCAGCAGAGGGTGCGATTGGTATTGCAAATTCTGCGAACAAAGTAAGGCAGAAACCTCTAAGGGTTGTGCTTAACGGTCTAGGCAAGGATGCTGCACAGATTATCTCTAGAATCAATGGGTTTACTTATGTAGGAACAAAGTTTGATTATCATAGTGGAAACCTTGAGGTTGTTGAGGAAATTCAGTATTCAAAGGGCGAACGCGGCAAGGTAAAATGTTTTGGCGCTGATGATGTAAGAGAAGGTGTTGCAATCATGCACTATTCAGGTGTTGATATTTCAATTACCGGAAACTCTACAAATCCTACAAGATTCCAGCATCCAGTTGCAGGAACATACAAGAAGGAAAAAATCGAGAAGGGCGAGAAGTATTTCTCTGTTGCTTCAGGTGGAGGAACTGGAAGGACATTGCACCCAGATAACATGGCGGCTGGTCCTGCTTCTTACGGCATGACAGACACCATGGGAAGAATGCACTCAGATGCTCAGTTTGCAGGTAGTTCATCGGTTCCAGCTCACGTTGAGATGATGGGATTCATCGGCATGGGCAATAACCCTATCGTTGGAGCAACAGTAGCTATGGCCGTTGCTGTTCAAGAAGGTAAGTAATTGCATATATTCCCAAATTGGGGTAATAAAATAGTAAATAGTATTATTAAGTTAGCAAGCATAAAAAGCAATAAATTGCAGTAAGGAAGATATAGATGGGATATTTTTTTAGTCATATAGGATACATAATAATAGCGGCTTTCGTGATTGCAGGTATTGGATTTGCACTCGTATATTTTGGCGATAAAAATAGCGATGGAGAAGGCGTTCAAGGCGGATGCGGCATGGGATGCGCTAGATGTGGATCTGCATCTTCCTGCGGCATTAATGAGGACGATATTAAGAAGATAGAGCAAAATATTGCTTTGATTGAGAAACCGAAAAACTAAAAAGGAGAAAGAGAAGGAAGAGTTATGAGAAAGTTTATTGTTTTGGCGATTTCTATCGCTATGGTTTTGGGAATGGCTACAATGCTATCTGGCTGCGGAGACAAGGATAAGGGCGGCGACAAGAAGGATGGCAAGCCAGTAGTTGCTGTTGTCGTAGCTGATGGATTTGGAGACAGATCGTTCTATGATTCTGCAAAGGCAGGTCTTGACAAGCTAACTGATGAGAAACTGATTGAGCCTATGACAATTGAGTGCAGAGGTGAAAACTTCGAACAGCAGATGAGAAATGCAGCTGATAAAGCAGACATAATCATCCCTGTAGGTTGGCAGTTTGATGCAATCGAAAAGGTTGCAGCAGATTATCCAGATAAGAAGTTCGTATGGGTAGATAACGCAGGCAATAAGAATCATGACAACGTTCTTTACATAAATTATGCACAGAACGAAGGATCATACCTAGTTGGATATATTGCGGCTAAGATGAGTAAAACTGGTACAATCGGTGCAGTAGGTGGCGTAGACCAGGATACTATCAATGACTTTATCGTAGGTTATGAGCAGGGTGCAAAGAAGGCAAATCCTGACATTAAGGTAGTTAAGAACTATGTTGGCGATTTTGAAGATCCAGCAAATGGTAAGGAATGCGCACAGGCACTTCACAACAAGGGTGCTGATGTAATCTTTGCGGTTGCAGGTAACTCTGGTTCTGGAGTAATCGAATCAGGCAAGGAAGACGGATATTTTGTTATCGGTGTTGACTCAGACCAGAAGTACATAGCTCCAGAAACAATCATATGCTCAATGGTTAAGAACGTTGACAAGTCAATCTATGGTGTTGTTAAGGATTATGTTAAGAATGACAAATTTGAAGGAAATCGTACTTGGGTAGCTGATATGGCAACTGGATTTATATCTGTTGCATACGGTGAAAAGGATGCTCCTCAGCAGGTTTCAGATGAAATCAAGAAAGAAGTTGAGGAAATTCAAAAGCAGATCATTGCTGGCGATATCAAGGTTGATACAGCTAGAAAGTAATAGCTGTTATTAGTGGAAATTAATAACTTAAAGTGTAAAGGCTCCCTGCAGAGATGTTAGGGAGCTTTTAAGGAGTATGGTCTTTTGAAAACAGATAACATAGAAAACATTGTAGAATTTAAAAATGTTTCCATGCAGTTTCCCGGAGTTTTGGCAAATGACAATGTCAGCTTTGAAATAAAATCTGGAGAGATTTTCGCACTTGTCGGCGAGAACGGTGCCGGAAAAAGCACGTTGATGAATGTACTTTACGGCATCAATAAGCCCACAAGCGGAGAGGTATATATCAAGGGCAAGAAGGTTGAAAATTTCAGCCCGACGGAAGCTATTGAAAGTGGAATAGGTATGGTTCACCAACACTTTATGCTTGTTCCATCTTTTACAGTAGCAGAAAATATTGTGCTGAGTAAGGAGCCCAGAAAAGCGGGCTTTATATACAATAAGTCCAAAGCTATTGAGATTACAGAGAATTTGGTAAAGGAATACGGACTTAAGGTAAATCCTGAAGACATCGTAAGTGAAACTAGCGTGGGAATCCAGCAGAGGGTTGAGATTTTGAAAACCCTATATCGGGGAGCGGATGTTCTGATACTGGACGAACCGACGGCTGTCCTAACTCCTAGCGAGACCAAGGAACTCTTTGCTGTCATTAGAAGAGTTGTTAAGGACCTTGGAATGACGGTCATAATCATAACGCATAAACTATATGAAGTAATGGCAATATCCGATAGAGTAGGCGTTATGAGGCAGGGTAAGCTAGTCGGTGTCAGCGAAACAAAGGATGTCGATGAGAAGAAACTCGCTTCTATGATGGTAGGCAGAGAAGTTCTTCTTGAGAAACTCGAAAAAACGGGAACTTTAGGAAAGCAAAAAATCAAGACGGATAACATATATGTTGCAGATAATCGCGGGCTACCCGCAGTAAACGGTGTAAGCTTTGAAATCAGAGAGGGCGAAATCCTAGGTATCGCGGCGATTGAAGGCAACGGTCAAAGTGAACTTGTGGAGGCAATCACCGGTCTTAGACATATTGAGTCAGGTCATGTTTACATAGAAGATAAGGATGTAACAGAATATACTGCCAGACAGATAAGGGCAGCAGGCGTGGCGCACATTCCAGAGGACAGAGTCAGCACGGGTGTCAGCGGTCCCTCTTCAATCCTTGAAAATCTCATCATAGGTAAGGAGAGGCGAGGTCAGTTCTCAATCAGAGGCATCCATTTAAGACAGTCATCCATAAGGCGATATGCTGATGACATGTTTAAAAAATTTGACATTAGGGGAGCCGGTGTCGACACGAGGGTTGATTCGCTTTCTGGAGGAAATATGCAGAAAGTCGTTGTAGCTAGAGAATTCTCATACGACACCCCAATCCTTGTGATTGCACAACCTACAAGGGGTGTTGATATCGGAGCGATGGAATTTATTCACGACAAAATAGTCGAGAAGCGAAATAACGGCGCGGCTATTTTGCTCGTTAGTGCTGATCTGGATGAAGTTTTCAGGCTGAGCGATAGAATAATAACTCTATACGAGGGAAAGATTACTGGAGAATTTGAGTCCGGGGAGATTAGCAAGATGGATATAGGATACTATATGACAGGCGATAGGAGGGATGACAATGATTAATAAACTGAAAATCAATTATTCATATATGATTTCGCTAACATTGAGCATTGTGATCGCTCTTCTAATCGGTGCAATACTCATAATCGCGACAGGTCATAGTCCATCAGAGGGATATGGAGCGATGCTCGAAGGTGTTTTCGGAAACAGCAGAGTTCTGGGAAATACGATAGCAAAGTCGCTCAATCTATGTTTGACAGCGCTTGCTATGGCTGTAGCGGCTAAGGCAGGAATGTTTAATGTCGGCGGTGAGGGACAGCTCTATGTAGGCGGGCTTGCAGCAACAATGGTTGGAGTAATATTCCAAGATATGTCACCTGTTATAGTGATTCCATGCGCTCTTATTGCAGCTACTGTAGTAGGTGGCGCATTTGCGTGGATCCCAGCTTGGCTTAGGGTTAGGCTCAATGTCAGCGAGGTAATAACGACAATAATGCTCAATTCCGCAGCTATATTCTTTTGTAAATACCTTGTGAACGGCCCGCTTAAGTCAACAGAGAAAGGCGTAGTCGCAGCAACGGAGAATGTTTATGCGTTTAAGATGGCACAGCTCATACCAGCTTCAAATCTTACGACTGCCCTCTTCTATTCGGCAGCGATAGCCTTTGGAGTTTGGTATATAATGGGCAAAACTACGATAGGTCTTGAGATGAAGGTGACTGGCGAAAATCCAAGATTCTCGGGTTTTGTTGGACTGAAGAAAGACAAAATGATGATTTGGTCCATGATCGCTTCAGGTGCGATTTGTGGCATCGTAGGTATGATGGAGGTGTACGGAATACATGGTAGATTCACAGAAAACATAAGTAATGAATTCTATTTTGACGGCATGCTTCTTGCCATGATAATGAACTATAACCCATTTGGAATAATCGCGATGAGCTTCTTCTTTGGAATATTAAAAATTGGTGCGTATGCTATGGAATTGTCAACCGGAATATCTGGTGAAATTTCACAAATAATCTTCGCAATTATAATATTCTTAATGGCCGCGCAGTCAGGTTTCAAGCAGTATTTTACAAATAAATTTACTAAACTGAAGGGAGAGAAAAAGAATGGATAAGTTTTCGGCAATTTTTACCCTCGGTTTATTTCAAAATACCTTGAGGACAGCCACCCCAGTAATTTTGGCAGCTTTGGGAGGTCTTCTCACTGAGCAGGCAGGAATCATGAACATTGGTATGGAAGGGATGATGTTGATAGGCTGTTTTGCTGCAGTTGCAGTGAGTTTTGCGATGGCAAATGCACTTATGGGAGTGTTCGCTGCGGTTATGTGCGGCATTGTGATAGGCATTTTCTTCGCGGTATTTGTTGTTAAACTGAAGAGCGATGAATTTATTATTGGAATGGCACTAAATACGTTTGCAGCGGGCACTACTGTTTTTCTTCTCAGATCAATCTTCGGTGTCAAGGGAACTTTCGCAGATAAAGAAATCGTAGCGCTTCCAAGCGTGGATCTGGATTGGCTGCAGAGCATTCCGGTTATCGGCCCGCTCTTGAATGGGCATTCAATATTCGTATATATAACGTGGGTGCTAGTTTTTCTTGTATGGTTTTTCCTTTACAAAACACCTTACGGCTTTTGGGTAAGAGCGGCTGGTGAGCACCCTGAATCTCTTAGAACTGCAGGTATAAATCCTGATAGAATGAAGTTCGTTGCGAGCATACTCTGTGGAGTTTTGTGTGGATTTGCTGGAGCACATCTTTCTTTAGGCTATCTCACAATGTTCGCAGAAGGAATGAGCGCAAACCGTGGATTTATAGCCTTTGCTTGCGTAATATTTGGCATGGCAAATCCTCCGAAAGTATTTCTTGCAGCTCTTTTGTTCGGCTTCCTAAATGCTCTCGGATTGAGGCTGCAAAGCGTTGGGATTCCTCCAGATATCACAGCGATGACGCCATATGTTGTTACTGTACTAATGCTTGTATATATCATTACTACAGGTGAGGCAAAGAGACGAAGAAGAGCTAGACGACTGGTTGAAGAGGAGAAATCTTAAACACCTTATTAAAATATTATTTGGTGTTTTGAACTAGTTGGTTTATAATATTACGTATATTGACTTCAATAGTTGGAAATGAATGGGAGAATTTATGAAGAAGAGCAAAATATTTTTGATGATGATAGTGACAGTAATGATGATGATCGTTTTTACTGGTTGCAGTAATGGGAATGCGTTTGAAGGAAATGATTTTTCAGATAGCATGAAGTTAGGTGAATACAAGGGCTTAAAATATCAGCCAATCAACACGAAGGTCAGTGATGAGGAAGTTCAGAAGTATATCGATTCAGATCTTACAAAGCATGCTACAAAAAGCAAGGTTGAAGATTCGACAGTAGCAGTCGCTGATGGTGACTCAGTAAACATCAAATTTGTTGGTAGAATTGATGGCAAAGAATTTGATGGCGGAAGTTCTGAGAGTTTTGACATGGTAATTGGACAGACACCTATGATCGATGGTTTTTCAGAAGGTATTGTAGGACATAAGGTTGGTGAGACATTTAAGGAAAACTTGCAATTTCCAGAAGATTATCATGCTAAGAATTTAGCTGGAAAACCTGTTGAGTTTGAAATAACTGTTAACTACATAGAAAAATCTGATAAACCAGAACTTAACGATGAGTGGGTTGCTAAGAACACCGAGTACAAAACCGTCGAAGAGTACAAAGCAGGCATCAGAGAAAAACTCGATATCCAGTTGCAGAAAAGTTTGTCTAGCAGTGTAAAGGATGGTCTGCTTGCTCAGGTTATGCAGTCTACTAAATTTAAAAAGGTTCCTGATAAACTAGTGGACATCGAATACAAGCGCAATATGGATATCCTTGATAAACTTGTTCTCTCAAAGCAGAAAATCAGCTTCAAAGAGTATGCTAAAACGTTGCCTGGAATGGATAAGAACGTCAAGAATCCTGAAAAGGAACTGAAGAAGAAACTGAAAGAACAGTCGGAAGAAATAACGAAAAGAAAGATGGTAATCTATGCGATTGCCAAGAAGGAAAAGATTGAGGTTACCGACGAAGAGGCGGAAAAAGTCTTTAAAAATACGTTAAAGAATATTAACATGGATGATAAAAAGTTTGAAAAAGAATACAAAATGAAGAAGAGTGAGGCAATTGAATTATTTGATTATAAATATGCAGCACTTTATGACAAGGTACTCGACAAACTAATGAAACTCGGCAAGCCTCAGAAATAAATGCGGAAACCTTCAAGAGCATTCGAAAATAATAAGAATATATAAATCGTAAATATAACATTTAAAACGCTGTAACGATTGTAATGACAACCGTTACAGCGTTTTTTGCGCTCGGATGAACCGCTAACGGTTCTGTGAAAAACGCAGAAAAGAAGTAATGTTTAAAAAAAAATACAAAAAGCCATATACATAATATTACTTATTATGTATAATCATATCAGATAAAAGTTTTACTATTCCTATGTTTACTCATTTAAAGAGAGGTGATCGGATGAGTTTTATGAAAATTTTAGGTCAGATTGATGCTTTTGTTTGGGGCGTTCCAATGATTGTTATGATCATGGGGACAGGTATTTTGTTGAGTATTAGAACAAAATTCATACAGGTCAGATGTTTGCCCAGAGCTCTTGTCTACATGTTTACAAATGAGGAGGGAGCAGAAGGAGAGGTAAGCAGTTTCGGGGCTTTGTGCACAGCCCTTGCGGCAACTATAGGCACAGGAAATATCGTCGGTGTAGCTACCGCGGTTACAGCAGGTGGACCAGGAGCACTGTTTTGGATGATTGTAGCAGCATTTTTCGGAATGGCAACAAAATATACGGAGGGCCTATTAGCTGTTAAGTACAGAAATGTCGATGAAAACGGACACTCACTTGGAGGCCCATTTCTCTACATCGAAAAAGGTATGGGATCACAGTGGAAGTGGCTTGGTAAGGCATTTGCAATTTTTGCGAGTTTAGCTGGTATTTTGGGAACTGGAACAACTACACAGGTCAATGGAATTGCGAACGCAGTCAAAGGATTTGCGGATCCTGACAATATGCATATGATAAGCATCTTCGGTCATGAATATTCCTGGGCAATGGTAGGAACCGCTATTGTGGTCGGTGGTTTGACAGGGCTTGTAATCATCGGTGGACTTGAAAGAATCGCTAAGGTAACGACAGTTGTAGTCCCATTCATGGCGGTGGCATATTTTTGCATATGCATTGCAATTATTATTAATAATGCTGATAAGATCGGCGGAGCGTTTTCAACAATTATTACAAGTGCATTTGGAGGGAGAGCAGCAGCAGGAGGCGCACTCGGTTTCACAATGATGACAGCTATGAGGATGGGAGTTTCAAGGGGTATTTTTTCAAATGAAGCTGGACTCGGAAGTGCTCCTATTGCGGCAGCTGCGGCAAAAACCAATACTGCAGGTAGGCAGGGACTTATTTCAATGACAGGAACCTTCATCGATACAATCATAATATGTACTCTCACTGGATTGACCCTTGTAGTGACAGGAGCTATCAATACTGAGCACGAAGGTGCGAATATAACAGGATATGCTTTTGGAAACGGACTTCCATGGAACGAGAGCATTGGCTCTGGTGTGCTGATGCTATGCCTTGCATTCTTCGCGTTTACAACCATTCTTGGATGGGACTACTACGGAGAACGTTGTATAGAATATATAGTAGGAGAAAACAGCACGACAGTAAAAGTTTACAGGTGGTTATTCCTAGCCAGTGTATGTCTGGGATCCTTCCTGCCTCTTCAGAGCGTTTGGACGGTTGCAGATATTTTTAACGGCCTAATGGCACTGCCTAACCTGGTAGGATTAATATGCCTAAGCGGAATAGTCGCAAAAGAAACCAGGGAATATGTTGAGATGGATAATCAATTAAGGCTCAAGGCAAAATAGATGCATGAAAGAGTTTAAAACAGATGGCATAGATAGTAAAATATTTTTCTTCATCTAAAATTCGGAAAAAGCCCCTGAAATTAAGGGGTTTTTTCCTGTGAGTTATATTAGTTTTAATAAAGAGAATATCAATCAAGCTAGAAGTACTTGAAATTTGATTGATAATATTGTGTAGTCCTTAGAAGACTATACAAGTTCCTTAACTGCAGCTAAAGCAGCGTCAAAGTTAACCTCGTGAGTTACCTCAGGTACGTATTCAACGTGTTTGATAACACCTGTTTTGTCGACTACAACGATACCTCTTGCTAGAAGCATTAGGCCTTCCATCATGAATCCGTATTTTTCGCCGAATTCTCTCTTCTGATAGTCAGATGCGACGATAACTCTGTCAATTCCCTCAGCAGCACAGAATCTGCCCTGAGCGAAAGGAAGGTCCTCGGATATTGTTACAACCACTACATCATTGGATAACTCCGTAACTTTTTTGTTGAAAAACTTAGTCTGAAGTGAGCAAACCTCGGTATCGATTGATGGCACAACAGAATAGATAACTACTTTTCCCTTAAGTTCATCGCTCTTAAATGCAGAAAGATCGTTCTTTACAAGCTCAAATGAAGGAGCCTTATCGCCGATTTTTACCTGAGTTCCAAGTAGATTTACAGGGTTTCCACCAAATTTTACATTAGCCATATTTATCATCCTCCTAAAATATATTTACTACAAATTATTTTTCAATTTTGTTTGACAAATGACTTTTACCACAAAATGATAGAATTAACCTCAAAACTATAGTAAAATAAACATAGAAAACGAAAGGAGCACTTAAATGCGTTGCCCATATTGTGAAAATATTGATACGAAGGTTGTAGATTCAAGGCCGACTGATGAGGGAAAGGCTATTCGAAGAAGAAGGCTTTGTGAGGAATGCGGAAAGAGATTCACTACTTATGAGAAACTTGAAGAAAATATCATAATGGTGATTAAGAAAAACGGACAGCGTGAGTCGTTTGACCGCAACAAAATATTAAACGGTATCGTTAAAGCATGTGAAAAACGTCCTGTGCCAATGGCTACAATCGAAGGGATAGTGGATAACATAGAGCGCGGCCTGAATAATATGATGGAGAAGGAAGTTGAGAGCACCTTCATAGGGGAGCTCATTATGGATGAACTCAAGAAAGTCGATGACGTTGCCTACGTTAGATTTGCGTCAGTCTACAGAGAATTTAAGGATGCAGACACCTTTATCAAAGAACTCGAAAAACTTCTCAAACGAGATGCGAAATAATGATATGCTAAATAACGAAAGATGGAAAATAGTATGAGTAAAAATTTGCGAATTGCCATTGACGGGCCTGGTGGTGCGGGAAAGAGCACTGTTGCAAAAGAAGTCGCTAGAAAGTTGGGTATTGACTACATTGATACCGGAGCGATGTATCGAGCGATTGCATATAAATTCATTTCATGTGGACTTAAGCCTGGAATAGAGGATGACGGTTTTACTGAATCACTCAACAAAATGCTTGTCTCAACGGATGTGGACTATAGCAGGGGCATAACAAGGCTTGACGGCATTGATGTTAGCGATAAAATCCGCACGGCTGAAATCTCAAGTGCTGCTTCTTCTTTTTCTGCCATTCCAAGCGTGAGGAAGAAGTTAGTTAGTCTACAGCAAAAGATGGCTCAGGAAAAATCTCTGGTGATGGATGGCAGGGACATCGGGAGCAATGTAATTAAGGATGCGGAACTTAAGATTTTTCTGACGGCAAGTCCAGAGGAAAGGGCTAGGAGGCGATACGAAGAGCTTTGTCAAAAAGGTGAAAAAGTTGAGTACGAGGTTGTTTTGTGCGAAATGAAGACAAGGGATCAAAACGATATGTCAAGGGAGCTTAATCCTCTTGTAAAGGCCGATGATGCCTGGGAAATCGACAGCAGCGAACTTACGGCGTCTGAGGTTGTGAAATTAATTTGCGATAGAGCGAATCAACTGTTTTGTGTTGAAAAATAGTGTTCAAAATGTTATAATAATTTGCTACGAGTGTGCAGGCAGAATTTGATTATGAAGATTGAAAATCTACCTGTAAATGAGCGTCCCATGGAAAAGGCTATGGAAATAGGCGTGGAGAATCTTTCAAATGTGGAGTTGCTTGCGATTATTATAAACAGCGGCACTGCTAAAAAGTCTGCGATCGATATCGCTGGTGAGGTTCTCTCTATTTCGACTCATGGGATGTCTGCCCTTGGTGAACTTGGTCTTGAGGAACTGCTGGAAATCAAAGGCATTGGAGAGAGCAAGGCTACGAGGGTGCTTGCAGCCGTGCAACTTGGAAAGAGAATGGCTACGGCGTTTCCTGATGAAAGGTTCTGCATCAGAAGTAATGAAGATGTTGCGAAGCTTCTAATGGAGAGGCTCAGGTATGAGAAGAAAGAACATTTCCTGTCGATTTTGCTCAATTCGAAGGGTGAAGTGATTGAGATAGATACCGTTTCTATCGGGGAACTTTCTGCTACGGTTGTTCATCCGAGAGAGGTTTTTAGCAGAGCCACCAAGAAGTCAGCTGCGTCGATTATTTTGGCGCATAACCACCCGAGCGGGGACCCTACGCCTAGCGCACAAGATGTTGAAACAACCAAGAGGCTTGTTGAATGCGGAAGGCTTATGGGGATTAAAGTTCTTGACCATGTTATAATTGGGAATGGTGATTTTGCAAGTCTCAAGGCACTTGAAATGATTTAGAAGTAACAGGAATTTAAATAGACTTTACTGGTATTGGAGGAATATAGAATGTTTAATTTTTTAGCGGCCAAAGATATGGGGATTGACCTCGGTACAGCTAATACACTGATTTATATTAAGGATAGCGGAATTGTTTTGGAAGAGCCCTCTGTTATAGCTCTTGATAGCAAAAGAGGCGTTACCCTTGCAGTTGGCGATGAAGCTAAGAAAATGGTAGGTAAAGCTCCGAGCAATATCAGTGTTGTAAGACCTCTGAGAGATGGGGTAATTTCGGATTTTGATAGGACCGCAGATATGCTGAGAGAATTCATTACAAAGGCTGTTTCTGCGAATAATGTGAAGAATTTTAGAGTTGTTGTTGGAGTTCCTAGTGGTGTTACAGAGGTTGAAAAACGTGCTGTTGAGGAAGTTGTTAGGCAGATGGGAGCTACTGAGGTATACATCCTTGAGGAGCCGATGGCTGCAGCGATTGGAGCAGGCCTTGACGTTGATTCTTCTTCTGCATCAATGATTGCTGATATAGGTGGAGGAACGACGGACGTTGCTATCATTGCACTTGGCGGCATCGTGGCTAGTACATCCATAAGATACGCTGGAGACAAGTTCAACGAGGCTGTTATACAGTATATCAGAAAGAGATACTCACTGTTGATAGGCGACAGAACTGCTGAAATGCTGAAAATCAACGTTGGAACGGCATCAATTGATCTTGATGAAAACGGTGATGAGATTATTGAAACTGTTAAGGCAAGTGGAAGAGATCTGCTGACAGGTCTCCCTAAGACTTTAGAGGTTTCAAATAGAGATATGATGATTGCACTTCAAGAGTCTGTTGATATTATTATCGATGGAATCAAGGCGACAATCGAGAAGGCACCTCCAGAAATTGCGGCCGATATAGCCGAAAAGGGTATGGTTTTATCTGGTGGAGGTGGACTCATCAAGAATCTTGATAAGTTGATTGAATCAAGAACGGGTATGAAGGTAGACATTGCTGAGAATGCTTTCGAAGCTGTTGCCACTGGGACCGGGATGAGTTTAAACGACGTTGAGAAACTTAAAGTTTATGCAACTACTGTAAATAGAAGATAGAAGATTTGAGATATGAGATTTATCAAAGAACACAAATTGATATCGGCACTTTTGATTATCATAGTTGTTACTTTGGCATTGTTAATTTCCTCTGTTGCCAGTGGCGGCAGGGGAAATTTCGTAACTGAGGGGGCAAACACTGTTATCAAGACGGTTACATCCCCATTCTACAAAGCTGGCAACAAAACATCTTCTTTTGTTTCTGACATCGGAGGATATAAGCAAGTAATTAAGGAAAACGAGAAGCTGAAGAGAGAAAATCAAAAGCTGAAACTTGAGCTGAAGAAACAAAAACTGTCGCAAGACAAGTTAAACGACCTGCAAGGCCTGTCACAGGCTTTGAATTACATTGACAAAAATGAGAATCATAAGCATGTGACAGGGGACATTACATCTACTGATGATACCCTGTGGATGCATCATTTTTCTATTGATATTGGTTCTAAGGATGGTGTAAAGGTTGGAAACACAGTTGTTGCTAACGGAGGACTTGTCGGGAGAGTTAAGGAAGTTGGACCAAACTGGGCTAAGGTTAGTTCAATTTTGGACCAAAATAATAACGTAAGTTTCAGACTCTCGAGTGATTCGGAACAGCTAGGCATAATTAATGAGGTTAAGGACGGTAAACTTTCGGGCTTTCTGATAAATAATCAAGCGACGGCTGCGATCGGTGACAAACTGATTACATCAGGCATGGGGCTTTATCCGGCTGGCATTGATATAGGGACTGTTACAAAGACTAATGTTGACAAGGGAAGACAGCTCAAAATAATGATCGTTAAGCCTTCTGTTAATTTTAATGTGCTTAGAAGGGTTACGGTGATTATATGAAACTGAGGTACCAGATTCTTATAGGCATTCTTTTAACCCTAATTCAGGGGATTGTTTTTAATTTTTTTGGAAACAGTGCGTTCTTCCCCAATGTGATATTGGTTATAACGATTGTTGGAGTGTTTGTAGAAAGTGATGTACAGAAATGGCTTATCATAGGCTGGACAGCTGCTATATTGCGCGATATAAGCCTTTCAATATATATCGGAATCGGGTCCCTATCATTGGTTGTAACGGTTGGGTTACTGGTGCTGCTAATGAGATGGATCAGCAACGAAAATGTTTTAGGGGTTTGTATAGATATCGTTCTTGGAACTGCTATTTATAATTCTTGTTACTGGATAATTTCAGCACTTGTAGTTTCATCGTATTCTTATTCATTTGCTTTCAAACACTGGGTGTATCAATTGCCTTTGAATATTTTGTTAGGTTTGGCTTTTTACTATTTTGTTGGAAGGGCGGAAAAAGCAAGACGCAAGAAAGAAAGATTTAGGTATTATTTATGAATCAATGGAGTAAGATTTCTTCAAGATACTATCTAATCGCACTTGTTATATTTTTGATGATGATAACCTTGGTTGTCAGATTATTTGTGTTGTCTGTAGTTCAGGGTAAAAACTGGGACCAGAAAGCGAATTATCTTAATTCCAAGGAAATTTATTCCGCACCAGCAAGAGGTAATATTTACGATCGAAATGGCAAGGTTCTGGCAACGAATAAGCAGATCTTTACGGCGACGTTTTCGGCCAGCGGGATGAACACTAAGGAAATCAACAATTCTACGATGGAGCTTATCAAAGTTTTGGAGTCTAACGGAGATAAGTATGAGAATAAATTTCCGATAAGAATAAGCAAAAATGGCAAGTATTACTATACCTTCGATGCAGAAAAAAACAAGTGGCTGGATTCAAATCAGATACAGCGGGGGACTTCGGCAGGTGATGCATTTGAATTGATGAGGGCCAGGTATAATATTGACCCGTCTCTAAGCCGTTTTGAGATTGCACAGGAATTATACAAAAAATACAATATTAATATTCCGATAAACGTTAAGAATATGAAATATACTTTTGATGCTGACAAAAAATCTTTCTTGGAGAGGTTCTACTTTAAAGAGGATGAGATAGAAAAGGGATTATCAGCAAGGAAAACGCTTAAGGAACTGAGAAAACTATTTTCTATATCAAAGACTATCAGCGATGATGAAGCGATAAAAATCCTTGGCGTCAGAAATGAAATTTTAAAAAACGGTTTCACAAGTTACGTACCAATAACCGTGGCTAAGGAAATCAGTGATAATACAATTAGTTATCTTGAAGAGGCTGGTATAAAGGGTGTAAGTGTTGCTTCAGAGTACATAAGATACTATCCTAACGGACAGGCATGTGCCAATGTTTTGGGGTATATGGGAAGTATTTCAGAATCTGAAGTTGATAAATATGTAAAAAAAGGCTACAGCAGTAGTGATATGATAGGTAAATATGGTATTGAAGGCGTTTATGAGGATGAACTTAGGGGTGAATCAGGCGTTAAGAGAATAAGAGTCGATGCTGGTGGAAGATATGTGTCTACTATCAGCGAAAAGCCACCTAAGAGCGGAAAGGATGTCTATCTAACCATAGATTTAGATCTCCAGAAGGCAGCTGAAGACAGCCTTAAGGCGGCAATATACAAGGCGAGGAGAGAATCTCCGAACTGCGAGAGTGGGGCAACTGTAGCTGTCGAGGTTAAAACTGGGGATGTTCTTGCTATGGCAAGTGCTCCAAGTTATGATCCAAATATTTTTGCAAAAGGCATAACTAACACGGCTTGGGAATCTGTACAAAGTGAAAACCCTAGAGATCCACTCGCGCCAGCACCACTCTTTAACATAGCTACTAGGACTGCTGTTCAGCCTGGATCGACTTTTAAGCCAATAACAGGAATTGCAGCTATGGAGTGTGGACTTAGTCCAAATAGATTAATAAATGACAAAGGATTTATTAAAACTGGAGATAGAACATTCGGATGTTATACATGGAATACGTACAAATCGACAGATGGCGTATTGAACTTATCGAAAGCGTTGGCTGTTTCGTGCAACTACTATTTTTACTGTATAGCGACAAATAAGGATTGGAACAACGGAGCTTCGCTTGGACTAAATGGCATGGGCATAGATAAAATGCTTGAGGTGGCCTCAGAACTTGGCTTGGGTTCTCACACTGGAATTGAACTAGATGAAGCTGTAGCACCACTTCCATCGGAAGAAAGACATGAGAAGTCAATTGAATACAGTTTGCGCTATGAGATTGCATCCAGAGCACATACATATTTTCCTGCAAAAATTGCAGATAATGATAGAAAGTTATCCAAAAATATAGATACTATAGTTGGATACATGAAAGAGAATCCAAAGAGAGAAGAACTCATTAAGCGCATTGATAGCGAGACGGACGTGCTAAAGAATAAGGTGGTGGACCTGGCTGATTTGGCTAAGTTCTCGTTTTTCAATCAGGCAAAGTGGGGAATCGGTGACGTATTCAATATTTCTATAGGACAGGGTGACAATGCCTACACACCTGTACAGATGGCTAGATACCTTGCAACCGTGGCAAATGAAGGCAAGAGAAATCAACTCAGTCTAGTTAAGGGCGTCTCCAGTGAAGGTTTGACCAAGAAGAGGAAACCGCATATGATTAATCTTGATGATAAATCGTTATTGGAAGATGTAAAAGTTGGTATGCATGCGGTTGTAACAAGAAGCCGCCAATTCGGTGCAATCAATAATGATGCGTTTGGCAAAACAGGAACTGCGCAGAGAGCGGGAAAAATAAACCCACCAGACGAGGTCGAATACGTAAAAAGGTATTTATCTGCAATAGCACCTGGAGTGTCGTGGGAAAACGTTCAAGCTGAAATAGACAAAATGAAAAAAATGAAAAAATATGAGGACTATTCAGCGAATGACCTTGTAGACACGGCTGTGATTAAGGCGAGCAACTACAAAATAACTCGCACAGACATTGATAGATACAAGAGAAATTATGACAGTTTCGCTTGGTTTATAGCGGCTGCCCCTGTCAAAAACCCTAAGATTGCAACTTCAACGATTATTGTTCAGGGCGGAATTTCATCGGCTGCTGTTTCGGTATGTAAGGATGTGATCGTCAAATATCAGGAACTTGATAGCACCAAAGAAAAAGAGCAGCCTAGAAAAATGTCACAAAAAGGTATAAATGTAGTATTTTAGAATATATTATAAATCTGCCAATGTTATTTTGGAGATATGAAAACGGTGACGCTTTAAGATTTTAATATTTTGTTATATTGTTTTGTTAGGAAGGTAATATGGGAAAATCAATTTTGATAGCATCGGGAAAAGGTGGAACGGGCAAGACCATGTTTGCCGTAAATCTCGGTGCCACACTCGTAAGCAATGGTAAAAAAGTTTTGATTATAGACATGGATCTTGGACTCAGAAATCTAGACCTCTATCTTGGTGTTGAAAACAACGTGGTTTACGATGTTTACGATGTGATGACAGGGGTTTGTCGAATAAAGCAGGCCATTATCCAGGATAAGAGATTTGAAAATCTGCACATGATGAGTGCTTCTCCAAACAAGGAGGATGGTACTCTAACGCCACTTCATATGAAGGTGCTCTGCGGTAAGTTAAGAGATAAATATGACTATATTTTAATCGATGCTCCATCTGGCATTGATGACGGAGTGACGATTGCTTCAGCTGGTGCAGATATGGCAATCATTGTCACAAATCCTGAATATTCAGCAATACGTGACGCCGACGCACTTGATCGGGAGTTGATGAAACTGGGAATACAAGATAGATACGTTGTCCTCAACAAAATAGTTGCGGACCTTATCAATATGGGATATGCACCGAGCCTGATGGAAGTTACAGAACTGCTCAGACCTACGCTTATAGGAGCCATCCAGTTCGATGAAAACATTCAAATTTCAACAAACCTAGGTATTCCTATCGTGCTTAAGGAAAATACCTACATCAAATCAAACTTTGACAAAATAGCTAGCAGAGTTGAGGAACTCTAACGCTATGCAGGTGTTTTGTAACTTTGTCAGCACCTGTTAAAACTTTATGCCTTGAGATCTTGAAGATATGTTTAGAACTATGCCTATGGCAATAATGGACGTAAGCATGGATGTGCCTCCATAACTTAGTATTGGGAGTGGTAGGCCAGTTACAGGCATTATTCCCATATTCATAGCTATATTTTCGAAAATCTGGAAGGAAAACATACCAATTATACCGATAATTACAAGGGAGCCATAGAAATCAAGGGCTCCTTTTGCAATTTGCGCCATTCTAATCAAAAGTACAGTATAGACTGAGATGACCACAAGGCCACCTATGAAACCGAGTTCTTCAATCAGAACCGAAAATATAAAGTCTGAGGACTGAACTGGGATAAAATCAAGTTCTTTCTGAGTTCCGTTAAAAAGCCCTTTGCCGAGCAATCCGCCTGACCCCATTGCAACTTTTCCCTGGAAAACTTGATAGTTTCCGGGAAGCTGGAGATTTTCCGGATGAAGAAATGCTTCAATACGATCTTTTTGATAATCGGCCATAAATAAATATGCTACTGGCACAAAGGCGAATACTAAAGCAAAAAATTTACCGATTGCTTTGAGATCAACACCTGAAAAGAAGATCATAAAAAGCCAGATTGAAGAAAAAACAAGCGCCGAACCGAGGTCCTCTTTGAGAACTATAAGTATTATAGGAGCGGCATAGATTACGGCCTTTATTAAGCCTTTGAAATTATATAATTGATCGCGGTTCTTTTCTAAATATTCAGCCATAATTAAAATAAACAATATTTTTACAAATTCAGATGGCTGTATGGTGGTGAAACCAAGCGTTATCCATGCTCTTGAACCATACTGAACTACGCCAAGACCCGGAATGTAAACCGTTAGTAGAAATATAACAGATACTATATATAGAAGAGTAGAGTGACCCTTAAATGTTGAATAATGATAGCGAGATATAAAAATGCTAATAAGAACTCCAATCAAAAAGGATGTAGTTTGAATTATAGTATCTCTTGCGATAAATCCAGTAGAAATATGTGTACTTCCTATCATTAGCACGCTAACAATAGAAAGAAACAGCACAGAAATTAGTATAACTGGATCTGTTTTCTTTTTAAAATCAACAAAAAGATTCATCTTTTACCTCTTATTTCTTGACATGTATTACCATTAACAATTATAATATATGTTGTATGAGCATATCAAGTTTATTTTTGTTGTGCTATTTCTGAGATATTACTGATTATATTTTTAAGATGTAATTCAGATTTAATTATACTATATATAAAAGTTGTATAATTCTACACTAAAAATTCGAAAAGAAGGAGGTGCTAGAATGTCTCCAGTATTTATTGTAATTTTAGTTGGATTAATTGCCCTAATTCTGGGCCTACTGATTGGATATATATACAGAAAAAATGTAGGAGAGAGAGCTATCGGCAGTGCCGAGCAGAAGGCAAAAAATTTAATACTAGATGCAGAAAAGAAATCAGAGTCAATTAAGAAAGAGATTGTTTTAGAAGCTAAAGAGGATGCAAGCAGGATTCGAAGCAGCCTAGATAGAGAAATTCGAGATAGGCGAAATGAACTTTCAAGATCTGAGAGAAGATTGTTGCAGAAGGAAGAATCACTGGATCGAAAAATTGAAAACATTGAGAAAAAAGAAGCTAACATTACAAGGAAACAGGAAACCTTAGAAAAGAAAAACAAAGAGGTTGATGGTTTTATCGAAAAACAAATCCAAGAACTTGAGAAAATCTCAGGTTATACGAGGGAGGAAGCAAAAGAGATCTTGCTTTCAGAACTTGAAAAAGATGTTAGGCATGATGCAGCTTTAATGATCAGAAATATAGAGTCTGAGGCAAAAGAAGAAGCTGACAAGAAAGCCAAGTATATCATCACGGGTGCTATTCAGAGATGTGCTGCCGACCACGTTGCAGAATCAACTGTTTCAGTTGTTTCTCTTCCTAACGATGACATGAAGGGAAGGATAATAGGTAGGGAAGGTAGAAATATAATCGCTTTGGAAAACCTCACAGGGGTTGACCTTATCATCGATGATACGCCTGAAGCTGTTATTATTTCTGGATTTGATCCTGTAAGGAGAGAAATCGCAAGAGTTGCGCTTGAAAAACTTATTTTGGATGGAAGAATTCATCCGTCAAAAATTGAGGAAATGGTTGAAAAGGCAACCAAAGAAGTTAATCAGATAATGAAGGAAGAGGGAGAAGAGGCCACATTTGAGGTTGGAATTCATAACCTACATCCTGAACTTGTACGACTCCTTGGAAGACTGAAATACAGGACATCATATGGCCAAAACGTTCTCAAACATTCCATTGAGGTTTCGCACCTTGCGGGACTTATGGCTGGAGAACTTGGACTAGATGTTAAACTTGCAAAGAGAGCAGGACTACTTCACGATATCGGCAAGGCTCTGGATCATGAATACGAGGGCACACATGTTGACATCGGTATAGACATCCTTAAAAAGTATAAGGAAAATCAGGCTGTAATCAATGGTATGGCTGCTCACCACGGTGACTATGAACCGCAGAGCATGGAAGCAGTCTTAATCGCGGCTGCAGATGCTTTGTCAGCAGCAAGACCAGGTGCAAGAAGAGAAACTCTAGAAGTTTATATTAAGAGACTTCAACAACTTGAGGATATTGCAGCTACTACGCATGGCGTTGAGAAGGCATTTGCTATTCAAGCAGGGCGTGAGATTCGAATTATCGCTAAACCTGAGCAGGTAAGAGATGACGAAGTTGCTCTTTTAGCTCGTGAAATATCAAAGAAAATTGAATCGGAACTGGAATATCCAGGCCAGATCAAGGTCAATGTTTTGCGCGAGACACGTGCGATTGAATATGCTAAGTAATTAATTATATACCAATATCTTTCAATTATTATTAATACATAGTTAGACAACGACTCCTCATGCAAATGGGGAGTTATTTAAATAATGAAGAGGAATAGGACAACTCAATGAGAGAAATTTATTTGGATAACAGTGCAACAACCAAGCCGTTAAAGCAGGTTGCAGATTCAATGCAGGAGACTCTTTTGTCTTCTTATGGGAATCCATCATCCCTTCACACTAGAGGTTTTGAGAGCGAGAAACTTTTGAAAGATTCTAGGAGGATAATAGCAAATAGTCTAGGCAAGAAGGAAAATACAATTACTTTTAACTCCGGAGGCACTGAGGGCGATAATAATGTGCTGCAGTCAGTGGCTAGAGATAGGAGGAGGGCAGGCAAGACAATAATAACAACGGCGGTAGAACACCCGGCAATCCTTGAGACTTGCAAATTCCTCGAGTCAGAGGGGTTCAATATCGTAAGTATTTCGGTTGACGAATACTGCAATCCAAACCTTGATGAATTGAAATCGAATTTGTCTGATGAAGTTATTCTCATATCTGCAATGACTGTTAATAACGAGGTTGGAACTATATTCCCCATAAACGAAATAAATGAGATTAAGGGAAACGCTTTGTTTCATACAGACGCAGTGCAGGCCTATGGTAAGATGGATTTGAGCGGATTTCAGGGCGACTTTCTAACGGCTAGCGGGCACAAAATACACGGCCCCAAGGGTATAGGATTTCTCTACAGAAAAGATGGCACTAGACTGAGCCCGTTGATTTTTGGGGGAAACCAGGAGAGCGGCTATAGATCTGGTACCGAGAATATGCCCGGCATCGTAGGAATGGCGAAGGCAGCCGAAATCATGCTATCGAATATCAACGAAAATTACGATAGAGTCAAGAGTCTTTGGCAAAGACTAAAGCAAGGAATTCTAGAAATTGGAGATGTGGTGATAAACAGCCCAGATGACTGCCTACCATACATATTAAATGCAAGCTTTTTGGGCACTAGGGGTGAGGTGATACTTCACAGGTTAGAATCCGAAGGAATATTTGTCAGTACAGGTTCAGCATGCTCATCCAACAAAAACAGTAGAAGCCATGTGCTAAAGGCTATGGGAAAGAGCGACAAGGAAATTGAGGGTGCTATAAGATTTAGTCTAAGTGCACAAAATACCGCTGAAGAGATAGATACTGTTTTGTCAGTGCTTGATAACGCAGTAAAGAAATTTAGAAAACTAGGTAGTTTTTAGGTTTTTTTAGGAGAAGGACAGGTATACCATGAATGACGAAAAAATACTTATTGTAAGATGTGGAGAGGTTGCTCTTAAGGGTATGAATAAGCCCTATTTTGAACGCATCTTAGTTGAAAGAATAAGAAAAAACTTGAGTAAAATAAATGGTGCTAAGGTTAGCCGTAAAGAGGGGCTCATATTTGTTCGTGTGCCGCTCGACTCAGACATGAATCAGGTTGCTGCTGAGGTATCAAAAGTATTTGGTGTTTCTTCAGTTAGCCCTGCTCTTGAGGTGGAATCAGATCTTGAGGCGATTGGTTCTAAAGCAGTAGAGTTTATGAATACTATGATTGAAAATGAAGGTGTGAAGACTTTTAAGGTCGAAGCTAAAAGGGCTGACAAAAACTTCCCTATAAAATCACCAGAAATTGCTGCAAAGGTTGGGGCTTCCGTTCTTAAGGGTTGCAAGGTATTGAAGGTGGATGTGCATGAACCTGATTGTCACCTCTTTATTGATTTAAGGGCTGACAGGACATACATATATACCAGGAAAATCAATGGATTAGGAGGATTGCCTCTTGGCACTAACGGCAGAGGCATGGTTCTTTTGTCGGGCGGCATTGATTCTCCTGTGGCAGCCTGGATGATGGCCAAGCGAGGCATGGTAATTGACGCTGTTCACTTCCATTCGTATCCATATACAAGTCCGAGGGCACAGCAGAAGGTTGAGGAGCTCGCTGAAATAGTTTCATCATACTGCGGAAGAATAAATATGACAGTAATTAATCTGCTGCCTATCCAAGAGGAAATAGTAAGCAATTGTCCCGAAGATGAAACCACTATTTTGGTGAGAAGATTCATGATGAGAATTGCAGAGAAAATAGCAGTAAAGCAAAATGCTCTTATGCTAATTACTGGGGAAAATCTCGGTCAGGTTGCGAGTCAAACGGCAGAGGCCTTGGTCGTGACGGATCAGTCTGTGAGCATGCCTGTCATGAGACCACTAATAGGGATGGATAAAGTTGAAATTATGGATATGGCAAGAAGGATTGGAACATATGAAAAATCGATTGAGCCATACGAGGATTGTTGCACCGTTTTTTTGCCTAAACATCCTGTGACCAAACCTAGGCTGGAAAAAATATTAAAGTCTGAGTCTAAGCTTGATGTAGAAAAACTTGTGGAAATGGCAGTTGACTCGGCTGAGCAGGTGCAAATCGGGTAGTTTAGTGTAAACTCATTTTAAGAATTCTGTAGATTTGAAATAAATTCTTAAAAAAACTTAAAATACACTTGAAAAATAGTCGGTAAAGTGGTTTAATAATAGTGTATGGCTGTTATTTTTGTAACAAAATGCAAATCACTATTAGATTCTACGCTTTGTTTGAAAAAATTTGTGGATTGTGATTACTGAAATTCGGCCCGGTAAATTGCGGTTAACACTTCTCTATTGAGAAACCGTTATTATATTAAAAGGAGGCATTTTTATAATGAACTTTTCACTAACGAAGGAACAAGAATTCGTAAAGAAAACCGTTAGAGCATTTGCTACAGCTGAAGTTGAGCCTATTGCAGCGGACATTGATGCGGAACATAGATTCCCAGAAGAAACAGTTGAAAAGATGGCTAAATACGGGTTTATGGGAATTCCGTTCCCAACAGAACTCGGCGGAGCAGGTGGAGATCACGTGTCTTATGCTATCACTGTAGAAGAACTTTCAAGAGTTTGTGCATCTACAGGCGTTATCGTTTCAGCTCACACTTCTCTTTGCTGCTGGCCAATTTTCAATTGGGGAAGCAAGGAACAGAAGGAAAAATATCTTCCAAAACTTCTTTCAGGAGAGCATCTTGGAGCTTTTGGATTGACAGAGCCTAATGCAGGAACAGACGCTGCAGGACAGCAAACAAGAGCTGAACTTGATGGAGATGAGTGGGTTCTTAACGGAGCTAAAGTTTTCATCACCAACGGAGGATATGCTGATGTATTTGTTGTTATGGCAATGACAGACAAATCAAAGGGTAATCACGGAATCACTGCATTTATCGTTGAAAAGGGAGACCCTGGTTTCTCAATTGGTAAGACAGAGGATAAACTTGGTATTTGTGCATCATCTACTACAGAACTTATCTTCCAGAACTGCAGAATTCCTAAAAATAGACTACTTGGTGGCGTAGGCAAAGGATTTAAGGTTGCTATGTCTACACTTGATGGTGGAAGAATCGGTATCGCTTCTCAGGCACTTGGAATTGCACAGGGTGCTTTGGATGTGACAGTTGACTACATGAAAGCTAGAAAGCAGTTTGGAAGAAAACTTACTCAGTTCCAGGCTCTTCAGTTTGAAGTTGCTGATATGGCTACAAGAATTGAAGCAGCTAGACTTCTTGTGTACAAAGCAGCTGACATGAAGGATAGAGGTCTTCCTTATGGTAAATTCTCTGCAATGGCTAAGTTGTTCGCAGCAGAAACAGCTATGCACGTAACAACCAAGTGCGTACAGTTGCACGGTGGTTACGGATACACTAAGGATTATCCGGTTGAAAGAATGATGAGAGATGCTAAAATCACAGAGATCTACGAAGGAACTTCTGAAGTTCAGAAGATCGTAATCGCTGCATCTGTTATCGGCAAATAATTAGTAGGAGGAGTTTAAAATGGCATTTAAAATTATTGTATGCGCTAAACAGGTTCCTGATACAAACGAGATTAGAATTAATCCAGAAACAGGAACTCTAATTAGAGATGGCGTACCAAGTATTCTTAATAACGACGACGCTAACGCTCTTGAGGAAGCACTTAAGATTAAGGATAAGTTCGACGATGTTCATATCACAGTTGTTTCCATGGGACCTCCACAGGCACAGGATATGCTTTTTGAGTGTATAGCAATGGGTGCTGACGAAGCTGTTCTTCTAAGTGACAGAGCAGTTGGTGGTTCTGATACTTGGGCAACATCTAATGCTATTACAGCAGCAATTAAGAAAATTGGCGATTATGATCTAATCTTTGCAGGTAGACAGGCTATTGACGGAGATACAGCTCAGGTTGGACCACAGATTGCAGAAAAACTACATCTTCCACAGGTTACATATGTTGAAGAGTTTGAAATAGCTGACAATATGAAAGATATCACAGTAAAGAGACAGCTTGAAGATGGATATGAAATGATCAAGCTTCAGACTCCTTGCATGTTAACAACTATTAAGGAACTCAATGAGCCTAGATACATGCATATCAAGGGTATCTTTGATCAGAACAAGAAGATTACAGTTTGGAGTGCAGCAGATGTAGATGTTGATTTAACAACAGTAGGTCTTAAAGCATCTCCTACAAACGTATATCGTTCCTTTACTCCAAAGCCAAAGGGAAAAGGTATTACAGTTGAAGGTGATTCTGAAGCTGATATTGCTAAGAATCTGCTTGCAGATATGAAGAAGAAGCACATTGTTTAAGGAGGAAGTATAATCATGGCAAATAAATTTGATGATTACAAACATATTTGGGTGTTCGTTGAGCAGCGACAGGGAAAGCTTATGAATGTTGCCCTGGAACTCCTTGGAGAAGCTCATAGACTTGCAGCCCAGATTGGCGACGACACTAAGGTTGGAGCACTTCTGGTAGGCGATGGTGTTCAGGGTCTTGAAAAAGAATGCTTTGAGTATGGTGCAGATAGGGTTTACCTTATCAATGATCCACTACTCAAAAACTACACTACAGATGGATATACTAAGGTAATTACTGATGCAGTAAATGAATATAAGCCAGAAATCTTCCTATATGGTGCAACACACATCGGAAGAGACTTGGCTCCAAGGGTTGCAGGCAGATTGAACACAGGTTTGACAGCTGACTGTACTCACCTTGATGTTAGCGTAGCTCACTACATTAAGTTTGCTGAAGAGAATACAACTCTTAACACAGCTACTTTGGATCCTAACGATCCTGATAAGGGACTTAAGATGACTCGTCCAGCATTTGGTGGAAACCTTATGGCTACAATCATCTGCCCTAACACAAGACCTCAGATGTCTACAGTTAGACCTGGCGTAATGTCCAAAATCGAAAAGAGAGAGGGCTTCACAGGAGAAGTAATCGAAGTTAAGCACAGCCTTTCTAAGGATGATATTAAGGTTGATGTTGTTGAGGTAGTTAAAGCTGCACACGAACTTGTTTCTCTAACTGACGCTGATATCATCGTTTCAGGTGGAAGAGGACTTGGTGATGCTAGCGGATTCAAACTACTTCAGGAGTTTGCTGACAAGGTAGGCGGAGTTGTTGGATCTTCTAGGGCTGCTGTTGATGCAGGATGGATTGACCACTCTCACCAGGTTGGACAGACTGGTACTACAGTTAAACCAAAAATTTACTTCGCTTGTGGTATTTCAGGAGCTATTCAGCATCTAGCTGGAATGCAGAACTCTGATACTATCATCGCAATCAACAAGGATGGAGATTCTCCAATCTTTGAAGTTGCTGACTACGGTATCGTTGGTGACTTATACAAGGTAATCCCTGAAATCATGAAGGAATGGGATAAACTTGAAGAGATGGATGCAGAGGAAGCATAGTGCTTTAAACACCATCAATTTCAAAAATGAATATTGATTCAGACTGGGCTTATTCGAGAGGGTAAGCTCAGTTTTATTTTTGCAGAATACTCAAGAATTTGTTATAATACTGTAGCGTATTTAGAGAGGATAACAATCGATGAATCAAGCCGTGACAATTGACAACAAAACATATTTCACTAAACTTATAAAAATTGGAATACCAGTTGTATTCCAAAATTTTATAGTTATCGGACTCAACTTAATTGACACGATAATGATAGGAAAACTGGGAGAAGAGCAGCTCGCGGCAATTGGAGCTTCAAATCAAGTCTATTTTATTTTTTCAGTATCTCTCTTCGGATTTTTAAGTGGAACCGCCGTTTACACCACTCAGTATTTCGGTGCAGGTAGCAGAGAGGGAGTTCGAAAAATGCTTGGAATATCGCTTCTGTCATCCTTGATACTAGCAATTTCGTGCATTTTGATCGCATTATTGTTCACGCCAGAGATAATGACCCTGTTTTCTAGGAGTGAAAAAGTTATTTTTTTTGGCACAAAATACCTTCGCATTGCATGCATCAGTTATCTGTTTTGTGCAATTTCAATGGTATTTAGCTATAATTCTCGAGCAATTCAGGATTTGAACGGTGTTACCACAATTAATTTTCTAGCGCTATGTGTGAATGCTGTTTTGAATTATATTTTAATATATGGTAAGTTGGGATTTGATCCACTAGGCGTTTCTGGAGCGGCAATTGCAACGTTGATTGCAAGGATACTTGAAGCAGTGGCACTATTGGGTTTTGTGCAAATCAAGAAGGATCACTGGCTTAGGGGTAGCTTCAAACAATACTTCTCTTTTGACAGGGGTTTATTTAGTAATGTAATGAAGATGTCAATTCCAGTTATGGTTACAGAGTCCGTGTGGTCGGGGTCAATGGCACTTATTTTTGCGGCGTACGGCATGTTGGGTACAATTGCTCTTGCGACTGCGCAGATTGCAAATGTTGCGACAGAGATGCTGCAATGCTTTTATTTTGGCGTCGGAAATAGTACCGCGATGATTATAGGTGAGTATGTGGGCAGGAAGGATCAAGATTCAGCATATGCGAGTGCCTACAAAGCCCTGCGCCTGACTTGGATTTTAAATGTAATTTTGGGAATAATATTGGTGATGATAGCAAAACCGATCACAGGATTTTATGATTTTAATCCAGAGACTGACGAAATGATAATTAAAACTATAACGGTGATGGCGCTAGTTATGGCACCGAAGATGATCGCCTATATGTATGTTGTGGGAATTTTGAGAGCTGGTGGAGATACCGTGTTTTGTATGAAACTAGAAATTCTATTTACCTTGTTCATGCAAGTTCCTGTTGCGTTCTTTGGTGTAATGATTTTGAAACTAAGTTTGCCGGGTGTGATAGCCCTGGGTGCCATTGGAGAAATCCTGAGGATTTTCATTGTTCGAAGGCGATTTAAATCAGGAGTTTGGCTAAATGAGGTTATATGATTTTTAGTAAACAGCATAAGAAAATGATGGTAAAAAATGGTCATTTATGATAAACTAATTCTAATGATTAATTTTGAATGAACTAGCGAGGTGGAAATAAAAACATGAGAGAAACGCGTAAAGGTTTAAAAATATGGCAGAAAATCCTTATAGCACTTGCTGTGCTTGTTGTCGGTGTCGGAGTAGGCGCTTTTATATATGCGAATAATATGCTTGACAAACTTGATAAGGTGGACGTAGATAAGGACAAACTCGGCATTGTGAATGTTGACGGCTATATTAATTTCTTAATAATGGGTGTTGATAGCAGAGACATGGATGATTCAAAGGGTAGCAGGACAGACGCCCTTATTTTGGTGAGCCTTGAAGAAAAAACAAACAAAGTTAAACTAACATCTATATACAGAGATACGATGCTTAAGATGGGTGATTCAAAGAAGTACGACAAAATAACTCATGCATTTGCATACGGGGGAGCAACAGATACGATAAAGTCTCTTAACCAGGCAATGGATTTAGATATTGATAAATTTGTGGTAATCAACTGGAAGACTGTCGTTGATATGATTAATGCTGCTGGAGGAGTTACTCTTGATATTGAGGATTACGAGATAGATGAAATGAATCGATGCGTCGAAGAAACGGCAAGCGTAGTAGGTGATGGTAAATACACCCCAATCACAAGGGCAGGCAAGCAAACCGTTGACGGTTACCAAGCCGTTGGGTATGGACGAATGAGATATGGCGTTGGAGATGATATCAAGAGGACTGAGAGGATGAGGACTGTAATAGAGGCTCTCCTTAAAAAACTCAAGAAATCTTCGCCTAAGAAAATCGATAAGGTTTTGAAGACAACAATGCCTCTTATCAAGACGAATATCAAAAAGGGAGATATCTTCTCACTGGCTACAAGAATACCTCAGTACAAAATCGTTAAGAGTGAAAGTTTCCCTTACAAATACACAGGCGGAATGATTGATGGAGCATACTATCTGATACCAGATACACTTAAGTCAAGTACGATTGAGTTCCACAAAAAAGTTTTCGGGCAGAAAGGATATAAACCATCAAGCAAGGCGATATCTATAAGTAATAGAATTGAAGAAATTGCAGGTGGCAGCAATTATATTGTTGATCCTAGCGTAGTTCCTCCTAAGAGTGAGGAGGTACCAGAGAAGGAAAACAAGCCTGACATTGAGAAACCTGAGGAGAAGCCCGATATCAATAATGAGCCTAGTAAAAATCCAGAAGTTACACCACAGCCTTCACCTGAGCCTCAGCCGGAACAACCACCTGAGGAGCCACCAACAACTCCTCCAGAGAATAGCCCGACTAATCCTTTAGGTTAGAATTGAGTTGGAATGTGGTATTAACTAGGTAAGCTACACAAATTGTTTTGAAATTTAAGATATTTTGCTTAATGATAATTTTATTTGATGATTTTCGGGAGGTTTAAAGATGGCAAAAGCGAAGATTGATTTTTCTTCAGAGGATGTCCGACATAGATATAGACATACATCTTCTCACATAATGGCGCAGGCAGTTAAGAAGATATGGCCAGAGGCTAAGCTGGCGATAGGTCCTGCTATTGAGAATGGTTTTTATTACGATATTGACATGGAACATCGAATAACTGATCAAGACCTTTTGAAGATTCAAAAGGAAATGAAGAAGATTATTCAGGCTAACTATCCGATTGAAAGGTTTGAGTTGCCTAGAGATGAGGCTATAGAATTCGAAAGAAAAGCGGGTGAAGACTACAAGGTCGAACTTATTGAGGATCTGCCAGAAGACGAAGTTATTTCGTTTTATAGACAGGGAGATTTTGTTGATCTATGTGCAGGACCGCATATGGAGTCTACAGGCCAGGTTAAGGCCATTAAGCTGACATCAGTAGCAGGAGCCTACTGGAGGGGCGATGAACACAATAAGATGCTCCAGAGGATTTATGGGACGTCTTTCCCAAGCCAGGCTGAACTAGATGACTACCTAGCAAAGATTGAAGAAGCAAAGAAGAGAGATCACAGAAAAATAGGTAAGGAGATGGACCTGTTCGCACTTTACGAAGAAGGACCGGGATTTCCGTTTTTCATGCCTAAGGGAATGATACTTAGAACCCAGCTTGAAAATTTCTGGAGAGAAGAACATGCAAAACGCGGCTATGAGGAAATCAAGACACCGTTGATTTTAAATGAACAGCTCTGGAGAACTTCAGGACATTGGGATCACTACAAGGATAATATGTATTTCACCCAAATCGACGGTGAAGATTATGCAATCAAGCCTATGAACTGCCCTGGTTCTATGCTTGCTTATAAGAGAAAGATGCACTCATACAGGGATCTGCCTATTAGGCTTGCTGAGATGGGACAAGTACATAGACACGAGCTGTCAGGAGCATTGCATGGACTGATGAGAGTTAGAACCTTTACACAGGATGATGCTCATATCTTCATGTTACCTGAACAAGTTAAGGACGAAATCCTTGGAGTAGTAAATTTTATTGACGACGTATATACACTGTTTGGGTTTAAATATCACGTGGAACTTTCTACAAGGCCAGAGGATTCTATGGGAACCGACGAAGAATGGGAAATGGCTGAAACTGCGCTCAAAGAAGCGATTGAAGAAAAGGGTATGCCATATGTGATTAATGAGGGTGACGGTGCTTTTTACGGACCTAAATTAGACTTCCACCTTGAGGATTCACTCGGCAGAACATGGCAATGTGGGACTATTCAGCTCGATATGCAGATGCCTCAGAGATTTGATCTCACCTATGTTGGAAGCGACAACACAAAACATAGGCCTATCATGATACACAGGGTTATTTTTGGGTCAATAGAGAGATTCATAGGTATTCTAATAGAACATTTTGCAGGAAAATTTCCGCTATGGCTTGCACCTGTGCAGGTTAAGGTTTTAACTGTTGCAGAGGCATTCACTGATTATGCAGACATAGTATCTCAAAAACTTGAGTCTGCCGGATTGAGAGTAGAAACAGACTTCAGAAATGAAAAAATCGGATATAAACTTAGGGAAGCTAGAAATCAGAGAGTAAATTATATCCTTATAATCGGAGAAAGAGAGAAGGAGTCGAATACTGCTACTGTAAGATCAGCTAAAATTGGTGAACTAGGAGAAATGAAGATCGACGAACTATGCCAGAAGCTAAGCGCGGAAGTTGCAAACAAGGATATTTAGAGATTTTTTATAAGGAAGATAAATGGAAACTGTAGAGATAAAAAATAACAGAAAACGAAGAAGTAGGGGACCGATTATATTTTTGGCAGTCGTTATCTTTCTAATCTTGATTGTTTGGTTGTTGAATTCTGCGACAACTCACAAAATATTGAATAAATCTTCTGACGATTTCCCTAAACTAGATGTTGATGGCAAATATATTGGCAGGATATATGTCGAGGGCGATATCGAAGAGGGCGAGGGCGGCGTATTTGATGAGAAAAGCAACTATTTTCACGCTGAAACTTTAAACGCGATTGACCAGATGATAGATGACAAAAATAATAAGGGGCTATACATATATGTTGATTCCCCTGGTGGAAGTGTCAGCACAAGCGATGAACTCTACCTCAAAATCAAGGAATACAAAGAAAAAACAGGTGGAAAGAGGCCTGTTGTTGCCTACTTTGATGATATGGCGGCATCCGGAGGATATTATATTTCAGCACCTGCGGACAAAATATTAGCGAACCGCAATTGTTGGACTGGATCGATAGGCGTTACAATAGGCAATATGTACGACGCGACAGGATTTATGGAAAAACTTGGTATAAGATCAAAGGCTATCACATCAGGGCCGAACAAGGCGATGGGAGACCCTCTGAGTGGACTGACGAAGGAACAGGAAGATATTTTCCAGAGTCTTGTAAATGAGGCATACGAGCAGTTTACAACCATAGTTTCTGAGGGCAGAGGCATGGACATAGAGACAGTGAAGAAACTTGCTGACGGACGTATATACACAGCAAAACAGGCTCTACAGAACGGCCTTATCGACAAGATTATGACAGAAGACGAGGCGAATGACTACTTCCTTGGCATGGTAAAAGACAAAGATGTCACGATTCAAGATATTGTGTTTGAAAGAGATGAATCTTTTTTTGATATCTTGACAAGCAAAATGTTTGAAAAGAAGGAAAGCGCACTGGATAGATTTACCAATGAAATTATAGAAGGCAGCGGAAAATTCAGTATCTCTTATCGTGCGCCAATCGATAAACATTGAAATTGAGAAAAATTTAAAAAACTATTGACATTAGACGGACGGTTTTGGTAGAATGGCATAGTGTTAAGTCATTTCACTTGACACAGGAGGTATGTGAATGCTTGACAAGGTTACCCAAACCGGTCTTTTGTTTGATTTTTATGGGAATCTACTCACAGAAAATCAGAAAAATGTAATGAGCCTATATTACGGTGAAAACTTTTCTCTAGCAGAGATAGCCGAGACAAATAATATTTCAAGGCAGGCTGTACATATTTCCCTTAAGAATGCGGAGAAGTTACTTAACGAGTATGAGGACAAGCTTGGATTATTGAGCAGGTGGATAAAAAATCTAAAAATCATTGAAGAAATTCATGATGAACTTAAGAAGATAGATACCTATGATTCCGATGTGTTCGAGCAGAATGTTAAGCGAGATATAGAAGATATTTTGTTAAAACTTAAAGAAATAGAGTAGCTGAATACATATCAATGTCAGCTATGATAATCCATAAGATAAGGAGAACTAAATGGCATTTGAAAGTCTCTCGGATAAGCTTCAAAGCGCTTTTGATAAACTCAAGGGTAAGGGAGTCATAACTGAAAAAGACGTAAATGATGCGATGAGAGAGGTCAAACTCGCCCTGCTTGAAGCTGACGTAAACTTTAAGGTCGTTAAGGAATTTGTTGCTACTGTGAAAGAAAAGGCTATGGGCTCTGAGGTAATGCAAAGTTTGACGCCTTCACAACAGATAATCAAAATAGTTGATGAGGAACTTGTGAAACTACTTGGCGGCACTGCGAGCAAATTGACTTACTCACCATCAGGTTTCAGTACTTACATGCTGGTGGGACTCCAGGGTACAGGTAAGACTACGACTGCAGGAAAACTTGCAAATTTTTTGAAACAAAGCGGAAAGAAACCGATGCTTTGTGCCTGCGATATCTATAGGCCAGCAGCAATTGATCAGCTTGAAATCGTAGGAAAGAGTGTGAATACTCCTGTTTATGTCGATAGAGAAAGCAGAGATCCGGCGAAAATTGCAATCGCTGCAAAGGAAGAGGCTCTGCGTAAGGGATACAACGTTCTGATTGTCGATACTGCAGGTAGGCTGCAGATTGATGAAGAACTGATGGATGAACTTGTTCACATAAAGAGTAAGATCAAACCTCACGAAATTCTTTTGGTTGTTGATGCACTTACTGGTCAGGACGCCGTTAATGTGGCCGACGGATTCAATCAAACTCTTGGTGTAGATGGAATTATCATGACTAAGATGGATGGGGATTCCAGAGGCGGTGCGGCACTTTCAACCAAAAAAGTAACTGGAAAACCGATCAAATTCATCGGTACAGGCGAAAAACAGGACGCACTTCAGGTTTTTCATCCTGAGAGAATGGCAAGTAGGATTCTCGGAATGGGAGACATGCTCTCACTTATAGAAGAGGCCGAGAGGACTTTTGACGATAAGCAAGCCGCCAAAATGGAGGAAAAGCTTAAGAAGAATCAGTTTACACTTGAGGATTTCTTAGAGCAAATGGGCCAGGTAAAGAAAATGGGCGGCATTTCAAAAATTTTGGACATGCTTCCTGGTATGAACAAAGCACAGATGCAGGGCTTTAACATCAAAGAAAGTGAAAAAGAATTTCACGCGATGGAAGCGATTATCCAATCAATGACAGTTAAGGAAAGACGTGATCCGAGCCTTCTAAATGCAAGTAGGCGAAGGAGGATTGCTGCAGGATCAGGAAGAACAGTTTCTGAGATCAATCAGTTAATCAAGAAGTACAATGATGCAAAGAAGATGCTAAAGCAATTCCAGAACCCGTCTGCACTTAAAAGAAATAAGATGTTCCGAGGTTTGGTGTAAATCTCAAAACTCATAGGGATATATAATCTAAAAGATATGATAATATGGAAGGAGAAATTATGGTAAAGATTAGACTTAAGAGAATGGGAGCGAAGAAAAAACCATTTTACAGAGTTGTTGTTGCTGATTCAAGGAGATCAAGGGATGGTAAGTTTATCGAAGAGATAGGATATTACAACCCTATGACAGAGCCTGTTGAAATTAAAATCGATGCTGAGAAGGCACAGAAGTGGATTTCAACTGGAGCACAGCCAACAGAGATTGTGAAGAGCCTGATGAAAAAATCCGGTGTGATTCAGTAAGAAAGTGGTGCTTTAAATGACTAATTTGGTAGAAGCAATTGCTAAATCCTTAGTCGACGAGCCAAACAGAGTATCTGTAAGTCAAGAAGAAACGCCCCAAGGAAATATCATTAAGCTAAGAGTAGCTCCAAATGATATGGGGAAAGTTATCGGCAAACAGGGCAGAATTGCAAAAGCTCTGAGGACCGTTGTAAAGGCAGCAGCTATTCGTAAAAACGAAAGAGTTACTGTAGAAATAGAATCAATAGAAGATTAAATTTAGAATATAAAATGAATTATTGGGGCCGGGCTGATGTTGCAAGAAATCGCTCAGGCTCTATTTCATAATATGGGGAGATATGGAAAAACTCATAAAAATCGGTAAATTTGTGTCGCCACATGGCGTCAAGGGTCAGCTAAAAGTTTATAATTATTCAAGAAATGATCGCTTTGAAGACCTGCCAGAGATAATAGTGGACAACAAAACAATGCAAATAGAAGGAGTCGGACATGTTAAAAGCATGGTGATTCTCAAGGTATGCGGTATCGACAGCCGAGATGCCGCTGAATCGTTGCGTGGGAAGGATGTATTCATGGAAGAAAAATACGTCGATGAACTGGATGAGGATGAATACCTAATTCGAGACCTCATAGGACTTGAGGTTTTTAAAGACAACTCTACTCCAGTAGGTAAAATTACGAATGTCCTTCAAAATGGACCATCAGACACGTATGAAATAAAGATGAATAACGGCAAAATGGCGTATATACCTGCTGTAAAAGAATTTATAAAAAATGTTGATTTGCAGGAGGGTGTTACCGTTGAAACCATACCGGGGCTAATAGATGATGAAATTTAATATATTAACACTTTTTCCTGAAATGTTTACGCCTTTAAAGATAAGCATGTTGGGACGAGCGACTGAGAATGGATTACTCGAAATTAATATCATAAATCCAAGGGATTATTCAAAGAACAAACACAAAAAAGTTGATGACTATCCATTTGGTGGAGCCCAGGGTATGGTGATGATGCCACAACCTCTTTTTGACTGCATAAGAGAAAACTCTCTTCAGAAGTCAAAGATATATTATATGTCGCCGCGTGGAAAACTTCTGGACTTTGCAAAGATTAAAGAGATATCATCCACATCGGAGGCAACTGTTTTGTGCGGACATTATGAAGGCGTTGATCAGCGCGTGCTCGATGAATTTGATGTAGAGGAAATTTCGATAGGAGATTACGTACTGACGGGCGGAGAACTTGCCGCGATGGTGCTTGTAGACACGGTTGCTAGGATGATACCGGGGGTTCTTTCGGGCGAGGAATCGGCACTAGAGGAGAGTATATATTCAGGACTTTTAGAGCATGATCAGTATACGCAGCCAAGAGATTTTGAGGGTGCATTCGTGCCAGAAGTTTTGTACAGTGGTAACCATGGTCTGATCAATCTTTGGAAATTAGAGGAATCAATGAAGATAACCCTTGAAAGACGGCCAGAAATTCTGAGGCAGTTTTTGGAGGATGAAAATAATTGGAGCGGTCGTTCTAAGGCTGAGAAGAAAGTTATGGAAAAATATCTTCAATTGTTATAGAATATTAACAATGGGGAGATTGAGATGCGAAAAAAAAGACTTATTATAATAGCATATGTTTTTCTTTTAATTTTGCTGTATTTTGTTATATATATTTTGCCAAATCTTCTTGTTAGTCTGAAGTCAAGTTATGCGGTTCAATATGGGGAAATCGAGGTTTCACAGACGGCAAGCGGAATTATAGCGAGGGATGAGAATGTATATACGTCGGCATCATCTGGCAAAACCAATTATCTAATTAAGGAAGATGATTTGGTAAGAGTCGGAACTAAAATTTTAGAGGTTGATGGCAACAAAATAGACCGCGATGAAGAACTCAGAAAACTTTCAAAGAAAGTAAAAGATGTCTCTGTTGCGACAGGGGATTATACTGCACAGTACGATGGTTTGGTGGCTTATTGCTGCGATGGCAATGAATCGAAGTTGAGGCCAGATAAAGTTGATCAAATTTCTGAAAGCACGATAAACAATATTAAAGATGGGGCAATAGTGAATCTTAAACGAAGAGAAGTTGCAAAGAAGGAACCCGTTTTTAAAATTGTCAACAGGTCAAATTGGAACTTAGTTTGCTTTTTGAAAAAACAGCCACACATAGAATATAGTGAGGGTAGCGGAATAAAGGTTGGTATCGAGGGCGCATCAGGCAAATCCTCGGTTATTATGGTTATACAGTCAGCTAAACTAGATAAGAAAAGTGGAAAGATTAAGCTTGTTCTTTCATCTGACAGATACTATAACGGCATGACGTCGGATCGAAGAGTTAAGGTGAAACTGGTAGACAGCGTTAATAAGGGGCTTATAATCAAAAATACAAGCATAATTAAAAACAAAAAAGGGCAAAAGGGTGTTATGGTCAAAAACAAAGTTGGAGACTATGTGTTTAAACCTATCAATGTTATAGCAACAGATGGAGAAAATTCTGTTGTAGCCAATAATTTGTTTTATGATAAAAAAGGCAAGGCTGTAGATACAATTGTTACCTATGATATTATTTTGACCCGTCCTTAGAGCAATTCTCAAAGTGATGGAGTCGGGGAGGTTATGGAGATGAGTATTAAAGAAAACATTCAAAAAATCAACGAGGACATAGCGAAATTTGCAGATGATGCTCAAAGGCCCTCAGGTGACGTCAAACTTATCGCAGTTACCAAGCTTCACAGCCCAGAAGAAATCAACGAGGCTATCAGATGTGGAGTCACAGATATCGGCGAAAATAAGGTCCAGGAAATACAGGAAAAATATGATAAAGTCAACCAGGTAAATTGGCATTTAATTGGACATTTACAGAGAAATAAGGTAAAATATATTATAGACAAAGTCTATATGATTCATTCAGTTGATTCATTTAAACTTGCAGAGGAAATCAACAAAAGAGCTGAGCAGCATCAGATTACGATGAAGATTCTGATTCAAGTTAATGCGGAAGGTGAGGAGAGTAAATTTGGTATTAATCCAGGTGAACTTGACGAACTGATCTCGGAGATTCAAGAAAACTGCAAAAATATTGAAATTTGCGGACTTATGGGGATAGCACCTTTTTATGATAATCCTGAAGATGCAAGGCCTTGTTTCAGAACTGTTAAGCAGCTGTTTGATAAGTACAAGGATGATGATAGGGAGAGGGTGAATTTCACGACGTTATCTATGGGAATGTCGGGAGATTTTCCTCAGGCCATCAAAGAAGGATCGACACACGTTCGAATCGGAACAGCTATTTTTGGCGCAAGAGACTATAGATAGGATATTATATCCATTGGAATATTAAAAATAAACGGGAGTTAAGGAGAGAATTATGGGATTTTCAGATTCAATTAAGAAGTTTATAGGTATTGAAGAGGATGAAGTTTTTGTACCTGAAGAAGAAGTTGCAGCTGCAAGAGAGGACATACTTTCAAGCAAGAAGAGAGAAAGTGTTGAAAGAAAGCCTCTTTCAGAGACAATCTCGACCTCTAATCCTTACAAGAATAGCAGCAAAAGATTTTCAACAGCAAATACGAGTGCATTCAAACTTGTTGTAATTGAACCTAAGTCATTTGATGAGTGTCCTAGATTAGTTGATAGCTTGATGAGCAAGAGACCTATTATTGTAAATCTTGAGAAATTGGATCAGGAACTTGGCAGAAAGATTTTTGACTTCCTCAATGGTGCAACATATGCGCTAAAGGGTAATGTTAGGAAGGTTACAAACAGCATTTTTATCTTCACTCCATCAAATGTTGATATCAATGGTGAAGAGCCATCAGGAGATGTAGATTTTGGCTTTGAGGCTAAAGATAAGAACCCTTGGAGATAGGTGGATTTAATTGACATTAGTACTGATATTTATTTCGTGGGTTTATAGGTTTTTCTATTGGACGCTCATAGGTAGGGCTTTGCTAAGTTTTGTGCATGCTGACTATGATAGCCCTATCACAAAAATATATAGAGCTCTTGTGCAGATAACTGAAGTCATTGTATCGCCGTGTCGTGAGCTACTGTATAGGCTTGGAGTGAGAACGGGACCCTTTGACTTTTCTATATTGGTTGCATTTATTTTGCTTAGGATTGTGTACCGCATAGTTGCAACTATTTTGATTGGAGGGTGGGGACATCTTGCTCTTTTGTAGAGATTTATTAGAGGTTTTGAATGATTTCGACTATTGATATTGAAAAGAAGGACTTTACCAAAGCTTTCAACGGATACAACAAGGACGAGGTTGATAATTTTTTAAATCGTATAATAATTGATATTGAAGAATACCAGCAGACCATTGCCAAGCTTAAGTCTGAGCAGGAGGCGCTGAGAGATCAGTTGTCGGAATATAATAAACAGCAGGGCAATTTGACGGATACGCTTGCATCGGCAAAGAACTTACTGGCTGACATCTCAGAGAGTGCTGAGAAGCGAGCGGCTTTGATTTTGAAAAATGCAGAAACCGAGGCGAGCACAATTGTTAGTGATGCAAAGGTGTCGGTTGCAAACAGCACCAGGGAACTTGAGATGCTGAAAAGTCAAATAAGTCATTTTAAAGAGAGATACAGGAAGATGCTCCAAGATGAGCTTGATAGCTTTCAGGATGACAGCACAATTTTCCTGAACGAGATGGAACAAGCCTTTATACCAGCTTCAATGTCGGTTCAGAAGGTTTCGACATATGGATCAGATCAAAAAACTGATGCGAAAACATCTAAGTTTTCTCAAGATAATGCCCCAAAATCGAATATGAATAAGGAAATTGACTTTTCATATTTAAACGATAATAAAGGAACAAAAGTGCTTTGATATAGCGGGGGTTTCCCCGCTTTTTGTTTTATGGGGTATATAAGCCCCGTCTCGTGCGCAAGTGCACGAGACAATAAAACCACCCGCTATGCGGGTGCGCGTCGAAGGTTATACCCAAAAACTCTCC
>QWCH01000080.1_pt1 | contig 151137 bp, 155 predicted proteins | sample 1972671 | NCBI WGS metagenome assembly QWCH01 (sample SAMN09866713, study PRJNA288562) | Human gut metagenome isolate term3_stool, whole genome shotgun sequencing... | isolation source: gut | host: Homo sapiens | place: USA: California
CAGAGTCAAACAGCCGCAAGCCACCATTTTTGATGACTTGCGGCTGTTCTGTTCAGCAGCTCTTTTGGTAACTCTCCATCTTGTACGCTTTGCTTCGCCGAAGCGCTGGAAATGCACGATCTCCCGGGCCCGCAGGAACTTGATGACGTCGTTGACGTCCGGGTCGTCGGACAGGCGCAGGATGTTGTCATAGGTGACCCGGGCCTTCTGCTCGGCGGCCAGGTCCTCCGTCAGGTCGGCGATCAGGTCGCCCTTGACGGCCATGGACGCCGCGTTCCACGGGGAGCCGGAGGCAGCGGTGGGATACACCCCGGCGGTGTGATCCACAAAATACGTCTCGTATCCCGCCTTCTTGACCTCCTCCGGCGTCATGTTTCGGGTCAGCTGGTGGACAATAGCGCCGATGATCTCCAGGTGTCCCAGCTCCTCGGTGCCGATGTCCGTCAGCAGGGCCTTCAGTTCCGGATAGGGCATGGAGTACCGCTGGCTCAGATAGCGCAGAGACGCTCCCAGCTCGCCGTCCGGACCACCGTACTGGCTGATGATAAACGCCGCCAGCTTGGGGTTGGGATTGGCGATGCGCACGGGGTACTGTAGCTTCTTTTCATATACAAACATCAGTCCGAACCTCCTTCGTCCCAGGGCCACGGATCGTTGAGCCACCGATAGCCGCCCTCCGTGACGGTGGTCTGGGTCAGGGGGCCGTACTGCTCCTGATACCGGGCGCGGCCCTCCTTGGCCAGGGCGATATACTTCCAGTACAGGTTCAGGACCTCCTGGTCGTCGGCGTGGGTCACCAGATACAGCCCCAGCTCGTCAATGGCAAAATCCAGGGCCATCAGCTCCGACAGGGCGTTGTTGGCCGCCGGGAACCGGCTGCGCAGCTCCTTATGAAACGGCAGGTCCAGCCCGGGAAAAAGTGTTCCCTGCTGCAGGGCCTCCCGCTGGTCATACCGGGGCGGGTCCTGCTGCTGCATGGCCACAAAGGGAAAGGCCAGCGCCCCGCAGCCGCCGGGGAGACTGCCCTGGTTCTGCGGGCACCCATTGGCAGGGGTGCAGCTGCTTGTTTCTGTGTACAAGGGGATTCCTCCTTCACAAATCGTGGGTATGGCCCCCGCGCGGGGGCTCACTCCAGTATATGTGCCCCTCCCCCGGCGGGAAACGGGGGATTCCCTTTTATCGGAAAATGTGGTATGGTATAGAAAACGCATCCCCTGCATACGGTGAGCCGAAGGGGGTGCGGAGATGATCGTTATACTTCGCCGCCGGTATCTTGCGGCGGCTGCGGCGGTGCTGCTGCTGGCGGGAGCCGCCGCCGTCCTGCGGCCGGGACGGCCTGCCGCTGTAAACGCCGCCGGAGCGGGCTGCCGGACCATCGTTCTGGACGCTGGACATGGCGGCGAGGACGGCGGCGCGGTGTCCCCGGACGGGGTGGTGGAAAGCGACCTGAACCTGGCCATCACCCGGCGGCTGCGGGATGTGCTGCTGTTTCTGGGCCGGGATACCGTGCTGACCCGGACGGGGGAGGACGCGATTTATTCGCCGGAGGCCGTCACCCTGCGGGAGAAGAAGGTGTCGGACCTGAAAAACCGGGTGGACCTGATCAACAGCCAGCCGGAGGCGGTGCTCATCAGCATCCACCAGAACAGTATGCCTGACCACCCGTCGGTCCATGGGGCTCAGGTGTTTTATAACGGCGCGGCCTCCGGCCCACGGCTGGGAGAGACGGTCCAGGCGGCCCTGAACGGCGCCGTCAACGCCGGAAACGGGAAAAACGCCAAGGCCATCGACAGTACCATCTATCTGATGAAAAATGTACAATGTCCCGCCATTTTAGTGGAGTGTGGCTTTCTGTCCAACCGGACGGAAACCGGGCAGCTGCTGACCGGCGGGTATCAGCTGAAGCTGGCGGTGTGCATCGCCGCCGGATTTCTCCAGCACGACACGGAGGGAGCAAGCGCATGAAAACCAAAACCGTATTTTACTGCACCGAGTGCGGCAACGAGACCCCCAAGTGGGCGGGACGCTGCCCGGCCTGCGGCGCATGGAACAGCATCGTGGAGCAGGCGGATAAGCCGGTGAAATCCGGCAGAAAGCCAGCGTCGGCGAGGGCTATAAAGCCTGTTCCCATTACAGAGATCGGCACGGCGGATGAGATCCGCTTTTCAACCGGTATGGGGGAGCTGGACCGGGTCCTGGGCGGCGGCGCGGTGAAAGGCTCCCTGGTGCTGGTGGGCGGCGCGCCGGGTATCGGCAAATCCACCCTGATGCTCCAGATCTGCAAGAAGCTGGGGGAGTTCGCCCGGGTGCTGTATGTGTCCGGCGAGGAGTCGGCCCACCAGCTGAAGCTGCGGGCTCAGCGCCTGGACGCGGAGAGCGATAATCTCTACGTTCTGTCGGAGACCTGCCTGGGGAATATCTTAGAGTGCGTCCGCAGCGAGCAGCCGGACGTGCTGATCGTGGACTCCATCCAGACCCTGTATAACGAGGACCTGGATTCCCCCGCCGGAGGCGTGGGCCAGGTGAAGGACTGCACCATGGCCCTGATGCAGCTGGCCAAGGGCCAGGGGGTCACCGTGTTTGTCATCGGCCATGTGAACAAGGAGGGCTCCATCGCCGGGCCCAAGGTCCTGGAGCACATGGTGGACTGCGTGCTGTATTTCGAGGGGGACCAGCACATGACCTATCGGATCCTCCGGGCGGCAAAAAACCGCTTCGGCGCCACCAACGAGATCGGCGTGTTCGAGATGATGGACCGGGGCCTGCGGGAGGTGGAGAACCCCTCCGAGATGCTGCTGTCCGGGCGGCCCAAGGACGCCCCCGGCACCTGCGTCACCTGCGCCATGGAGGGGGCCAGGCCCGTCCTGGCGGAGGTGCAGGCCCTGATCGCCCCGGCCAGCGCCTCCAACCCCCGGCGCATGAGCAACGGCTTCGACTATAACCGGGCGGCCATGCTGCTGGCGGTGCTGGAAAAGCGGGGCGGGCTGAAGGTGTCCCAGTGCGACGCCTATCTGAACATCATCGGCGGGCTGACCCTGGAGGAACCGGCGGCGGACCTGGCGGCGGTGGTGGCCATCGCCTCCAGCTATCTGGACAAGCCCGTGCCGGACCATATGGCGGCCATCGGCGAGGTGGGCCTCTCCGGGGAGATCCGCTCCATCAGCCACCTGGAGCAGCGGCTGACCGAGGTGCACCGTCTGGGCTTCACCCAGTGCATGATCCCGGCCCGCCGGGCCCGGGAGCTCAAGCCCCTGCCGGGGCTGGAGCTGCTGCCGGTGCAGAACATCGCCCAGGCCCTGCGCCTGCTGGTCCGGGAGAAATAATCCGGGCAGGGGAGACACTCTTTGGCACATAAAGGGTACTTTTTGGGAGAAAATGGAATAATTATCTTGACAGTAGGACCATAAGGGTTTATCCTGTTACCGTGAGAAACGCCCGGCGGACTGGGCCGGGTATGCGGAAAGGAGCATCCCCGTCGTGATTGAGTTGACGGATCTGCCGGATGGCGCACTGGAAGACATGAAACGTTATGTGTCCTATGCCTGGCCGCCGGGGCGCATCGCCCAGCTGCTGAACCGCGCGTATGATCTGAACCTGACTCGCGAGACCGTCATCGGCATGCTCCGCCGGTTGAAGCACGAATGTGAATAAAAATTTGAGCATCCCCTCCGGGCGCGGAAGGGATGCTCTGTTTTTGATTTTTGAGGAATCAGGCGTTGTTCTTTTCCTGCTCCCTGCGGTCCTGCTCCTCCAGCTGGCGCTTGGTGCGGCGCAGGTCCACGATCATCAGAACCGCCGACAGCACGCAGGCCACAAACAGGATATAATACACCGCCTGGCCCAGATAGATCCCGGCCAGCAGGAACAGCACAGCCAGAGCCGCCAGAATAAAGGTGATGTCCACCTGCTTGCGGCGCTTTTTCGTGCGGCGGAGAATTTCCAGTCTCTTTTCGTTGTCGTCCATGTTGCGTCTCCCTTTCTGTAATCTATCAGATGTCCTCCCGGGGACCCGGGCGCAGCTCCGTTCCGGACAGCTCTAGCCGCAGCCGTCCGGCGGACAGCTCTGTCAGCCGGTCCTGCAGCCGCCGGGGGGCGTCCTCCGGCAGGGACAGGGTCAAAGCCGCCTCCGCCCCGTAGTCCACGGCGTCCACGGTGCCGTCGACGGCCTGCACCTCCAGCTTCACCCGCTCCAGCAGGGGATAGGGACAGGTGCAGCGGGCCGCGGTCCACAGGCCCATGGCCGCCACGCCCGCGGCGGCCAGCGCGTCCCGGGCGCTTTTGCTGTAGGCCCGGGTAAGCCCCCCGGCCCCCAGCAGGATGCCGCCGAAATAGCGGGTCACCACGCACAGAACGTTGGTGACGTGCTCCCGCTGGAACACCGCCAGCATAGGCTGACCGGCGGTGCCCTGAGGCTCGCCGTCGTCGCTGTAGCGGACCACGCTGCCGCCCAGCAGATAGCACCAGCAGTTGTGCCGGGCGTCGTAGTGCTGCTTCCTCACCCGGCGCAGCAGCTCCTGGGCCTGGCCCTCGCTGTCCACCGGCCAGATGTGGCCAATGAAGCGGGAGCGCTTTTCCACAAATTCGATTTCCGCCTCCTGATAGGGAACGTAGATTTTATCCCCCATGGCGGACCTCCCACTCCTGTCTTGTGATGGCCTGGCACACGCCGGGGCGCTCCGTTCCGTCGGGCCACGGCGACGGCGGCGTATCACAGACATGGCGGAAGCCGCACTTCTCCTGCACCCGCCGGGACTTCTCATTTTCCGGGGAATGGGCGCACCATACGCGCTGGACTCCCATCTCCTGAAACTGCCAGCGCAGCAGCTCCTCCACGGCCTCGGGAATAAGCCCCTGCCCCCAATAGGGGTGGGCAATCCAGTAGCCGATCTCCGGCTCTCCATTCCCCACCGGTATCGCCGTGGGAAACACACCCACGGAGCCGATGGGACCGCCGTCGCCGCCCTTGAGCAGCACCGCAAAGGTGCCCTCCTCGGACAGCACGGTGCGGATGATCTCCCGGCTGTTTTCCACGGAGGTGTGAGGCGCCCAACCGGCGGAGGGGCCCACCTCCGGGTCCCTGGCCCAGCGGTACAGGGCCTGGGCGTCGCTGTCGCACCACGGGCGCAGGATCAGCCGCGAGGTTTCCAGCTGCGTCATAGCTCCCAGTCCTCCTTCGGCTCCTGCCAGTTTTCGATATAGTCCTTCACCTGGCCCAGCACCTTGGGGGTGCACACGGCCGCCACGTCGATGGTGGCGGCGTAGTCCACAGACTCCACCCTAGCCTCCCGGTATAGGCCGTCCAGCAGCCCCGCCTTGTCATAGGGCAGGTGGATGATCACCCGGCGGGTACCCTTGTCCAGCTTTTTGTCGATGCACGCCAGCAGCTCCGGCACCCCCTCGCCGGTCTTGGCGGAGATGGACACGGAGTCCTCCCCGGCGGGACGCTGGCCGGAAAAGGCCAGGTCGCACTTGTTATACACCCGCAGGCAGGGGATCTGATCCGCCTTCAGCTCCCGGATCAGGCTCTCTACAATGTCGGCCTGCTGCTGCCACTGGGGATTGGACACGTCGATGACGTGGAGCAGCAGGTCCGCGTATTCCAGCTCCTCCAGGGTGGCCTTGAAGGCCTCCACCAGCTGATGGGGCAGCTTGCGGATAAAGCCCACGGTGTCGGAGATCACCACGTCCAGGGTATCGCTGACGGTCAGCAGCCGGGTGGTGGTGTCCAGGGTGTCGAACAGGCGGTTGTTGGCGGGGATCCCGGCCCCGGTGATGGCGTTTAAGAGGGTGGACTTCCCGGCGTTGGTATAGCCTACGATGGCCACCACGGGGATTTCGTTTTTCATGCGGCGCTGGCGCTGGGTGCCCCGGACCCGGCGCACCTCCTCCAGCTCCGCCTTCAGCTTGTCGATTTTGCGGTGGATGTGGCGGCGGTCGGTTTCCAGCTGGGTCTCGCCGGGGCCCTTGGAGCCGATGGGACCCTTGCCGCTGGTGCCGCCCTGGCGCTCCAGATGGGTCCACATGCCGATGAGCCGGGGCAGCAGATACTGATACTGGGCCAGCTCCACCTGCAGGCGGCCCTCACGGGTGCGGGCCCGCTGGGCGAAGATGTCCAGGATCAGGCCGCTGCGGTCCAGCACCTGGACCCCGGTCATCTCCGTCAGCACCCGCAGCTGGGAGGGGGACAGGTCGTTGTCGAAGATGACCATGGTGGCCTTCTCCTCCTGCACCATGCGGCGGACCTCCTCCACCTTGCCCTCGCCGATGAAGCTGTGGGGGTCCGGCTTGTCCCGGCTCTGCAGGATCATGCCCACGGCCTGGCCTCCGGCGGTGTCCACCAGGGCGGACAGCTCCGCCAGGCTCTCCTCGTCGGCGCTGTCGTCTCCCAGCACCGGGGACCGCAGGCCCACCAGCACCGCATAGTCGCGCTTTTCTTCCTGTAAGGTCGTTTGTTCCATATTTGCCCTCGTTTCCGGTGTTTTTACCAAAGATTTTCGCATACCCGGCGGCAAATGCAAACAGGACCCGCAGCCAAAACGGGTGCGGGTCCTGTAAAAGTGTCTTTACTTGTCCAGACCGAAACGCTTGTTGAACTTGGCCACGCGTCCGCCGGTATCCACCAGCTTCTGCTTGCCGGTGAAGAAGGGGTGACACTTAGAGCAGACTTCTACGCGAATATCCTTCTTCGTAGAACCTGTCTCAATTACATTACCGCAGGCGCATTTAATAGTAGTCTGCTGATAATTGGGATGGATTCCTTCCTTCATTGCTCTGGTTCACCTCTTTCTGGTACAAAAGTCCTTTTCACAAAGGCAACTGTGATTTTACCACTTTTCCCGGACAATTGCAAGCATTTTTTGAAGAAAATTCCGGAACCGGGATTTTTGGCGTCTGACAGGCAAAAAGTCAAGGATTGGGCCGTATTTCCCCTGCGATTTGTGAGAAAATGCAGGAATTTATGATTGACATTTTCCCGGAACAAAATATAATAAATGAGTGTATTTTGGATTTAACCGTTTAGTTATCTAAATTTGGGAGGAAGAAAGCATGTCGTTGGATAAGACCTATTTCGAGCAGATGGAGGCCAAAATCCCCCACGGGCGGGTCCGGACCCGGTTTGCCCCGTCCCCCACGGGCTATATGCACGTGGGTAACCTGCGGACGGCGCTGTATACCTGGCTGATCGCCCGGTCCCATGGCGGGGATTTCATCCTGCGCATTGAGGACACGGACCAGGGCCGCTATGTGGACGGCGCGGTGGACGTGATCTACCGCACCATGGCCGAGTGCGGCCTGACCCATGACGAGGGCCCCGACGTGGGCGGCCCCGTGGCCCCGTATATCCAGTCCCAGCGGCGGGACACCTATGGAAAGTATGCCCGTCTGCTGGTGGAAAAGGGCGGCGCGTACTACTGCTTCTGCGAAAAGACCGAGTCCGAGGAGGACTCCGGCGACTTTGACCGGGCGGCGGACCCCTGCCGTGACCTGCCTCTGGGGGAGGCGGAGCGCCGGGTAGCCGCCGGGGAGCCCTATGTCATCCGTCAGCGCATTCCGGCGGAGGGCGTCACCACCTTCCACGATGCCATTTTCGGCGACATCACCGTGGAAAACAGCACCCTGGACGACCAGGTGCTGATGAAGCGGGACGGCCTGCCCACCTATAATTTCGCCAACGTCATCGATGACCATCTCATGGGCATCACCCACGTGGTCCGGGGCAGCGAGTATCTGTCCTCGGCCCCCAAGTATGACCTGCTGTATCACGCCTTTGGCTGGGAGGTGCCCACCTATGTGCACTGCTCCCCGGTGATGCGGGACGCCCAGAACAAGATGTCCAAGCGCCATGGGGACCCCTCCTATGAGGACCTGAAGGCCCAGGGCTATCTGACGGAGGCCATCCTCAATTATGTAGCCCTGCTGGGCTGGAGCCCCAAGGGCGACCTGGCGGAGCAGGAAATTTTCGACCTGGAGGGCCTGACCCGCGCCTTCGACATCACCGGTATCTCCAAGTCCCCGGCCATTTTCGACCGGGCCAAGCTGGACCACTTCAACGCCGTGTATCTGCGGAGCATGGAGCCTGCGGCCTTCGCCAGGGCGGCGGAACCTTACATCCGCCAGAGCGTCCAGAACCCCGCCTATGACCCGGCGGCCATTGCCGCCCTGCTGCAGGCCCGGTGCGAGCGGCTGATGGAGATTCCCGAGAAGGTGGACTTCTTCGACGCCCTGCCGGAGTACCCGGTGGATTTCTATACCAACAAAAAGTCCAAGACCAACCCCGAGGTGTGCGCCCGGATGCTGGAGGCTGCCATTCCCATGCTGGAGGCCCTGCCGGACTGGACCGACGAGAGCATCCATGACGGCCTGGTGAACCTGGCCGCGTCCCTGGAGGTGAAGAACGCCACCCTCATGTGGCCCGTGCGCATTGCGGCGGCGGGCAAGCTGGTGACCCCCGGCGGCGCGGTGGAGATCTGCCGCATTCTGGGCCGGGAGGAGACCCTGCGCAGGCTTCGCCAGGGGCTCTCCATGCTGACGGCATGCTGAAATGGCTGGCGCGGCAGCGGCAGCAGCTGCACGGGTTTTACCGGGACGGCTTCGGCCGTGCCTTCGGCATGACGGCCCTGGCCTTTGCCGTGGTCATGGTGATCAGCTATCTGCTGACCCTGCGCTATCCCGCCCCTATTGAGCGGCTGATTGAGCTGTTCCGGGAGCAGATCGCGGACCGGGGCATCGTGGACGCGGAGGGGAATTTCAGCGCACCGGCCCTGTTTCTCAACAATCTCCAGGCCTGCGCCCTGGCCATGGGCTATGGATTCATCCCGTTTCTGTATCTGCCTGCGGTGTCCCTGGGCATCAACGCCATGATGTTCGGCGGCTTCGCCTCGTACTATGTGCAGTTGGGCCTGCCCCTGTGGTACTACGGCGCGGGGACGCTGCCCCACGGGATCTTCGAGCTTCCGGCGCTGTTTCTGGCCATGGCCGGGGGCCTGTACCTGTGCCGGACCCTGGTGCGCTATGTGCGGCGCAACGAGAAGGGCCTGGTGGGGCCGGTGGTGCTGAACCTGCTGCGGCTGCTGGTGATGCACATTGTCCCCCTGCTGCTGGCGGCCGCCGCCGTGGAGGCGTATGTCACCCCCCGCATTATGGAAGCGCTGGCGCGGTATATCTGATGCTGTTCCTGCGGGCATTGCCCGCTGAAAGATAAAACTACAGACCGCAAGTGCGGCGAAAGGAGCCTTACAATGAACGAAAAAGTCACAAGTATCCCTGAACTGTTCGGAAGCATGGTGTTCACACAGGAGCAGATGCGACAGCGTCTGCCGGCCCACATCTACGATGCTTGGCAGCAGTGCCTGGTGCAGGGAACGTCATTGGACCGCTCCATCGCCGACGAGATTGCCGCCGCCATGAAGGACTGGGCCATTGAAAAGGGAGCCACCCACTATACCCACTGGTTCCAGCCCATGACCGGCTTCACCGCCGAGAAGCACGACAGCTTCATCGCCCCCCAGGGGCCCACCGGCGTGCTGATGGAGCTGTCCGGCAAGGAGCTATCCCGGGGCGAGGCGGACGCCTCCAGCTTCCCCTCCGGCGGCCTGCGGGCCACCTTCGAGGCCCGGGGCTACACCGCCTGGGACCCCACGTCCTACGCCTTTGTGAAGGATAAGACCCTGTATATCCCCACCATTTTCTGTTCCTACGGCGGCGAGACTCTGGACAAAAAGACCCCCCTGCTGCGTTCCATGAAGCTGCTGGACACCCAGAGCATCCGCATCCTGCGGCTGTTCGGCAACACCCAGGCCCAGCACGTCACCGCCCAGGTGGGTCCGGAGCAGGAGTATTTCCTTATCGACAAGGAGATGTACCGCCGCCGGGAGGACCTGGTCCTCTGCGGCCGGACCCTGTTCGGCGCCAGGCCCCCCAAGGGCCAGGAGCTGGACGACCACTACTACGGGGCCATCAAGCCCCGGGTGGCGGAATTCATGCACGAGCTGGATCAGGAGCTGTGGAAGGTGGGCGTTCCCGCCAAGACGGAACACAACGAGGTGGCTCCCGCCCAGCACGAGGTGGCCCAGGTGTATTCCGATGCCAACAGCACCTGCGACCACAACCAGCTGACCATGGAGTTTCTGAAGAAGGTGGCCGACCGCCACGGCCTGGTGTGCCTGCTGCACGAGAAGCCCTTTGCCGGCATCAACGGCAGCGGCAAGCATGACAACTGGTCCCTGGCCACGGACACCGGTGAGAATCTGCTCAAGCCCGGCAAGACCCCCAGCCAGAACGCCCAGTTCCTGCTGTTCCTGGCGGCGTTTATCAAGGGCGTGGACGAGTATCAGGATATGCTGCGCTGCTGCGTGTCCTACCCCGGCAACGACCACCGGCTGGGCGGCAACGAGGCCCCTCCGGCCATCATCTCCGTGTTCCTGGGCGATGAGCTGACGGCCATCCTGGATTCCATCATCAACGGCCAGGCCTATGTGGACAAGGCCAAGCGGAAGCTGGAGATCGGCGTGGACACCCTGCCGGAGATTCCCCAGGACACCACGGACCGCAACCGCACCTCGCCCCTGGCCTTCACCGGCAACAAGTTCGAGTTCCGTATGCTGGGCTCCTCCCAGTCCATCGCCAGCCCCAACGTGGTGCTCAACACCATCATGGCCCAGGAGCTAGAGGAGTTCGCGGACATTCTGGAGCAGTCCAACGACTTCCGGGCGGACCTGCAGAACCTGCTGCACGACACCTTCAAGGCCCACCAGCGTATCATCTTCGACGGCAACGGCTACGGCGAGGACTGGGTCCGGGAGGCCCAGCGCCGGGGCCTCAGCAACCTGCGGGACACCGTGGACTGCATGCCCGCCTATATCGACCCCAAGAACATCCGCCTGTTCTCCGGCCACAACATCCTCAGCGAGACGGAGATGCGGGCCCGGTATGAAATTCACCTGGAGAATTACTGCAAGGTCACGTCCATCGAGGCGGCTACCCTGCGGGATATGGTCATGCGGGGCATTCTCCCGGCGGTGAACCGCTACACGGCGGACCTGACCCAGGCCATCCTGCACAAGCGGGAGCTGGTGGTCCCCTGCCGGGTGGAGGAGGACCTGCTGTCCAGGCTCTCCGGCCTGACCGCCAGCCTGTACGATACCATGGCGGCCATGGAGCAGGCCATGGACCAGGCCCCCGACGCCGAGGGCGGCATCGAGGCCGCCCGGTACTATCGGGAGGAGATCGGCCGCCGCATGGAGGAGGCCCGCCAGTCCATCGACCGGCTGGAGTCCCTGACCGCCGCGGAATACTGGCCCTATCCCACCTACGCCGACATCCTGTTCTCTGTGTAAAATCAATCAACCAGCCCCGGGAAGCCTCCCACTCAGGAGGCCCCCGTTTTTCTGCCCGGCAGTTTATAATTAATTTAAAAAGCATTAATGTTCCTCTAATATTTCCGCCGTAAGATAGCACCAGAACGAAGGGGAACGACACCCCGGAACACAGAATATCAAGGAGGAACAACTTATGAAAAAGACCATCCGTAATCATATCGACACCATCACCACCTGCCGCCTGGCTGAGGGCCTGATCCTGGAGCGCCGGGTCACCGAGATCGGCATCGACCTGCGGGTGATGCTCCAGCGCCCCCTGGAGGAGTATGACGGTCTGCAGACCGCCGCCGAGGCTGCCTACATCGAGCAGTACCTGGTGGAGAAGTACCGGGGTGTGGCGGATGTTGCCACCATTCTCCGGCTGGCCTCTTGAAAAACCGGCCAAAATCTGTTGCGCTGATACCGAGACCCGGCGACGCCGCCTATCCCATCCTGCGGGCGGCGCCGCCATGCTTTATAAAAGAGGAGGGATCCCCCTATGCACCTTCTGTTTGCCGAGGATCAGCCCCAGCTGCGCCGCTCCGCCCGGGAATACGCCCTGCTGGAGTATTTGATCCGCAACAAGGGCATCATCCTCTCCCGGGAGCAGATCGAAAACAACCTCTGGAACTATGACTACGCCGGAGGCACCAACGTGGTGGACGTATACATCAGCTATCTGCGCAAAAAGCTGGACGGCGGCCACGAGAAAAAGCTGCTGCACACGGTCCGGGGCATGGGCTGGGTGCTGAAGGAGGGCGTATGAGACATATCTCCATCAAGGTCCGCATGACCATCTGGTTTACCGTGGTGATGGTGGTCATTTCCTCCCTGATGCTGGTGTTCGTGATGCTCATGAACCGCAACCAGGTCACCAAGCCTCCGGCGGCTCAGGTGGTGTCCGTGGTGACCCGTAACGCCGACCGGCTGGAGCGGTCTTTCGAGGCGGAGCGTCAACTTACCTCCGACGCCTCCCACGAGCTGCGGACGCCGGTGGCGGTGATCCTGGCCGAGTGCGACAGTCTGGACCACGGCCAGCCCACGGAGGAGGACTATCGCCAATCCGTGGACGTGATCCGCCGCCAGGGGCAGCAGATGTCCCGGCTCATCGGCCAGCTGCTGCACATCACCCGGCTGGAGCAGGGTACGCAGAAGCTCCAGCTGGAAACGGCGGACCTGAGCCAGCTGGTGGAGGTCCTCTGTGAGGAGTAGGCCCATCTGGCCCCGGAGGGCACCACGCTGGCGGTGCATACCCAGCCGGACCTGCTGGTAAACGGGGACGTGACCCGGCTGTCCCGGCTGCTGACGAACCTGATCTCCAACGCCTATCGCTATGGGAAGCCCAACGGCCATGTGTGGGTGGATCTGCGCCGGGAGGGCCAATGGGCCGTGCTGTCCGTCCGGGACGACGGCAGCGGCATCGCCCCGGAGGACCGGGAGCGCATCTTCCAGCGCTTTTACCAGGTGGACGCCGCCCGGGGCAAGGACGGCAGCGGCCTGGGCCTGTTCATGGTGCAGCAGGCGGCCCGGCTCCACGGCGGCTCCGTCACCGTGGACAGCCGGATAGGGGAGGGGAGCACCTTCATCGTCCGTCTGCCGCTGGCAGAATAAAACAAAACGCCGGACCCCATCGGGGCCCGGCGTTTGTGCGTATTCAGATGCTTTCGTTTACCTTCCGGGCAAATTCCGCCGCCAAGCGGGCCTTTTCCGGGTCCATGAACACCGTGTCATAGCCCCGGTGCCGCTGGGCCAGCATACCCAGCAGCCGCAGACGGGAGTGCTTGCAGTAACGCTGCATCCCGGCCTCCCAAAGGTCCGCGCCCTTTTCCACGGGATAGCCGCAGGTGGCGATCAGGGCCACGGGCTTGTCCTCCCACAGGGACGGCCCCTTCTCCCGGCCATAATACTTGTTCATTCCGTATACCAGCCGGTCCAGGACCGCCTTCATGGGCGGGGTGCAGTACCAGGAGTAGATGGGCGTGGCCAGCACCAACAGGTCGCAGGCCAGCACGCTGTCGAAAATCTCCTGCATGTCGTCTTCCTGGGGGCAGCCGAACACCGTCCAATCCTGCTGGCACACCCGGCAGGCCCGGCAGGGCCGGACCTCCAGGTCATACAGCCAGACCGTCCGGCAGGACCAGCCCAGCTTTTCCAGCTCCGCCGCAAAGGGCGCCGTCAGCGCGGCGGTGTTGCCCTGCTTCCGGGGACTGGCCAGCAGGATACAGGCCTTTTTCATGTTCCTTAGCCCGGAGGCCAGGTCATATCCCGGCCGGACAGCACATGGAAGTGCAGGTGATGCACACTCTGACCGGCCTGCTCACCGATGTTGGACACCACGCGGTAGCTCTCCAGCCCCTGCTCCCGGCACAGCCGGGCGATGACCTCGAAGATGTGGGCCACCACGGCGCTGTTGCCGCCGTTTACCTCCGCCACGGAGCCGATGTGCTCCTTGGGGATCACCAGGAAGTGCGTGGGGGCCTGAGGTGCGATGTCGTAAAAGGCGTAGCACAGCTCGTCTTCATACAGCTTGTTGGAGGGGATATCCCCGCCGACAATTTTGCAGAACAGGCAGTTGTCGTCTCGCATAGTCATGCTCCTTTCGTTATTTCCACTCTCCCGGCTTCAGGAGAGCTTTTCCGACACAAAATCGTCCACGGAAGCCAGGGCGTCGTCCACCTTCAGCAATTCGGTGCCGCCGCCCATAGCGGAATCTGGCTTGCCTCCGCCCTTGCCGCCGCACACGGCGGACACGGCCCGGACCAGGTCGCCGGCCTTGATGCCCCGGGCCACGGCCTCCTTGCCGCACACGGCCAGGAAGGATACCTTTTCGCCGTTGATGCTGGCGATGACCGCCACAACGCTGGGGTCCTTATCCCGCAGGAAGTCGCCCATGGTGCGCATGGCGGCGGTGTCCATGCCGGTGCGGGTGGTGGTGATCACGTGCAGGCCCTTCACGGTTTTGGCGGAGGCCAGGAACTGCTTGGCCTCGCCCAGGGACGCCTCGGCCTTCAGCTTATCCAGTGCCTGGCGCAGCTGCTTCATCTCGTTGGCCTGCTGCTCCATGCGCTCCAGCAGTCCGGCAGGTGCGGTTTTCAGGAACTGCGCCGCCTTGTGCAGAACGCCCTGGCTGCGCTCCATGCCCTGCAGGCTCAGCTTGCCGCAGGTGGCCTCGATCCGGCGCACGCCGGAGGCCACGCTGGTCTCGGACTTCACCCGGAAGGGGCCGGCCTTGGCGGTGTTGTCCACATGGGTGCCGCCGCAGAACTCGATGGAGAAGTCGCCCATCTCCACCACCCGGACGGTGTCGCCGTACTTTTCGCCGAACATGGCCACGGCTCCCTTCTTCTTGGCCTCCTCGATGGGCAGGACCTCCGTCACCACGGGATAGCCCTCCAGAATGGCGTCATTGACCAGCTCCTCCACCTGATGCAGCTCCTCCGGGGTGATGGCCTCGAAGTGGGTGAAGTCGAAGCGCAGACGGTCCGGCTCCACCAGGGAGCCCGCCTGGTGCACATGCTCGCCCAGCACCTTCTTCAGGGCCGCATCCAGCAGGTGGGTGGTACTGTGGGCCCGGCGGATGGCCTTGCGGCGCTCGGTATCAATGGCGGCGTGGACGGTGTCGCCCACATGGAGGGTGCCCTCCGTCAGGCGGCCATAGTGCATGAACTTGCCGCCCTTGTTCTTCTGCACGTCGGACACGGTGAACAGAATGCCGTCTGCGCTGATGGTGCCGTGGTCGGCCGCCTGGCCGCCCATCTCCGCATAGAACGGGGACCGGTCCAGCACCACCACAGCGTCGGACCCGGCGGGGATCTCGCCCCGCAGCTCGTCGTCGGCCACCAAAGCCACCACCGTGGCGTCGAACTCGTCTTGGTCATAGCCCACAAACTCCGTGGCGGGGATGTCCTTGCCGAACTCCACACCGGCCCAGCCCAGGTCGCCCAGAGCCTTCCGGGCCTCACGGGCCCGCTGCTTCTGCTCCTGCATCAGCTGGCGGAAGCTCTCCTCGTCCACGGTCATGCCCTGCTCGGCCACCATTTCCGCCGTCAGGTCGATGGGGAAGCCGAAGGTGTCATACAGCCGGAAGGCGTCGGCGCCGGAGAAAACCTTCTCCCCCTTGGCCTGGTGCTCCGCCAGCAGGTCGGAGAAGATCTTCATGCCGCCGTCGATGGTGCGGCCGAAGTTCTCCTCCTCGGTGCGGATGACCTTGGTGATATAGGTCTGCTTTTCCCGCAGGTCGGGATACTGTCCCTGGTTTTCATGGATCACGGTGTCCACCACCTGATACAGGAAGGGATCGTTGACGCCCAGCAGCTTGCCGTGGCGGGCGGCCCGGCGCAGCAGACGCCGCAGCACATAGCCCCGGCCCTCGTTGGAGGGCAGGATGCCGTCGCAGATCATAAACGTGGCGGAGCGGATGTGGTCGGTGATGACCCGCAGGGACACGTCCCGCTTCTCCGTCTCGCCGTAGTGGGCCCCGGTGAGCTCAGACACCTTGTGGGTGATGTTCATCACGGTATCCACGTCGAACAGGCTCTCCACATTCTGGCACACGCAGGCCAGACGCTCCAGCCCCATGCCGGTGTCGATGTTCTTCTGCTTCAGCTCGGTATAGTGGCCCTGGCCGTCGTTGTCAAACTGGGAGAACACGTTGTTCCAGATCTCGATATACCGGTCGCAGTCGCAGCCCACGGTGCACCCGGGCTTGCCGCAGCCGAACTCCGGCCCGCGGTCATAATAGATCTCGGAGCAGGGGCCGCAGGGGCCGGAGCCGTGCTCCCAGAAGTTGTCCTCCTTGCCGAAGCGGAAGATCCGCTCCTTGGGGATGCCGATCTCCTTGTTCCAGATGTCGAAGGCCTCGTCGTCGTCCAGATAGATGGAGGGATACAGCCGGTCGGCCTCCAGGCCCACCCACTGGGGGCTGGTCAGAAATTCCCAGCTCCAGGCAATGGCCTCGTGCTTGAAATAGTCGCCGAAGGAGAAGTTGCCCAGCATCTCGAAGTAGGTGCCGTGGCGGGCGGTTTTGCCCACGTTGTCGATATCGCCGGTGCGGATGCACTTCTGACAGGTGCACACCCGGTGGCAGGGGGGCTCCTCCTCGCCCTTGAACCAGGGCTTCATGGGGGTCATACCGGCGTTGATCAGCAGGATGGACTTGTCGTTCTGAGGCACCAGGGAAAAGCTGGGCAGACGCAGGTGGCCTTTGGTTTCAAAGAACTTCAGGAACATTTCCCGCAGCTCGTTCAGGCCGTGATAGGGATGGGACATGGTTCATTACTCCTTTATCTCAAATTGTTTTTATTGATTATCTTTCGTGGGGCACAGGGCGGCGATCTCCTCCTCCAGGGCCCGGTAAAACTGCGCGATGTGCCAGCCATCCGCCAAGGCGTGGTGGGCCTGGATGGATACAGACAGCTGGGTCATGCCACAGCGCATGAACAGCTGCCCCCAGCTGACCCGGACGATGCTGTCCGCCGGAGTGCAGGCCGGGTGGGTCAGGGACGTGTAGTTCAGCCACGGCAGGCAGGAGGCAAAGATGCTGGGGCTTTCCGCCCGGCGGTCCGTTTCGATGGTGCCGCCCTGCCGGGCCGCCGCCTGCTGCACGCGTCCCATGGCGATGTAGTCCTCATAGGGCACCTGGGCCGACTCCATCCGGCAATAGGCATAGCTGCCGTCTGGCTTCAGCTCGGTGAAGGAAACCGGACATTCGTCGTACTCTACCACCTGGCCGTCCTCAATGCGCCGCCGCAGCTCCGGCACCCGGTTCACCGCCCGGTGAATGACATACAGCATGGTCAGGAAGATAGGCTTGTGCTCCGCCCGCAGCCGCAGCTCCAGGGCCGTCACATCCAGCTGCACCGTTACCCCGGCATAGGGGAAGGAATACCCGCTGAACAGCTGAAACTGCCCCCGCCGCGGGTCCTTTTCCATATCAATTACACGCCGCTCCATAATCGCCTCCTGATAAACAAAAACGCCCCGCCCCACATAGGGGCGAAGCGATGCTTCACGGTACCACCCTAATTAACGGCCGCAGCCGTCGTCTCAGTCATCCGGTAACGGGGATGGGGCGTGCGGCTCGTCGCCGCCGGCTCGGAGATGGCCCTCTGCCCTGTGACCCGGCGGGCTCGCACCCTTTCCCGCCTCGCTTGCGGCGCACTCCGCGGCAGATTCTTCTCGTCATTGCCTTTGACGTTCTGTATTTTACCACAGATCCGGCCGTTGTCAAGGGTTCCGCCCGCTTCCGGTCACAATTTTTTCACAATTTGCGCCCCAAAGCCGCACTTGACGCTGGGACGGGTCTATTGTATAATGGGTTGATTTAATGTGCGGAGGTATACCCATTATGTGGATCGCGGATGGCTGGAAGGATTATGAGCTGCTGGACTGCGGCGGCGGAGAAAAGCTGGAGCGCTGGGGCGACCAGATTCTGGTGCGGCCGGACCCCCAGGCCATCTGGGAGTCGGACCGGAAGAACCGGGGCTGGCGCACGGCCAACGCCCGCTACAGCCGCTCCAGCACCGGCGGCGGCCACTGGGACAAGAACAAGCTGCCGGAGAACTGGCCCATCGCCTATAAAAACCTCCGCTTCCAGGTCAAGCCCATGAACTTCAAGCACACGGGCCTGTTCCCGGAGCAGGCCGCCAACTGGGACTTTGCCATGGACCAGATTCGCCGGGCGGGCCGCCCCATCCGGGTGCTGAACCTGTTCGCCTATACCGGCGGGGCCACGGTGGCCTGCGCCGCCGCCGGGGCCAGCGTCTGCCATGTGGACGCCGCCAAGGGCATGGTGGCCTGGGCCAAGGAAAACGCCCGGATCTCCGGGTTGGAGGAGGCGCCTATCCGCTGGATCGTGGACGACTGCGCCAAGTTCGTGGAGCGTGAGATTCGCCGGGGCAAGACCTACGACGCCATCATCATGGACCCCCCCAGCTATGGCCGGGGTCCCAGCGGCGAGGTGTGGAAGCTGGAGGAGAATCTCTATCCCTTCGTGAAGCTGTGCGCCCGGGTGCTGTCCGATAAGCCCCTGTTTGTGATCCTGAACTCCTACACCACGGGCCTGGCCCCGTCGGTGCTGGGCTATATCCTGCAAATGCTGGTGGGCCGCCGCTTCGGCGGACACGTCACCTGGGACGAGCTGGGCCTGCCGTGCACGGATTCCGGCATGGCGCTGCCCTGCGGGGCCACCGGCCGCTGGATGAGCAAATAAAATTTCGCAGAAAAGAGACAAAGCAATGCAGCCAATGATTCAGACCGACGCCCTCTCCTTTTCCTACCCGGTGGAGGAGGGCCAGCGCCGGACCACCGCCCTGGACAATGTGACCTTGTCCATCGAAAAGGGCAGCTTTGTGGTGGTGCTGGGCCACAACGGCTCCGGCAAATCCACCCTGGCCAAGCATATGAACGCCGTGCTGCTGCCCTCCGGCGGCGCGGTGTATGTGGAGGGCATGGACACGAAAAAGGAGGAGCTCCTGCTGGAGATCCGCCGCCGGGTGGGCATGGTGTTCCAGAACCCGGATAACCAGATCGTGGCCAACGTGGTGGAGGAGGATGTTGCCTTCGCCCCGGAAAACCTGGGGGTCCCCACGGCGGAGATCCGCCGCCGGGTGGACGACGCCCTGGCGGCGGTGGGCATGACGGAGTTCACCCGCCACGCCCCGCACCTGCTGTCCGGCGGACAGAAGCAGCGGGTGGCCATCGCCGGCGTCATCGCCATGGAGCCGGAGTGCATCGTCCTAGACGAGGCCACGGCCATGCTGGACCCCTCCGGCCGCCGGGAGGTGCTGGACACCGTTCACCGGCTGAACCGGGAGCGGGGCATCACGGTGGTGCACATTACCCACCATATGTCCGAGGCGGAGGACGCCGACCGGGTCATCGTCATGAACGACGGCGTGGTGGCCATGGACGGCGCGCCCCGGGAAATTTTCTCCCGGGTGGAGGAGCTGCAGGCCCTGGGCCTGGCGGCCCCGGATACGGTGGAGCTGCTGCGCCGGCTGAACCGGCACGGCATGGATCTGCCCTTGACGGCGATCACGGTTGATGAGTGTGCCCGCGCCATATTCCAGGCGCTCCATGGCGCGGAAGGGAAGTAAGCAGAGTTGGAACCGATCATTCGTATAGAACACCTGACCCACACCTACAGCGCCGGGACTCCGTTCCAGCGCAGCGCGGTGGAGGATGTCAGCCTCGATATCATGCCCGGCGAGTTCCTGGGCATCATTGGCCACACCGGCTCCGGCAAGTCCACCCTGATCCAGCACCTCAACGGACTGCTGCGCCCCACCCAGGGCCGCATCCTGCTGGACGGAAAGGACATCTGGGCCGAGCCCAAGAAAATCCGACAGGTCCGCTTCCAGGTGGGCCTGGTGTTCCAGTACCCGGAGTACCAGCTGTTTGAGGAAACGGTGTACAAGGACATTGCCTACGGCCCCGGCAACATGGGCCTGGACCGGGACGAGATCGACCGCCGGGTCCGGGAATCCGCGGCCCTGGTGGGCCTGACGGAGGACCAGCTGGAAAAGTCCCCCTTTGAGCTCTCCGGCGGGCAAAAGCGCCGGGTGGCCATCGCCGGGGTCATCGCCATGGAGCCCAAGGTCCTGATCCTGGACGAGCCCACGGCGGGTCTGGACCCCCGGGGTCGGGAGGCCATTCTGGCCCAGATCCGGGCCTATCACCAAAAGCGCGGCACCACCGTTATCCTGGTGAGCCACAGCATGGAGGAGATCGCCTGCAACGTGGACCGCATCCTGGTGCTGCGGGGCAGTCATGTGTATATGGACGGCACGCCCCACCAGGTATTCCGGCGGGCCTCCGACCTGGAGGAGGTGGGTCTGGACGTGCCCCAGGCCACCAAGATCGCCCTGGCCCTGCGCCGCATGGGCCTGAACATTGACACCGCGGTCTACACCGTGGACGAGCTGGAGCAGGCCCTGCTCTCCATAAGAGGGGAGGCGGGCGTATGCTGAGAGATATCACCCTGGGCCAGTTTTTCCCGGGCAATACCTTCATCCACCGGCTGGACCCCCGCACCAAGCTCCTGGCGGTGATCCTGTACATTGTGGCCCTGTTCAACGCCCAGGGGGTGGTGACCTACGCCATCGTGGCGGCGCTGCTGGCCCTGTGCATCATCGTCTCCCGGGTGCCCTTCCGGTCCCTGACCCGGGGCCTGAAGCCCATCTGGGTCATCGTGGCCTTCACGGCCATTATGAACCTGTTCTTCACCAGCGGCACCCCCCTGGGCGCCGGCTGGCTGCTGAGCCATATCTCCCAGGAGGGTCTGCGCTCCGCCATCTTCATGGTGCTGCGGATCGTGATGCTCATCATGGGCACCTTCCTGCTGACCTACACCACCAGCCCCATCTCCCTGACGGACGGACTGGAGAGCCTGCTGTCCCCCCTGAAGAAGCTGCGTCTGCCCGTCCACGAGCTGGCCATGATGATGTCCATCGCCCTGCGCTTTATCCCTACCCTCATCGAGGAGACGGACAAGATCATGTCCGCCCAGAAGGCCCGGGGCGCGGACTTTGAATCCGGCAATATCTTCCAGCGGGCCAAGGCCCTGGTGCCTATCCTGGTGCCCCTGTTCATCAGCGCCTTCCGCCGGGCCGACGAGCTGGCCACGGCCATGGAGTGCCGCTGCTACCACGGCGGCGAAGGCCGCACAGCCCTTCATGTGCTGCACTTCCGCCCGGCGGACCTGTGGGTCCTGGCGGGGTTTGCGGCCCTGACGGCGGGGGTCATCGCCCTGGGGCGGCTGGGAATCTGAAAGAGGTACGCTATGCGCAACATCGCACTGATCCTGATGTACAACGGCACCGCCTACCATGGGTGGCAGGTGCAGAAAACCGAGGTCACCGTGGCCCAGACCCTGGAGCGGGGTCTGTCCATGGTGTGCGGCGAGCCCATCAAGTGCACCGGCTGCGGCCGCACCGACGCCGGGGTCCACGCCGAGCACTATGTGGCCAATTTTCGCACCAATTCTCGTATTCCCGTGGACCGGCTGCCCTTCGCCGTCAACACCCATATTCCCGAGGACATCGTGGTGAAGGCGGCCTATGAGGTGGCGGAGGATTTCAACGCCATCGGCTCCTGCATCAAAAAGGAGTACACCTATCGCATTTACAATTCCCGGGTAAAGAACCCGTTTTACGTGAACAGAGCGTATTTTTACCCCAAGCGCCTGGACGAGGAGGTCATGGACCGTGCTGCCCGGATGTTCGAGGGGACCCACGATTTCGCCGCCGTGCGCAGCGTGGGCACCAACGTCCGCAGCACCGTCCGCACCATCTACTACTGCAGGGTCCGGCGGCAGGGGGAACTTTTGGAATTGAAGGTCTGCGCCAACGGCTTTTTGTATAATATGGTACGGGCCATCACCGGCACGGTGCTCTACGCGGCGGAGGGGAAGCTGACGCCGGAGGAGATCCCTGTGATCCTGGACAGCGGCAACCGTACCCTGGCCGGGCCCACCGCCCCGCCGGGAGGTCTGTACCTGACAAGGGTGTGGTATGAAGATGAAAGACTCAATGGACCGGATGGAATTTGACCAGGGCAACCTCCAGGAGGAGGCGCCCCGCCGGGTGCAGCGCCGGAAGCGGCCGGAGCTGAAGCCCATATGGTTTGCGGCGGTGGCCGTGGTGCTGCTGGCGGTGGTGCTCATCGCCGCCCTGACGGATACCACCGCCTTCGACGGGCTGCGCCGCAGCGTGACCTATGCCCGGGCCAAAAAGGACGAGACCGGCTGCGCCCAGCTGTACCACTACGCCGCCGACCGCACCAGCTGCTTTGCCTCTCTGGACGGCAGCCTGGCCATCGTCACCAACAGCCAGCTGCTGGTGATGCAGGAGGACGGCCAGGTGGTCTGCAACGAGACTGTAAAGTGGACCTCCTGTACAGTGACCGGAACCGGCAGCCTGGCCGCCGCCTACGACATCGGCGGCAGCGACGTGTATGTCCTCAATGCCCAGGGCCTGGTCCGCAAAATCACCTGCGGCGGCGAGATTCTGTCCGTTACCCTGACCCGGGAGGGCCGCCTGGCGGTGACCCTCAACGAGCGGGGCTACAAGGCCGCCGTGGAGGTCTACAACGAGGACGGTGTAAAGGAATTTGCCTTTCATTCTGCCGACAGCTTTCTGATGACCTCCTCCGTGTCCCGGAACGGCAAGGAGATGGCTGCCGTCACCATGGGCCAGTCCCAGGGCTCCTTCACCAGCAGCATCGTCCTGTATAAGCTGGACCGGCAGGAGGCCTACGCCACCTGCGACCTGGCCGGCGTGGCGGTGTATGACCTGGGGCTGGTAGGGAAGCGCTACTGCGCCGTGGCGGAGGACAGCCTGCATTTCATCGACCAGAAGGGCCGGGCCGCCGCGTCCTACAGCTATGACGGCGGCGTTCTGCGCCGGTGCAGCCTGGGCGGCGACGGCTATGCCGCCGTGCTGCTGGGCCGTTACAAGGTGGGCAGCCAGCTGCGCCTGGTGACGGTGAACAGCGACGGCAAGGAGCTGGGGTCCCTGGACCTGGACGGCGATGTGCTGAGCATGTCCGCCTGCGGCCGGTATGTGGCGGTTCTGTTTGCCGACCGGCTGGTGATCTATAACAAAAACCTCAAGGAATACGCCACCCTGCAGGGCGTCAGCAGCGCCGGTGATGTGCTGATGCGCAGCGACGGCTCTGCGGTGCTGGCGGGCTCTGCCGCTGCCAGCGTGTTCCTGCCCTAACCCCGAAAGGAGAGTGTCCATGTCCGTATTTGCCGATATTCTGGTGCTGGCGGCCCTGATCGCCGCCGCCTGGCTGGGAGCCAAGCGGGGCCTGCTGAAAAGTCTGGCGGGCCTGCTGATCGTCGTGGTGGCCCTGCTGGGGGCCTCCTGGGCCGCCGACCACCTGACGGAGCCTGTGGCCCAGTGGATCGAGCCCCGGGTGACCCAGCGGGTGGAACAGAAAATTGAGGAGAGCCACGCCGCCGACGCGGGCCAGATGCTCCAGGCTCTCAGCTTCCGGGGCGACAGTCTCCAGAAGCTGCTGGACACCGTTTCGCAGCGGGTGCAGGAAACAGGGGAGAGCCTGATCCGGGCGGTGAGCCTCAGCGTGGCCCGCTCCGTGGCCAGCACGGCGGTGTATGTGGTGGTGTTCCTGATTCTGCTGGTGCTGCTGTGGCTTTTGATGAAGCCGCTGAATGCCATTGTCACCAGGCTTCCCCTGATCAGCACCGTCAACGGTCTGGGGGGCGCGGCCCTGGGCCTTGTGTGCGGCGGCCTTACGCTGTTTGTGGCCGTGTGGGCCATGCAGCGCTTCGGCTGGCTTCTGACCCCTGAACTGATTGACAGCACCACACTGCTGAAATTCTTTGCAACCCAGACGCCGCTGGGCCTTCTGGCGGCGCTGTGAACAATTTACCCAGATAACGGAGGGAAACCATGCAACCGACTCTTTGTTCCAAATGTAAGAAAAATGTGGCCGTGGTCTTTATTTCCCGGCAGAATGAAAAGGGCGAGATGGTCAACGAGGGCCTGTGCCTGAAATGCGCCGCCCAGCTGGGCCTGCCACAGGTGGAGGAGATGATGAAGCGAATGGGCATCTCTCCGGAGGACCTGGAGAACATCAACAACGAGATGATGCAGGCCTTCGGCGGGGCCGAGGAGCTCAGCGACATGCCTGCCCCCCAGGATGAGGACGACGAGGACGACGGCGAAAGCGGCAAGACCGCCACCTTCCCCTTCCTGAACCGCCTGTTCGGCGGCAGCAATCCCCCGGCGGAGAAGTCCGACGCCCCCTCCGGCCGGGAGGAGGCCCCCAAGGGCCGCAAGGCCGATAAAAAGCACAAGTACCTGGACAGCTACTGCATCAATCTCAGCCAGCGGGCCCGGGACGGCAAGCTGGACGCGGTCATCGGCCGGGAGGAGGAGATTCAGCGGGTGGTGCAGATTCTGAACCGCCGCCAGAAGAACAACCCCTGCCTCATCGGCGAGCCCGGCGTGGGCAAAACCGCCATTGCCGAGGGGCTGGCCCAGCGCATCGCCGCCGGGGACGTGCCCTTCAAGCTGCGGGATAAGCAGGTGTATCTGCTGGACCTGACGGCGCTGGTGGCGGGCACCCAGTTCCGGGGCCAGTTTGAAAGCCGCATGAAGGGCCTCATCGAGGAGATCCGCAAGCTGGGCAACATCATCCTGGTCATCGACGAGGTCCACAACATCGTGGGCGCCGGCGATGCCGAGGGCAGCATGAACGCCGCCAATATCCTCAAGCCCGCCCTGTCCCGGGGCGAGATTCAGGTCATCGGCGCCACCACCTTCAACGAATACCGCAAGCACATCGAAAAGGACACCGCCCTGGAGCGCCGCTTCCAGCCGGTGACCGTCAACGAGCCCAGCCTGGAGGATACGCTGAAAATTCTCCAGGGCATCGCCCATTATTATGAAAATTACCACGGCGTCTCCATCCCCCAGGGGGTGCTGCGCCAGGCGGTGGCGCTGTCCGAGCGGTACATCACCGACCGTTTCCTGCCGGACAAGGCCATCGACCTGATCGACGAGGCCTGCTCCGATATGAACCTTCACGACCCGGATATCAACCGCCGGATGGAGGTCAAGCGGGACCTGGAAAACGTCACCTTCGAGCGGGAGAACCTCATGTCCGCCCAGCCGGCGGAGGGTCAGGAGTTCACCCAGGAGGAGCTGGACGCCCGCTATGCCCGCATTGCCCAGCTCCGCAGCCAGGAGCTGCGGCTGCAGCAGGAGCTTTCCGCCCTGGAGGCCAAGGGTATGCCCCAGCTGACCATGGACAACATCGCCCGGGTCATCGAGATGTGGACCAAGATTCCCGCCAGCAAGATCAAGGAAGAGGAGTTCAAGCGCCTGTCCCAGCTGGAGGACCGGCTGAAGCAGCACATTGTGGGCCAGGACGAGGCGGTTTCCGCCGTGTCCGCCGCCATCCGCCGCAGCCGCGTGGGCATTTCCCCCAAGCATAAGCCCGTCAGCTTCATTTTCGTGGGCAGCACCGGCGTTGGCAAGACGGAGCTGGTGAAGCAGCTGGCCGCCGACCTGTTCAACACCCCGGACGCCCTGATCCGCCTGGATATGTCGGAGTTTATGGAGAAGCACTCTGTTTCCCGGCTGGTGGGCTCCCCTCCGGGCTATGTGGGCTATGACGAGGCGGGGCAGCTGACGGAAAAGATCCGCCGCAAGCCCTATTCCGTCATCCTGTTTGACGAGATCGAGAAGGCCCACCCGGATGTGCTGAACATTCTGCTGCAAATTCTGGATGACGGCGAGGTCACCGACGCCCACGGCCGCAAGGTGAACTTTGAGAACACCGTCATCGTCATGACCTCCAACGCCGGGTCCGACAAGGCCGCCGGGTCCGTGGGCTTTGGCCGCAGCGCCGATGACCAGGGCCGGGAGCGCACCATGAAGGCCCTGCGGGAGTTCCTGCGCCCGGAGTTTATCAACCGGGTGGACGAGATCGTCTATTTCCACCAGCTGACGGAGGAGAACTTCGCCGCCATCGCCCGGATCATGCTGGATGAGCTGCGGGATTCCCTGCGGGAGAAGGGGTATACCTTCACCTATGACGACGCGCTGGTGGAGCACCTGGTGCAGTCCTCCTATTCCGCCGCCTACGGTGCCCGGAATCTGCGCCGCTGCATCCAGAAGGAGCTGGAGGACCCCATGGCGGTTCAGATCATCGACAGCTTCGAGCACCCCATCACCCAGCTGCGGGCCACCGCAGAGGATGGCAAGGTGCGGCTGGACACCCTGTAAGGAGGCGGTTTCATGCTGTTCCGCAAGGATATCGAGCCCCGCTGCGCCTACTGCGCCCAGGGGGTTCGCATCAACGAGACCCAGGTGGCCTGCGTGAAAAAGGGCATTGTGGCGGCGGAGAATCACTGCTTCCGCTTCCGGTATGACCCATTGAAGCGGGTGCCGCCCCGTCCGGCCCAGCTGGCCACCGACGGGCTGAAGGAGGAAGATTTCAGCCTATAAAACCCACAAAAACACACAAAAGAGGGGAAATATCATGACAACCGTTTGGGCCGTATATTTCAGCGGCACCGGAACCACGGAGCGCACGGTAACGCACATCGCCGGGGAGCTTGCCCGGCTGCTGGCGGCGCCCTGCCGCAGTCTGGACTTCACCCGGCCCCAGGTCCGGCAGCAGGAGCTGGATTTCTGCCAATCGGACCTGGTGGTGCTGGGAACGCCGGTATACGCCGGGCGGGTGCCCAATGTGCTGCTGCCGTTCCTGCGGGAAAAGATCCGGGGCGGGGGAGCGCTGGCGGTGCCGGTGGTGCTGTTCGGCAACCGGAACTATGACGACGCCCTCATAGAGCTGCGGGACATCCTCCAGCAGGACGGCTTCCGCTGCGTGGCGGCCGGAGCCTTCGTGGGGGAGCACAGCTTTTCCCGCACTTTGGGGGCGAGCCGTCCGGACGATGGGGACATGGCGGGACAAGCCGCTTTTGCCCGGGAAATCTGCGAGAAATTGGCGGGACAAGCCGGGACGGAGAATACGCCTGTTGCCGTCCGGGGGGAAACACCCATCCGCCCCTATTACACCCCCCGGGACCGCCATGGAAACCCCATCAACATCCTGAAGGTGAAGCCTAAAACGGACCCGGACAGGTGCGGCGGCTGCGGCCTGTGCGCGGAGCTGTGTCCCATGGGCTCCATCGACCCGGCGGACGTGTCCCAAGTCAGGGGCATTTGCATCAAGTGCTGCGCCTGCGTCAAAAAATGCCCCTCCGGGGCCAAGTACTTTGATGACCCGGGGTATCTGTTCCACCAGCATGAGCTGGAGGACGTCTATACCCGCCGGGCGGAAAACGAGTGGTTTGTGTAATCGGATCAGGCAGCCCCCTGCTTTCACTTTCGGGAAGCAGGGGGCTGCACATGATGTTACCCCTCTTTGGGCAATCGGACTCTTTACGTCCGGGGAAATCCATGTTACCATGGGAAAAAACGAAGGGAGGCAGTACGGATGGAGCAGCCAAGGATTTTCCGCTATGACACGGTGGACTCCACCAACACCGTGTGCAAGAGCCTGGCGGCCCAGGGCGCGCCCAGCGGCACGGCGGTGATTGCCCGGCGTCAGACGGCGGGTCGGGGCCGCATGGGCCGGAGCTTTGAATCGCCGGAGGGGCTGGGCCTGTACCTCTCGGTGCTGTGGCGACCGGAGGGGACGCCGGAGGACCTGCTGCCCCTGACCCCCATGGCGGCGGTCTCCGCCGCCATGGCCATCCGACGCGTCACCGGCGCACCGGTGCGGATCAAATGGCCCAACGACCTGGTGCTGGAGGGGCGGAAGCTGGCGGGCATTCTGACGGAGGCCTCGCTGTCCGGCAGGGGAGTGGACCATGTGGTCATCGGCATCGGCGTCAACCTGCGGCAGCGGCCCGATGACTTTTCGCCGGAGGTGGCCCAGATCGCCACGTCCCTGGAGGCCCAGGGCTATCCCGCGGACCGGGCCGCCCTGGAAACGGCCCTGGCAGAGGCTCTGTGCCAGGCCTTCGGACACTTGCACACCCCGGAGGTCTACGCCGCCGATTATCGCCGCCTGTGCCTGAACCTGGGACAGACGCTGCGCATCCCGGATACCGGGGAGACGGTGACGGCCCTGGACATCGACCGGCAGTACGGCCTTGTGGTGCACCGCCGGGACGGCACGGTGGACACGCTGCGCTGCGGTGAGGTCTCCGTGCGGGGCCTGTACGGCTATGTATAACAGATGACGGATCGGCGCATCTCCCCTGTGGGAGGTGCGCTTTTTCTGTGGTTTTGTACAAGCATCCCGTTGGGCACATTTGTCATTCTGCACAAATTGTTAAAATTGTGACGGATTACTGTTGACAGATTCGCCATCTGTGTGTATAATGGAGCAACATATCAAAGAAATTTGTCCACGTCTTGTCCGCGCAGACAGCAGACAAAGGACAAATCTTCCGGGATATGCACCGTCTGCGCAGTAAGAGTATGAGGGAGGAAGAAATGGACTATTCCAACTTATTTGTCGTGCTGATGGGCCTGGGAACGGTGTTTGCGGGACTTCTGTGCATCATTCTGCTGGTTTCGCTGATGAGCTGGGTGTGCACGCGCACTGCCGGCGCTCAGACGCCGCCCAAGGCTGCGGTTCCCGCCGCCCCGGCGGCTGCGGAGGCCGTAAGCCCCGCCATGATCGCGGCTGTGGCTGCTGCCATCGCCGAGGACCTGGGGACCGACGTCTCCGCCATCCGTATCGTATCCATGAAGAAAGTGTAAGGAGGAACGCACCATGAAAAAGTACAGAGTCAACGTCAACGGCACCGTGTTCGAGGTGGAGATCGAGGAAATGACCGGTGCGCCCGCCGCTCCTGCGGTTGCTGCGGCTGCCCCCACTGCACCTGCCGCCCCCGCCGGAGGCGAAAAGATCACCGCCCCCATGCCCGGCACCATTCTGGCCGTCAATGTGACGAGCGGCAGCGCCGTGAAGAAGGGCGACGTGCTGATGATCCTGGAGGCCATGAAGATGGAAAACGAGATCATGGCACCCTGCGACGGCACCGTCACCTCCGTGTCCGTCACCAAGGGGGCCGCCGTGGAGTCCGGCACCCTGCTGTGCACCATCGGTTGACCCCGGAGGGCCGCATATGGAAGCAATTGCCAATTTCCTGACCAGTACCGGCTTCTATCAGTTCTTCCAGGGGGAGAACTGGAAAAGCGCCATTATGCTGGTGATTGCCTGTGTCCTGCTGTTTCTGGGCATTGTGAAGAAGTTTGAGCCTCTGCTGCTGGTGCCCATCGCCATCGGCATGCTGGTGGCCAATCTGCCCGGGGCGGGGATGTTCCACGAGATCCTCTTTGCCGGGGGCCACGTCCACTGGGAGCTGTTCGGCGGCCAGCCCATCACGGCCAGCTTTCTGTCTGAAATGCTGAACAGCGGCGTATCCGCCGATGTGCTGCAGCCTTATGTGGACTCCCTGTGGACCGCCGCCCAGAGCATGTTTGGCGCGGATGCACTGAGTCAGGTGGCCGCTCAGGTGGCCGCCGCCACCGGCGACGCTGTGAATTCCATCGCCGTACAGATCCAGACCCTGGCCAGCGCAGAGCAGTTCGCTGCCGCCAGCGGTCTGACCATGAGCAATGTCACCGTTTCCGTGGGCCTGGTGGATGTGCTGTACCTGGGCATCAAGCTGGGCATCTATCCCTGCCTGATCTTCATGGGCGTGGGCGCTATGACCGACTTCGGCCCCCTGATCGCCAACCCCAAGAGCCTGCTGCTGGGCGCTGCCGCTCAGCTGGGCATTTTCCTGACCTATCTGGGCTGCCGTCTGCTGGGCTTTACCGGCGCGGAGTCCTCCTCCGTGGGCATCATCGGCGGCGCGGACGGCCCCACGGCCATCTTCGTCACCGCCATGCTGGCCCCGGCGCTGCTGGGTCCCATCGCCGTGTCGGCCTACTCCTACATGGCCCTGGTGCCCGTCATCCAGCCGCCCATCATGAAGGCCCTGACCACCGAGAAGGAGCGGCAGATCGTCATGAAGCCCCTGCGGGAGGTCAGCAAGCGGGAGAAGATCCTGTTCCCCGTTGTGGTCACGGTGTTTGTGGCCCTGCTGGTGCCCTCCGCCGCGCCGCTGATCGCCTGCCTGATGTTCGGCAACCTGGCCAAGGAGTGCGGCGTGCTGGACCGCCTCAGCAAGACCATGCAGAACGAGCTGATGAACATCGTCACCATCTTCCTGGGCATCAGCGTGGGCGCTACCGCCACCGGCACCACCTTCCTCAGCCCCAAGACCCTGGCCATTATGGGCATGGGCGTGGTGGCCTTCGGCTTCGGCACCGCCGGCGGCGTGCTGCTGGCCAAGTTCATGAACCTGTTCCTGAAGGAGAAGATCAATCCCCTCATCGGCTCCGCCGGCGTGTCCGCCGTTCCCATGGCGGCCCGGGTCAGCCAGAAGGTGGGCCAGGAGGCCAATCCCGGCAACTTCCTGCTGATGCATGCCATGGGTCCCAATGTGGCGGGCGTCATCGGCTCCGCCATCGCCGCAGGCGTGCTGATCTCCCTGTTCGGCTGATAGGAGGTAAATTATGGATTTTTTATCGAATAAGCCCCTGCTGATTACCGATACCATCCTCCGGGACGCCCACCAGTCCCAGGCGGCCACCCGCATGACCATCGAGGATATGCTGCCCGCCCTGGAAACCCTGGACTCCATCGGGTACTACTCCCTGGAGTGCTGGGGCGGCGCAACCTTTGACGCATGTATGCGCTTTCTGGGGGAGGACCCCTGGGAGCGCCTGCGCACCATCCGCAAGCACGTGAAGAACACAAAATTGCAGATGCTATTCCGGGGCCAGAACATCCTGGGCTATAAGCATTACGCCGACGACGTGGTGGACGCCTTCTGCGCCAAGTCCATCGAAAACGGCATCGACATCATCCGCATTTTCGACGCTCTCAACGACGTGCGCAATCTGGAGCAGGCCATCAAGTCTACCAAGAAATACGGCGGACAGGTGGAGGCCACCCTCAGCTATACCATGTCCCCCATCCACAACGAGGCCTACTTCGTGAAGCTGGCCAAGGAGCTGGAGGAGATGGGCGCGGACATGATCTGCATCAAGGACATGGCAAACCTCCTGCTGCCTATGGACGCCTATTCCCTGGTGAAGGCTCTGAAGGAGACCGTCAGCGTCCCCATCCACCTGCACACCCACAACACCTCCGGCACCGGCGACATGACCCTGCTGATGGCGGCCTATGCCGGGGTGGACATCGTGGACACCGCCCTGTCGCCCATGGCCAACGGCACCAGCCAGCCCGCCACCGAGTCCCTGGTGGCCACGTTGAAGGGAACCGTCCGCGATACCGGCCTGGACCTGGGCAAGATGTCCGATGCTGCCGTCCACTTCCGCCAGGTGGCCCAGCGTCTTCAGGACGCGGGCATTCTGGACCCCAAGGTCCTGCGGGTGGACACCAACACCCTGCTGTATCAGGTCCCCGGCGGTATGCTCTCTAACCTCATTTCCCAGCTGAAGCAGGCCGGGAAGGAGGACAAATACTACGACGTGCTGGCGGAAATTCCCCGGGTCCGCAAGGACTTCGGCTATCCTCCCCTGGTGACCCCCTCCAGCCAGATCGTGGGCACCCAGGCGGTGATGAACATCATCATGGGGGAGCGGTACAAGGTATTCCCCAAGGAGTCCAAGGCCATGCTCAAGGGCGAGTACGGCCAGCTCCCCGGCCAGGTGAACCCGGAGGTACGGGCCAAGGCGGGCATCGCTCCCGAGGACGTGGTCACCTGCCGTCCCGCCGACCTGCTGGAGCCGGAGCTGGAGAAGTACCGCCAGGAGTTCCGGGGCCTGGCCAAGTCCGACGAGGACGTGCTGAGCCTGGCCCTGTTCCCCCAGGTAGCCCCCAAGTTCATCGAGAAGCGGGACCATCAGCCGGAGCCCGTCAGCGACGATGCACCGGCGGTCCGGGAGCTTTATGTGGACGCCAAGTCCATCCTGTAACAACGACATAATAAAGGGCTTCCACCGGTCGGGTGGAAGCCCTTTATTTATCCAAAGAATTGACTCAGTTCAGACCCAGCAGCTGCATGGCCCGGCCATTCAGATAGGGCTGCAGCAGACTGTAGGGAATCAGGTACGACAGCTCTCCCGTGGCATAGGGAGCGATGGTATAGGGGTTGAACACCACGGTCAGGCCATTGTCATCGAATACCAGGCACTGATCCGCCCAGTTGCCCACGGTGTCCTCATAGTCCTCGAAGAAGGCCTCGGCCCCGTATTCCATCCAGATGTCGCTCTCTCGGATCTGGTACAGCAGATTCTCCTTGACGGCGGCCCGCAGGCCCTCGCTGTCCTCGGCCAGGTCCATGATCTTGACGGCCTCGCCGGTGTTCAAGTCGAAGCTCACCGCCACGCGCCAGGAGTTGGGGTGGGCCCCGCCGGAATAGGAGCTGTAGTGCATCTCCACGCACAGGAGCTCCGGCCCCACCCAATAGTCGGTGGTAACGGTATCGGAGTACACATACTCCGGCTGCTCCCAGCGGGAGTCCTCCCCGTTGACACCGGCGTAAGCATCCCGGGCCAGGTTGGTCACGTCTCCCAGAAATTGCAGCTGGTCCTTGCGCCACTGCTCAAAATATGCGTTGATGCCCTCGGCGGCCGCGGCGGTGGCGGTCAGCGTGTCCCCTGAGCCCTCCTGGTTCAGCTGGAACACCTGATAGCTACCCTTGGCCAGCAGCCGGTCGTCCTCGGCGAAGTTCTCCTTATCTACCTGCTCCAGGGTGATGTTCCAGTCCTGGCCCTCGTCCGTGACCTTCAGCGCGTCATTAGTCGGGCCGGGCAGATTGGGCGCTTCGGTGCCCCGCAGGGACACGGGCTTGGCGCTGCAGGCTGTCAGGCACGCCGCCAGCGTCAGCAGCAGGGCCGCTATCAGAATGATGTACAGTTTCTTCATAGGCATTTCCTTACATGATCCATGGGGTGGCCCGCCAGTCCGCGCCGCAGGCGCTCTGAGACAGGTCGGGATACGCCAGAGTATATAAATCGGTCCAACCGGCCTCCCGGGTGAACAGGTCCTGGGCCGTCTGCCCCAGGCGGGATACGTCGGCGGGCTTGGTCAGCACCGGCACCCCGCGCATCTGCCGCAGCAGGGTGCAGCCCCGGGAGCTGGCGGCCAGCAGCCGCAGATAGGGGATGTGTTCCGGCTCTGGCAGCTCCAGATACGCCGCCAGCAGCATCCGCCGCAGCCGGGCCAGGGGATAGCGCCGGGTCCTGGCGGCCTCCAGCAGGCCGTCTATGTCCGTGGCCTGCCGCACCGCCCGGTAAAACCGGCGGTACAGCCCCTCGCCGCCGCCGTCATAGGGGAGAAAGTCCTCCTGGGACATGGTCCGCAGCCGGGCCAGAATGGCCCGCTGGCAGGTGTGCATATCCACCGGCCCCCGGCCTGCGGCCATTTCCCGCCGCAGCACCTCCGCCGATTCCCGGGGCAGGAAGGCCATGGCCTCCTCCGTGTGCCCCGCCCGCAGAAGCCTGCGGATGTGGGACGCGGAGGCGATCCCATCCGCCGCGCCGCCGTCGTGGGGTCCGCCCCGGCGCGGGAACGTTATCGGTTCCATGGAAAAATCCGCCCGGCGCAGGGCCTTCAGATACTCGATGGCCAGGATGTTGTTGGGCTGGGACAGCAGCGCCGCGTCCCGGGGGTCCAGCAGCTCCTCCACCGCCGCCTGGCGGCAGCGGGCAAAGGTCTCGCCGCCCTCCAATCTTCGCCGGAGGGTCTCCTGAAAGCTCTCGCCGGAGAGGCAGGCTTCCACCCGTTGCAGGGCCTCCAGGTCGCCGCACTCGCTGCCGAAGGCCAGGTGGGTCACCAGGCCGGTTTTCTTCAGCAGCTCCACGCCGCCCCGGGCAAAGCGCTCCGCCCCGGACACCGCCCAGGGCGTGGGCAGCTCCAGCACCAGGTCCGCCCCGTTCCGAACGGCCATCTCCGCCCGGGCGAACTTGTTCACGGCGGCAAATTCCCCCCGCTGGGTGAAGCAGCCGCTCATGGCGCACACCACCGGTCCCTGCCGGTGCAGCTGCTCCAGCATCCACCGGTGCCCCAGATGGAAGGGGTCATATTCGCAGATCACGCCGAAAACGGGCATGCGATCACCCCTTCCCAGAAAATTACAAATAGTTACAAACCGGTTACAATTCTGCGACAGTCTTCCCGGCATTTTGTACAGGTTATAGGATATTAATCACCACACTGTTTAAAAATGCACTTTTGGTTCATTTCTCAGCTCATTATACCGCATTTTGGGAAATTTTGCAATCCTCTTGACAATCCACCCGGTGAATCCTTACAATATAGGGTGAAAATCGAATTTATCGGGAGGAAACCAACCATGAAGATCGGACTTGTATACGCCATGACCGGCGAGATTGAAAGCCTGCTGACCCAGGAGAATGCCCAGCCTTTGCAGACCGTGGCCGGGGTGCCGTTTTATCAGATCCGGCCAGACGTCATCGCCTGCGCCGGGGGCGTCAGCAAGGTCAACGCCGCCATGGCCACCCAGCTGCTGATCAGCCTGTATCAGCCGGACCTGGTGCTCAACGCCGGGGTGGCCGGGTGCTTTGAGGATATGCCCATTGGCTCCATCGTTCTGGCGGAGGGCTTTTTGCAGCACGATGTGGATACCAGCGCCCTGGGCGACCCTGTGGGACTGGTGTCCACGGTGAACCGGGTGCAGTTCCCCACCAGCGATCCGGACCGGGCCAGGGCTGCCATGGACCGGGTGGGCGTTCCATACCGCACCGGCTGGGTGGCCACCGGCGACTGGTTCGCCACCGACACCCCCCGGGCCCACTGGATCGCCGACACCTTCCACCCCCTGCTGTGCGACATGGAGGGCTGCGCCGACGCCCAGGTGTGCCTGCGCAACAACGTGCCCTTCATGTCCATCAAGTCCGTGTCCGACTGCCTGTTTGAGCACCACGACTTCGTTTTCAATTTTCCCACGGCCATGCGGGACCTGAACCGGGTGGTCATGGCCTTTGTGGACCAGCTGGAGGCGTGACATGGAACGGATCGCCAGCTTCACGGTGAACCACGACGTGCTGGTTCCCGGCCTGTACCTGTCCCGCCGGGACGGGGACGTCACCACCTTCGACCTGCGCTTCAAAAAGCCCAACACCGGCGACCTGCTGACCAATGCCCAGATGCACTCGGTGGAGCACATCATCGCCACCCTTCTGCGCAACAGCCCGGAAAAGGACGCCGTGATCTACTTCGGCCCCATGGGCTGCCAGACGGGGTTTTACTTCCTGTTCGACAGCCGCCGGCTGACGGATGAGGCGGCCATCCGCCTGGTGCAGCGGGTGTTCGCCGCCGGGGCGGTCTATGACGGTCCCATGCCCGGCAAAAGCGCCGCAGAGTGCGGCAACTTCCGCAATCTGGACACGGCCCTGGCCCGGGACTGCTGCGCCTGGTATGCAGACCGGATCCGGGATTGGACGCCGGAAAGCCTGGTCTATCCCCAGGCGGAGGCAGAATGAAAAACGGCCCCTGGTTGTCAATTCGTTGACAACCAGGGGCTGCTATGGTATCATGGCCCCAATCTTTTCCAAATCAGGAGGGGCCATGTCCGCACGAAAGCTGGTATATACCGCGCTGCTGGCCGCATTGACGGCGGCAGGCGCGTTTATTCGTATTCCGATAGGGATCTCCGTTATCACCCTGCAGTTCCTGTTTACCGCCATGGCGGGGGTACTGCTGGGGCCGGGCGGCGGAGCCCTGAGCCAGGGGGTCTATGTGGCTCTGGGGCTTGTGGGGCTGCCGATCTTCACCGCCGGAGGCGGCTTCGGCTATGTGCTTCAGCCCTCTTTCGGGTTCCTGCTGGGACTGATCCCCACCGCCGCCGTTATCGGCGCTCTGAGCCGCCGCAGCAGCTCGCCGGTGAGACTAGCCCTGGCCTGCGGGGCGGGGCTGGCGGTTCTCTATGCCGTGGGGGTGCCCTATATGGCGCTGATCCTCAACGGCTATCTGGGCAAGGGCATCAGCGCACCGGCCCTGCTCTGGTCGGGGATGCTGATCTATCTGCCGGGGGACGCCGCGAAAATCGCCGTGACGGCCCTGCTGTGCCCGGTGCTGCGCAGGCGCGTCCCCGGGCTGCGGTAGGGGAGAGGGCGGCTTACTCCTTTCACCGAGATAGGCCCGGATTTCGCTGTCCGGGTCGTCCGGATATTTCTTGAGCTCCGTCAGGTTGTTTTACACAACGCTGGCGGACATTTTTTCGCTTTGCTCCAACTGGGTATAGTCGGCGTAGATGCCGGTGCGGGGGGAGTCCTCCAACGATGCGCCGTCTCGCATCTGGACGATGAACTCCGCCCGCATGCCCATAACGCCGGTGACATAGGTTTTGACAATGCTATTCAGTTGCTGCATTTGAGTACCTCCTGTTATGGGGGCCATTGTAGCAGAGAAAGATAAACCCACGGACACGCAGCGGTGAACGGAATGTAAAAACCCCCCGTGCAGAGGGCCTGCACAGGGGATGCGGTATCAGTAGGGGAGAGGCCGCCGGATAGGGCGGGTTCAAATCTACCATACCACGCCGGTAGGCGGATTGCAAGGAAAAGTTTCGCAAATTCCGCAATTTCGGCTGATTGTGCAGGGAAGCACCGGAGGGGATTCTTTATTTTGATAAATATTCCGTCTTGACGGGGGAGGGCGGCGGCAGTAGAATTTGAAAGTATTTTTAATATGGTATTCTGCGGGTAAGGAGTGGTCACGATGAAGCATATTTTTGTTACCGGCGGCGTGGTGTCCGGGCTGGGAAAGGGCATCTGCGCGGCGTCCCTGGGGCGGCTGCTGAAGCAGCGGGGCTTCCGGGTGAAGAACCAGAAGTTCGACCCCTATTTTAATGTGGATCCCGGCACCATGAGCCCCTTTCAGCACGGCGAGGTGTTTGTCACCGACGACGGCGCGGAGACGGACCTGGACCTGGGGCACTATGAGCGGTTTGTGGACGAGTCCCTGACGGGGAACGCCTCCGTGTCCTCCGGCAAGGTGTTCTGGAACGTGCTGAACCGGGAGCGGCAGGGAGGCTATCTGGGCGGCACCGTGCAGATCATCCCCCACGTCACCGACGAGATCAAGCGGCGCATTTACGCCATGGACGACGGCGAAACGGACATCATCATCACCGAGGTAGGCGGCACCGTGGGCGATATCGAGAGCCAGCCCTATCTGGAGGCCATCCGCCAGGTGGCGGCGGAGAAGGGCCGGGAAAACGTGCTGTATATCCATGTGCCCCTGGTGGTGTCCATCCCTGGCACCGGGGAGCTGAAAAGCAAGCCCACCCAGCACTCCGTGAAGGAGCTGCTGTCCGTGGGCATTCAGCCGGATATTCTGGTGTGCCGGACGGACAGTCCCCTGCCGGAGGACCTGCGGCGGAAGATCGCCCTGTTCTGCAACATGGAGGAGGACTGCGTTATCCAGAATCTGACGGCCTCCACCCTGTATGAGGTGCCCCTGCTGCTGGAGCGGGAGGGCCTGTGCCGGGTGGCCTGCCGGAAGCTGGGACTGCCCCAGCGGGAGCCGGACCTGGCCGAGTGGACGGCCCTGGTGCAGCGGATCAACGGGGTGCATAAAACCGTGCAGATCGCCCTGGTGGGCAAGTATACCGGCCTGCATGATGCGTATCTCAGCGTGGCGGAGTCCCTGTTCCACGCGGGAACAGCCTGCGACGCCAGGGTGAACATCAAGTGGGTGGACTCCGAGGGCCTGACGGCGGAGAACGTGAAGCAGGTGCTGGGGGATTGCAGCGGCATTCTGGTGCCCGGCGGCTTCGGCGACCGGGGCATCGAGGGGATGGTCCTGGCGGCGCAATACGCCCGGGAGAAGGACGTGCCGTATTTCGGCATCTGCCTGGGGATGCAGATCGCCGTCATCGAATATGCCCGGCACGTGGCCGGGTGGGCCGACGCCCACAGCGCGGAGTTCTCCGGCCTGACCGCCCATCCGGTGATCGCTCTGATGCCGGATCAGGTGGGCATTACCGCCAAGGGCGGCACCATGCGGCTGGGCAAGTACCCCTGCGTGCTGGCGGAGGGTACCCTGGCCCGGGCCGCCTACGGCGCCGCCGACATCTCCGAGCGGCACCGGCACCGGTATGAGTTCAACAACCAGTTCCGACAGGAGCTGCAGGACGCCGGGCTGCGGCTGGCGGGGCTGTCCCCGGACGGGCATCTGGTGGAGATCGTGGAGGAGCCCGCCAATACCTGGTTTGTGGGGGTGCAGTTCCACCCGGAGTTCAAGAGCCGTCCCAACCGGCCCCACCCGCTGTTTGTGGGCTTTGTGCAGGCGTCTCTGGACAGGCAGGGATGACGGCGGCGGGCCATGGCGCATACACTGGAATGCGGAAACGGCTCCTGCCCCCAGGGGGCGGGAAAACCCATCCGTTTTCCGGGAGGAGTTCTATGGCTTCCTTTACCAACATGGCTACCTTGTCCTACAACGGCAGCCAGATCAATTCCAACGTGGTCACCGGCGAGCTGCAGGACGCCCTGACCATCACCAAGACGGCGGTATCCGGCGGCTACCGGCCCGGCGACACGGTGACCTATGTGGTGACCCTCAGCAATACCGGCACGGCGGCCCTGATGGGGCTGACCCTGACCGACGATCTGGGCGGCAGTACCGTGGCCGCCGGCACCGTGTATCCCCTGGCCTATGTGCCGGGCAGCGTCCTCTATTATAACGGCGGCACGGCCCAGCCCGCCCCCACGGTGACGGCGGGGCCGCCTATGACCGTCATCGGCGTTACGGTGCCCGCCGGGGGCAACGCCACCCTGGTGTATCAGGCCCGGGTCACGGAGTTTGCCGCGCCGGGGGTGGAGGGCGAGATCCGGAACACCGTCACCGCCAGCGGCGGCGGTCTGGCCACGCCGCTGACGGCCACGGCCACCACAGCGGCCCGGCTGGAGCCGGAGCTGACCATCAGCAAGGCCCTGTCTCCCGCCGTGGTCACCGGCAACGGACCCCTGACCTATACCTTTACCATCCGCAACACCGGCAACACCGCCCTGACCGGCCAGGAGGGGGCCGTGATCACCGACACCTTCGACCCCATCCTGAACATCACCGGCGTTACTTTCAACGGCACGGCCTGGACGTCGCCGGAGGACTACACCTATGACGCCGCCACCGGCGCCTTTGCCACGGTGGCCGGCAAGCTGACGGTGCCGGAGGCCGCGTTCACCCAGAACGCCGACGGCTCCTGGACCGTCACCCCGGGACAGAGCGTCCTGACGGTAACGGGCACCGTGTAACAGCCCGGGGCATAAGACGATAAGCGCCCGCCTGCCGCTTTCGCGGCAGGCGGGCAAATTTTGCTTTGGAAAACGGCGAAAAGTGATTGACAAAGGTGAATTTCTCTGTTATACTCTATAAGCCGCTTTGAATGGGTCAAAAGTTCCGGCCTTGCCGGACGCCCCCGACAGCGAGTCCGTAATAAAGGAAAGGCAGGTGCAACAAGTATGCAGGCTATTATCGTGACCGGTGGTAAGCAGTACAACGTCTCCGAGGGTGACACTCTGTTTATCGAGAAGCTGGACGTCAACGCGGGTGATTCCGTGGTGTTCGACCAGGTCCTGGCCATCGTCGACGGCGAAAACACCAAGTTCGGCACTCCCGTGGTGGAGGGCGCTAAGGTGGACGCCACCGTCGTCAAGAACGGCAAGGGCAAGAAGATCCGTATCTTCAAGTATACCCCCAAGAAGGGTTATCGCAAACGGCAGGGTCATCGTCAGCCCTACACCAAGGTGGAAATCGGCAAGATCTCCTTCTGAGTGACAGCATGACGACCGTTACATTCCTGACAGAGGAAGCCCGCATCGTCGGTTTCGATGCACAGGGACACAGCGGCTTCGCCGCAGAGGGTGAGGACATCGTCTGCGCCGCCGTTACCAGCGCCGTGCGCCTGGTAGAAGCCACCGTCAATGACGTGATGGGTCTGTGTGCCGCGGTGAAAGTCCGGGAGCAGGACGCCGCCATCTCCTTTCGTCTGCCCGGGGGCCTGGCTCCCATGGCGGAGAACACCTGCCAGAATCTTCTGACGGGGCTGATGGTGTATCTGGCCCAGCTTCACGACGAGTATCCGGAAAACATTGAAGTGATGGAGGCGTGAAACCCTCCTGTTCCCCCCGCAATCATCTCATAGAAAGGATGGTACTGCATTATGCTGAACATTGGTCTGCAGTTCTTTGCCCATAAAAAAGGTATGGGCTCCACCAAGAACGGCCGTGATTCCGAGTCTAAGCGCCTTGGCCCCAAGCGCGCTGATGGTCAGTTCGTTCTGGCCGGCAACATCCTGGTCCGCCAGCGCGGCACCCACATCCACGCCGGCACCAACGTTGGCATCGGCAGCGATGACACGCTGTTTGCCAAGGCCGACGGTGTTGTCCGCTTCGAGCGTCTGGGCAAGGATCGTAAGCAGGTTTCTGTTTACCCCGCCGAGTAAAAGAACCATATGAAAAGCACCGCCTGCGGGCGGTGCTTTTTTGTATCAAAATATGTGCGGCGGTCAGTCCTGCTCCTGAAATGCCCGGATATACGCCTCCAGGGCTTCGGCGGTTTTCTCCACCCCCAGGACGCTGGTATTCACCGTCAGGTCATAGCAGGAGCTGTGGCCCCAGAACTTGCCGGTGTGGTGGTGGTAGTAGACCCGGCGGTGCCGGTCGGTTTTGGCCACCAGCAGCGCGGCCTTTTCCGGGGAGCGATTGTGCCGCTGCTGGATGCGCTTGATCCGCTGGGTCAGGTCCGCCCGGCAGAAGATCCGCAGCAGGCCCGGCCGCCCGGCCAGGGCATAGTCGGCGCAGCGGCCCACGAAGATGGCGGATTCGCCGCTGTCGGCGATCTGGCGGATCATGTCGAACTGCCGCTGGGCCACGTTGTGGGGGATGGAGTTGTCAAATTCGTTGATCTTGCGGCTGAGAATGCGGTTCACCGGCCGCTCGTCGTACTCCTGGGCCAGCCGCTGCATTTCCGGGTCATTTTTCCAGAGCTCGTCAATAAGCTCCCGGTCCAGCATCCGGATGCCCAGCCGCTGGCTCAGCAGGACCGCCAGGTCATGCCCGCCGCTGCCGTATTCGCGGCCAATGGTGATAAGAATCTGCTTTTTCATGCGAAAACATCCTTTCTGCACCCCGTCAATGGTGATGATTTGTCTATATTATACTGCCTTTGTCCGGATTTGTCACCTGATTTTTACGGATTCTGTACAGGAAAATGAAAATGTATAGATGAGGCCTCCGGACGGGGCGGAAAACTTTTTCATGGACAAAAGGGCCGGGCCGTGGTAGAATAACCTGAATGCATATGTCGAGCCGGGGGAGGAAACATAGGATGAGCGGAAAACTGATCGTATTCGAGGGCACCGACGGCTCCGGAAAGGCCACCCAGACGGCGCTTCTGTGCCGGGAGCTGGAGAGCCTGGGCGTGCCCTTCCGCAAGCTGGAATTTCCCCGGTACAAGGAGGAGTCCTCGGCGCTGCTGCGGCTGTATCTCAGCGGGGCCTTCGGCACCGACCCGGCCGACGTCAATGCCTATGCCGCCGCTACGTTTTTCTCCGTGGACCGCTACGCCTCCTTCAAGCAGGACTGGGGCAGCTGGTACCGGCAGGGGGGACTGGTCATCGCCGACCGGTACACCACCAGCAACGCCGTGCACCAGACCTCCAAGCTGCCGCCTCAGGAGCGGCAGGCGTTTCTGGATTGGCTGTTTGACTTTGAATACCGGAAGCTGGGGCTGCCGGAGCCGGACCGGGTGCTGTATCTGGACATGCCCACGGAGCTGTCGGAGCAGATGATGCGCCGCCGGGAACAGCTGACCCACACCGCCGCCGACATCCACGAGCGGGACGAGGCATACCTGCGGTCCTGCCGGGAGAGCGCCGCCATGGTGGTGGACTACGGCGGGTGGACCCGCATTGACTGCGCCCGGGACGGACAGGTCCGCTCCGTGGACGACATCCACCGGGAGGTCATGGAGCGGCTCCGTGACCTGCTGGAGGGCGTAAAATAGGGAGGGAACGCCTGCGCGTCCCCTCCGGGCGAAGGTATGTACGGCCCTCAGCAGGAGCAGCAGCCGTCGCCTCCATTGCCGCAGCCGCAGCGGGATCCGGTTCCGCTGCCGCAGCAGCAGAACACCAGCAGTAAGATCACGATCAGCCAGATGCAGGAGCAATTGTTGTTGTCAAAGCACATGCGATTCACCTCACTTGTTTCCTGTATGGGCTATTCTATGCCGGAGATGGCTCCGGCGTATCTTGTCCGGGTGTGCCCGGCGGAAAAAATAGAGAAAGGAACCGATCATATGTCCGATTATCAGAACTCCGATACGGCCAAATGGGATGCCCAGGAGGTCCGTAAGCAGACGAGCTCCGGCCAGGGGCCGAAGCCAAAGAAAAAGCGCCGCCTGGGGTGGCTGGGCTATCTGGCGGGGGTCATCGTGGCCTCGTTCCTGCTGGCCGGTATCGGCTGGCTGGCCGTCAACGATGTGTGCGCCCTGAATAAGGCCCCCCTGACCGCCACCATCGAGGTGGAAAGCGGCGACTCCGTGGGGACGGTGGCCACCAAGCTGAAGAAGGCGGGGCTCATCAACTCCAAGCTGCTGTTCATGATCACCAGCCCCGTGTTCCACGCCAGCCGCTATATTCAGCCCGGCGTGTATGAGCTGAACACCGACATGGACTTCAACTGTCTCATCAAGTCCATGCAGCCCACCGGCGGCGTGGCGGCCACCGTTACCGTCACCATCCCCGAGGGCTACACCGTGGAGCAGATCATCCAGCTGCTGGCGGAGAACGACGTGTCCGACGCCGCCGCCCTGGAGGAGTCCGCCAAGAACCATGTGTTCGACAAGTTCGACTTCGTGGACAACGAGAATCTGGGCAGCATCAGCCGCTTGGAGGGCTATCTGTTCCCGGATACCTATGAGTTCTATGTGAAGGAAAATGCCGACTCGGCTCTGAGCCGCCTGCTGGCCAACTTCCAGGACCGCATCGTGGACGATCCGGAGCTGGCGCCGCTGATCGCCAACTCCTCCTACAGTCTGAAGCAGATCGTCATCATGGCCTCCCTGATCGAGAAGGAGACCGACGGCACCGACCGCACGCTGATCTCCTCCGTGATCCACAACCGGCTGGAGAACGTGGGCGAGACGGCCCATCTGCTGCAGATCGACGCCTCCCTGGTGTATGCCGCCGGGCGGGAGATCACCGAGGACGACTATCAGACCCTGGACAGCCCCTATAACCTCTATACCCACCAGGGCCTGCCGCCCACGGCCATCGCCAACGCCGGTAAGGCCTCCATCCAGGCCGCCCTGCAGCCGGACGATACCAACTACTATTTCTATGTGCTCAATCCCGATACCCAGCGGCATGTGTTCAGCCGCACCCTGTCTGAGCACAACGCCAATCTGCGGAAGTTCGGATGACGGCGGAGCGAAAAAAACCGGAGCTGCTGGCTCCGGCAGGGGACTGGGAAAAGCTGCAGATGGCCGTGCTGTACGGGGCGGACGCCGTGTACCTGGCGGGGACATCCTTCGGCATGCGGTCCTTTGCGGGGAATTTCAGCGATGAGGAGCTGCCCCAGGCGGTGGACTTTGCCCACCGGCACGGGGTGAAGGTCCACGCCACCGTGAACACCATGCCCCGCAGCGGCGAGGTGGACCGGCTGCCGGAGCACCTGGAAAGGCTCAACGACGCCGGGGTGGACGCCCTGATTCTGGCGGACCTGGGGGCCTTTACCCTGGCCGGGAAATATGCCCCCCGGTGCCAGCGGCACATCAGCACCCAGCAGTCTATCGCCAACTATGCCTGCGCCCAGGCGTGGTTTGACCTGGGGGCCCAGCGGGTGGTGCTGGCCCGGGAGCTGGGGATGGACGAGATCCGGGAGATCCGCCGCCGGGTGGACCCGGCCCTGGAGCTGGAGACCTTCTGCCACGGGGCCATGTGCGTGTCCTATTCCGGGCGGTGCCTGCTGTCCAACTATATGACCGGGCGGGACTCCAACCGGGGCGCCTGCGCCCAGCCCTGCCGCTATCAGTACGCCCTGATGGAGGAGAAGCGGCCCGGGGAGTATTTCCCGGTGTTCGAGGACGAGAAGGGCACCTACATCATGAACTCCCGGGATATGTGCATGATCGACCACCTGGACGACCTGATGGACGCCGGGGTGAACTGCCTGAAGATCGAGGGGCGGGCCAAGTCCGCCTATTACGCCGCCATTGTCACCGGGGCCTATCGCCATGTGCTGGACGACGTGGCCGCCGGGCGGCCGGTGGACCCGGTGTGGCGGGACGAGGTGGAGCATGTCAGCCACCGGCACTATTCCACCGGATTTTTCTATGGCCAGCCGGGGCAGTTCTATGAGGACGCCCGGTACATCCGGGACTGGCAGATCTGCGCCGTGGTGACGGACTGCACGCCGGAGGGCCTGGCCACCCTGAGCCTGCGCAACAAGTTTGCCTGCGGGGATCAGGTGGAGGTGGTGGGGCCGGACACCAAGCCCTTTACCATGACGGCCCCCATGATGACCGACAGCCAGGGGCTGCCGCTGACGGAGCCGAAAACGCCGCAGATGGTGTTTACCATGCAGCTGCCCCATCCGGTGCCGCCTATGAGCTTTATCCGCCATGCGGTGGACCTGGGCGGAAGATAAATAGATTCAAGCAAAAGAGCGGCGAGGCTGAAAGCCTCGCCGCTCTTTTGCTTATTGCCGGCCTTATTGATCCTCGGCCCGGCGCTTATAGGACTCGTATTTGGCCTTGGCGGCGTCCTCCGCCTCGGCGAACAGGACCTTGGCGTTCTCCGGGAAGCTCAGCTCCAGGGAGGAGTAGCGCACCTCGCCCTTCATGAAGTCGTACAGGGCCATGCTGGGCTCCTTGCTGTCCAGGGTGAACTTGTGGGTCTCGGGGCTGTAGCGGTACAGGTTCCAGTAGCCGGAGGCCACGGCGTCCTTCATCTCCTGCTGGACGCAGCCCATGCCCTTCTTGATGCCGTGGTTGATGCAGGGTGCGTAGCAGATGACGATGGAGGGCCCCTTGTGGGCCTCGGCCTCCCGGATGGCCTTGATGAGCTGGGCCGGGTCGGCACCCATGGAGCACTGGGCCACATAGACGTTGTCGTAGGTCATCATCAGCATGCCCAGGTCCTTCTTCTTGGTCTTCTTGCCGCTGGCCTGGAACTGGGCCACGGCGCCCACGGGAGTGGCCTTGGAGGACTGTCCGCCGGTGTTGGAATACACCTCGGTGTCCACCAGCAGGACGTTGACGTCCTCGCCCATGGCGAACACATGGTCCAGACCGCCGTAGCCGATGTCGTAGGCCCAGCCGTCGCCGCCGTACATCCACATGGTCTTTTTGGACATATCCTTGCGGCGCTTGAGGATCTCGTCCACCACGGCCTGCTCCTGAGCGGAGAAGGTCTCGCTCTCCAGCAGGTGCAGCAGCTCCCGGGTGGCGGGGGTGGAGGCGTCCAGGTCGTCATAGGTCTCCAGCCACTTCGCGATGGCGGCCTTGACGGCGGCGTTTTCGGTCATGTCATCCAGCTGATGGACGTAGTCCGTGACGGCGGCGCGCAGCTGCTTCACCGCCAGGCACATACCATAGGAGAACTCGGCGTTGTTTTCAAACAGGGAGTTGGACCAGGCGGGACCCTTGCCCTCCTTATTCTTGCAGTAGGGCACGCAGGGCATGGCCGCGCCCCAGGCCTGGGTGCAGCCGGTGGCGTTGGCCAGGAACATCTTGTCGCCGAACAGCTGGGTCAGCAGCTTCACATACGGCGTCTCGCCGCAGCCGGCGCAGGCGCCGTTGAACTCCACCAGGGGCTGGCGGAACTGGCTGCCCTTCAGGGTGAACTTGTCGAAGCGGTCGTTCTTCTCGGGGATGGTTTGCAGGTAGTTCCAGTTGGTCTGGTCCAGGGATACCTCGTGGGCCGGGACCATGCGCAGGGCCTTGCCGCTCTTGGGACAGGAGGCCACGCAGCTGCCGCAGCTGGTGCAGTCCAGGGTGGACACGCCCATGGTGTACCGCAGGCCGGCCAGTTGGGGACCCTTGGCGTCGGTGAGCTCCAGACCGGCGGGGGCGTTCTTCACCTCGTCCTCGTTCAGCAGGTAGGGACGGATCACCGCATGGGGACACACGAAGGAGCAGCGGTTGCACTGGATGCACTCGCTCTTGTCCCACACCGGCAGATGGGTGGCGATGCCGCGCTTTTCATACTGGGAGGTGCCCAGAGGCATGGTGCCGTCCTCCATGCCCCGGAAGGCGGAAACCGGCAGATCGTCGCCCTTCTGGGCGTTGATGGGCACCAGGATATTTTTGATGACGTCGGGCACATCGGCGCGGGGCGGCTGGATGGCGGCGCCGGACAGGTTCTTCCACTCGGGCTTCACCTGCACCTGCACCAGGGCGTTGATGCCGGCGTCCACGGCGGCGATGTTCATGTTGACCACCTTTTCACCCTTGAGGCCGTAGGTCTTTTTCACGGCGGCCTTCATGTGCTCCACGGCGTCCTCCACGGGGATGACATTAGCCAGCTTGAAGAACGCCGCCTGCAGCACCATGTTGGACCGGTTGCCCAGACCCAGGGCCTGGGATTCCTTATTGGCGTCGATGATGTAGAAATGAATGTCGTTTTCCGCGATATAGCGCAGGATGTCGCCGGGGATGTGCTGCTCCAGCTGGTCCTCGGTCCACTCGCAGTTCAGTAGGAAGCTGCCGTGGGGCTTCAGCTCGGAGATGATGTCGTACTTGGTCAGATAGGTCTGGTTGTGGCAGGCCACAAAGTCGGCACGGCTGACATAGTAGGTGGAGCTGATGGGGTGCTTGCCGAAGCGCAGGTGGCTCTTGGTGATGCCGAAGGACTTCTTGGTGTCGTACTCAAAGTACGCCTGACAGTACATATCCGTGGTTTCGCCGATGATCTTGATGGAGTTCTTGTTGGCGCCCACGGTGCCGTCGGAGCCCAGGCCCCAGAACTTGCAGCTGATGGTGCCCTCGGGCTCGGTGAGCAGGGGAGCGCCCACGGGCAGGGACAGGTGGGTCACGTCGTCCTCGATGCCGATGGTGAAGTGGTTCTTGGGCTCCTCCAGCAGCAGATTGTCGAACACGGCCTTCAGCTGGGCGGGGGTGGTGTCCTTGCTGGACAGGCCATAGCGTCCGGCGAAGATCAGGGGGCGGTCCGCCTCGTTGATATAGGCGGCGCAGATGTCCTCATACAGGGGCTCGCCGATGGAACCGGCTTCCTTCACACGGTCCAGCACGGCGATGCGCTTCACGGTCTTGGGCATGGCGGCCATCAGGTGCTTGCGGGAGAAGGGGCGGAACAGGTGCACCTGCAGGAAGCCCACCTTCTCACCCTTGGCGTTCAGATAGTTGACGACCTCCTGGGCACAGCCGGACACGCTGCCCATGGCCACGATGACGCGCTCTGCGTCAGGCGCGCCGAAATAGTTGAACAGGTGATATTCCCGGCCCGTCAGGCGGCTGATCTGGGCCATGTAGTCCTCCACCACGTCGGGGAGGTTGGCATAGTCGGTGTTGTTGGATTCACGCAGCTGGAAGTAGATATCGGGGTTATCCACCAGGGAGCGCATCCGGGGATCCTCGGGGTTCAGGGCGTTGGCGCGGAATCTGGCCAGGGCCTCGTAATCCACCAGCTTGGCGTATTCGTCGTAGCTCAGCACGTCGATCTTCTGAATCTCGTGGCTGGTGCGGAAGCCGTCGAAGAAGTGCAGGAAGGGGATCCGGGCCCGGATGGCGGACAGATGGGCCACGGCGGCCAGGTCTGCGGCCTGCTGGACGCTGCCGCTGGAGAGCATGGCAAAGCCCGTCTGGCGGCAGTTCATCACGTCGCTGTGGTCGCCGAAGATGGAGAAGGCGTGGGTGCCCACGGTGCGGGACGCCACATGCAGCACGCCGGGCAGACGCTCGCCGGAGATGCGGTGCATGGTGGGGATCATCAGCATCAGGCCCTGGGAGGCGGTGAAGCTGGTGGCCAGAGCACCGGCCTCCAGTGCGCCGTGACATGCGCCGCAGGCGCCGGCCTCGGACTGCATCTCCACCAGGCGGACGGTCTGGCCGAAGATGTTCTTTCTTCCGTTGGCGGCCCATTCGTCGGTTTTCTCCGCCATGGGGGACGACGGGGTGATGGGATAGATGCCCGCTACCTCGGAAAAGGCATAGGCAACATAGGCGGCGGCTTCGTTGCCGTCACAGATTTTCAGGAGCTTGCTCATATAGGTTCCTCCTCACACATTTTTGCGGCGGCCCCACACAGACCGCCGTCCGACCTATACATACATTTTTCATTTTAGCACTTTGAATTGAGATGTCAATGATTTAACAAATGATTTCATTGAATTTTTCCGTAAAATCTAATCGGGAGTCGTGGAAAGAAACAAAAAGCCATGGAGCCGGTAACTGGCTCCATGACTTTTACATAAAAATTATTATATTGGTGAGAATTATTTATTTCAGCAGCTCCAGGAACTCCTCCTCCGTCAGGACGGGGATGTTCAGCTCCTGGGCGCGGCGGAGCTTGGACCCCGCGCCGGGCCCGGCCACCACATAGCTGGTCTTTTTGGACACCGAGGAGGCGGACTTGCCGCCCCGCTGCTCGATCATCTGACCGGCCTCCTCCCGGGTGAAGCGCTCCAGGCTTCCGGTGAGGACGAAAGTCATTCCGGCAAAACGATTGTCAACCAATTCCTCTTTACAGCTCATATTGACCCCGGCGTCCTCCAGACGCCGCAGCAGGTCCCGGGATTGGGGGCTTTCCATCCACTGGCGGATATAGGCGGCGGTGATGGGGCCCACATCGTCGATGGAGGTCAGTTCCTCCTCCGTGGCCTGGGATAGGGCCTGCATGGTGCCGAAGCGGCGGGCCAGGACCTTGGCGGCCTTTTCGCCCACCTGGCGGATGCCCAGGGCGAAGATCAGACGCCACAGGTCGTTGTCCCGGCTTTTATAGATGGCGGCCACGGCGTTGGCGGCGGACTTCTCGCCCATGCGCTCCAGGGGGGCGATGCCGGCGGCGGTCAGGTCGTACAGGTCGGCGGCGGTTTTCACCAGGCCGCTTTCGATGAGCTGATTCAGCACCGCCGGGCCCAGGCCGTCAATATCCATGGCGTTCCGGCTGGCGAAATGGGTCAGGTTCCGCAGGCGCTGGGCCGGGCATTCCGCGCCGGTGCAGCGCAGGGCCGCGCCGTCCGGGTCCCGCTCCACCGGTGCGCCGCACACGGGACAGGTCTGAGGGAGGTAATAGGGGACCGCCCCGGCGGGGCGGTGCTCCGGCGCCACCTCCACGATCTCGGGAATGATCTCTCCCGCCTTCTGCACCACCACGGTGTCGCCGATGCGGATATCCTTCTGGGTGATATAGTCCTGGTTGTGGAGGGTGGCGAAGGTGACGGTGGTCCCGGCCAGGCGCACCGGCTCCAGCTGGGCCTTGGGCGTCAGCACCCCGGTGCGGCCCACCTGGACCACGATGTCCAGAATGCGGGAGGTCTTGCGCTCCGGGGGATATTTATAGGCGATGGCCCAGCGGGGGAACTTGGCGGTGCTGCCCAGAGTCTCCCGGTCTGCCAGGTCGTTGAGCTTCACCACCGCGCCGTCCATGTCGAAGGGACGCTCCATCCGGGTGTCGTTGAGGCGGTCGATTTCCGCCATGATATCGGCATGAGTACGCAACAGGCGATAGGGGATGACCTTGAAGTGCTGGGAGCGGAGATAGTCCAGGGTCTCCGTGTGGGTGGTGAAGCTGCGGCCTTGGGCCAGCTGGAGGTTGAACACGGCGATGTCCAGCTGCCGCTGGGCGGCGATCTTGGGGTCCAGCTGCCGCAGAGAGCCTGCCGCCGCGTTGCGGGGATTGGCCATCAGGGGCTTGCCCTCGATCTCCCGGCGGGCGTTGAGCTTCTCAAACACACTGCGGGACATATACACCTCGCCCCGGACGATGAGATGGGGCAGCTTCTCCGGCAGGGTCATAGGGATGGAGCGGATGGTGCGCAGATTTTCCGTCACGTCCTCGCCTACCTGGCCGTCGCCCCGGGTGGCCCCCCGGACGAACACGCCGTCCTGGTATTCCAGGGCCACGGACAGGCCGTCCACCTTGGGCTCCACGCTGTATTCCGCCTGGGGCATGGTCTCCGCCACCCGCAGCAGGAAATCCCGGACCTCCTCGCCGTCAAAGACGTCCTGAAGGCTCTCCAGTGGCACGTCGTGGCGGACCTGTTCAAACTGGGACAGGGCCGGGCCGCCCACCCGCTGGGTGGGGGAGTCCGGAGTCACCTCCTCCGGGTGCTCCCGCTCCAGGTCCTCCAGGCGGCGGAGCATATGGTCGTACTCATAGTCGCTGATGGTGGGGGCGTCCAGCACATAATAGCGGTAGCCGTGGGCGTTGAGGGTGTCCCGCAGCTCCTTCATCTCGGTTTTATAGTCCATGTTTCACTTATCCTTTGTTCATGATATAATCCTGGGCGTACTGCTCCTGCTCCTCGGGAGCGGTGCTGAAATAGGTGTATGTCTCCGGAACGCTGCCCACAATGACGGTCTCCGCCACGGCAATCTCGTTGCTGACCTTGGTGGAGGCGGTGAAGCCCGGCAGAAGAATGCCGGTGTATACATCCACATGCAGCAGGATCTGGTGCCTAGTCTGGTTGATGCCGGCGGCGGAAAAGGCATTGCGCAGGCTGGCGTCGGCGGAGCCCACCGCCTGCATCCGTACCCGGATACAGGGCCCCCGCCCCGCCAGCAGAGTGGAGCCGGTAAGCGTACCCACAGGAATGGACAGCTCACTGGTGGACACCTCCGACAGGCGGCGGAGGATCTCGTCGGCGATCTGGGACCGCAGGCGGTTGAAGGCCGCCATGTTGCTCTCCAGCGCCGCCACCCGGCCGGTTTCGTCTTTTTCCAAGTGGATGAGCACGTCATAGTTCACCTGTCCGCTGTCAATGGCATCCCGGACGGCGTCCACCACAATGCGGTTGACGGCATTGGAGACCCGGGCGGTGGCCAGGCTCACGATGATGGGCCTCATGTGCAGCACTGCCGCGCAGCACAGCCCGGTCACCAGCAGGACCGTCAGCCACAGCCAGACCCACCGCCTCTGCCGCCCCGTCAGCCGCAGGTAGCGTATTCTTCTCACGGCATACACCCCCTATGGGTCATTGTATGCCGCCAGGGCGGCAGAGGTTACTCCGCCCAGGAGTTGACGATGGCCTTGAAGGTCTTGCCCCGCTCCATGAAATTCCTGAACTGGTCAAAGGCAGCACAGGCAGGGGAGAGGGTCACCACGTCCCCGGGAACAGCCCGGTCACGGGCGGTCTCCACAGCACGCTGAAAGGGTGTCACATCCAGTATTTCCGGATGGCCCGGCCGGTAACCGGGGGCCTGCTCCACGGCAGCGCGGATCTTTCCGGCGGTGGCGCCGCACAGCACCAGCAGCTTCACATGCTCCACCACCTCGGGACCCAGCACGTCGAAGGGAATGTGCTTGTCATAGCCCCCGGCGATGAGGATGACCTTCTCCTTAAAGGATCGCAGGCCCGCGATGGTGCGGGAGGGACTGGAGGCGATGGAATCATTGTAAAACCGGACGCCGTGATAGGTACGCACCAGCTCGATGCGGTGCTCCACGCCGTTGAAGGTCCGGGCAAAGGTGCGGATGGTCTCGTCGGGCACCAGGCCCTCTACCGCCGCAATGGCGGCCATGTAGTTTTCCACATTGTGGACGCCGGGCAGGCGGATATCCTCCGTGGTCATGATCTGGCGTTCATGGCCGTCCCGGCGGGAGATAACGGCGTCACCCCGCAGAAATACGCCGTTTTCCGGCTCTGCCTGGCGGCTGAAATACAGGGCACGGCCCGGGGCGCGCAGGGCCTGCTGCCGGGTGATGGCGTTGTCCAGGTTGAAGATGGCGGTGTCCCCGGGCTGCTGGTGACGGAAAATGTTCTCCTTGGCCCAGACATATTCCTCCATGCTCTTGTGAATGTCCAGGTGGTTGGGGGCCAGATTGGTCACCACGGCAATGTGGGGGCTGTGGGTCATGGTCATCAGCTGGAAGCTGGACAGCTCCAGCACGGCCCAGTCCGTGGGCCGGATGGTATCGGCCTCCGCCAGCAGGGGATGGCCGATGTTGCCGCCCACATGGACGGTGTGGCCCGCCGCCCGCAGCAGCTGGGCGATGATGGTGGTGGTAGTCGTTTTGCCGTCGGACCCGGTAACGGCGATGATGGGGCAGGGGCAGACCTCAAAGAACACCTCCATTTCGGAGGTGATGGTGCTGCCCTTGGCCCGGGCGGCCTCCAGCTCCGGCACGTCGGGCCGCAGGCCCGGGGTGCGGAAGATCACGTCCTGGGAAAGATTCTGAAGATATCCGTCCCCCAGCTGGAGCTTTGCCCCGGCAGCCTCCAGCTCGCCGGCCAACGCGCCCAGCTTTTCCCGGCTGCTGCGGTCGCAGGCGGTGACGGAGATACCCTCCCGCAGCAGCAGCCGCAGCAGGGACGTATTGCTGACGCCGATGCCGATAACGGCCACGGTTCTGCCCCGCAGCCGGTCAATATATTCCCGCAAGGTCATAGGATGTTCCTCCTTATCATATCTAACGTATCCAACTTACAGATTATACCGCATTCCGGGGCGCAGTTCAATCATTTCCGCGAAAATCGGTTGACTTTCCGCGGCGGGTCGGGTACAATATTCGTGCGAGTAAGCCAGACAGTCGCGGGGACAAGGCGAAAGCCTGTTCATGAGGAAAGTCCGGGCTCCACAGGGCAAGGATAACGGGTAACGCCCGCCGAAGGCGACTTCAGGAAAAGTGCAACAGAGATATACCGCCCCTTTGGGGGTAAGGGTGGAAAGGCGAGGTAAGAGCTCACCCATCGGCTCGAGAGTGTCCGATGCTGTAAACTCTATCCGGAGCAACACCGGTATGGGAGCAATAGGGCGGCCCGTCCGCTCCCGAGGTGGCTGAAGCGCACCGGCAACGGCGCGCTTAGATAGATGACTGTCAAATACAGAACCCGGCTTACAGACTTGCTCGCGCACACCATATGGGCCCGCCGGCGGAGATCGCCTGGCGGGCCCCTTTTTATGCCCGCAGCGAGGCGGAAGCCGACTTTTTTCGGGAATCTCTGTTAATCTATTGACAAACTATGGAAAAGGTGATTTAATTAACAATATCAAAACAGAGAAAGAGGCGGACAGGCTATGGCGATACCGTTTGACTATACGTCGGAATACAAACGCAAGCTGCGCACTCCGGAGGAGGCTGCGCGGGTGGTCAAAAGCGGCGACTGGCTGGATATCTCCATGGGCGGGGCGTTCCCGTCCCTGATGGACGAGGCCATTGCCAAGCGGAAGGACGAGCTGCGGGGCGTGAAGATCCGGGGCTATCTGATCCAGCAGCCCATTCAGATGGTGGAGTGCGATCCCACCCGGGAGCACTTTATCTATAACAGCTGGCACATGTCCGGCTATGAGCGCAAGCTCTGCGACCGGGGCCTGTGCAACTTCAACCCTATGGTGTTCCGGAATCTGGGGGCCTACTATGACCATTTCCTCACGGTAAACGTGGCTATCACCTGCGTGACCCCCATGAACGAGCACGGGTATTTCAACTTCTCCGTGTCCAACGCCTCCGCCCGGGCGGTGCTGGACAAGGCCGACGTGGTGATCCTGGAGGTCAACGAGAATCTGCCCTGGGTCTATGGCGGGCTGGACGAGTGCATCCACATCGACGATGTGGATATGATCGTGGAGGGCCCCCACGGCCCCCTGCCGGGCATCAAGACTCCCGCCGCCAGCGAGACGGAGATGAAGATCGCCGAGTATGTGGTGCAGAATATGGTGGACGGCTCCACCCTGCAGCTGGGCATCGGCTCCCTGCCCAACGCCGTGGGCCAGATGATCGCCCGCTCCGATCTGCGGGACCTGGGCATCCACACGGAGATGCTGTGCGACTCGTACCTGGATATGTACAAGGCCGGAAAGATCAACAACAAGAGAAAGACCCTGGACCGCTATAAGAGCGTGTTCGGCTTTGCCATTGGTTCGCCGGACCTGTACGACTGGATCCGGGAGAACCCCGGTGTGGTGACCTATCCCATCAGCTACTGCAACGATCCCTCTATCGTGGGGAAGATCGACAACTTTGTGTCCATCAACAACTGCATCTCCGTGGACCTGTACGGCCAGATATGCGCCGAAAGCGCCGGCACCCGGCAGATCAGCGGCACCGGCGGCCAGCTGGACTTCCTGGAGAGCGCCGCCGTGTCCAAGGGCGGTAAGGCGTTCATCTGTCTCACATCCTCCTTTACCAACAAGGAGGGGGAGATGGTGTCCCGCATCAACCCGCTGCTGACTCCCGGCGATATCGTCACCGATCCCCGGAGTCTGGCCTACTACATCGTCACCGAATACGGCGGCGTGAACCTGGTGGGCTGCAGCACCTGGGAGCGGGCGGAGAAGCTCATCTCCATCGCCCACCCCAAGTTCCGGGACGAGCTGATCGCCAACGCCGAAAAGCAGGGCATCTGGCTGCGGTCCAACAAGCGGTAAAGGGAATACATACATAATAAGAACACCCGCTGCGGCGTAATGCCGCAGCGGGTGCTTGAATATAGCCGGTTACTGGATAGGCTCCAGAACGCCCAGGACCACATAGCGGACGTTCTTGAACTCGTAGGTGCAGGTGGACAGGGTGACGATATGACTGTCCGCCGAGGGGACGCCGGTGGTGGAGCGGAAGGTGGAGTGGTTCACCATCTGCTGCAGGAACTCCTGGGTCAGCTGGAACTGATAGACGCTGCAGTCGGAGTAGGCCACCTCGCCATTGCCGTCGAGGATATAGCCCGAGGCGTCCACAATGACCCCGGCAAACAGGTGCAGCTTGTAGCTCTGCTGGGGGGTCAGCATGTAGAGGTAGGGATGCTGGTCATAGTAGGCCTGCTGCTTGTACTTCACCAGGTTGGAGAACATGGCCCCGGACGTCATATTGTGGCCGTAGATCAGGCTGTTCTGGTCGGAGAAGTCGGCGCTGTTGGCGCAGTCCATGAAGATGCTGCCATTGTCGTTCCAGGTGCCGTCCAGCAGGTGACGCAGATAGTAGTCGTTGTCGCTGCCCTGGACCACCGGGTAATTGATATGGGTATTGGCCCCGTAGATCCAGGCGATGACGTCGCCGTTGGTTTTCAGCAGCTCGTCAAACTGCACCGTGGGGCACTCCGGGTCGCCGCTGGGGTCCTGGGTCGGGTCGTTGTTATCGCTGTCGCCGGGAAGAGTGACAAAGCGGTTGGCCTCGGAAATGACCTTATCGCTGCGGTATTTTTCCAGATAGTAGCTGCTCACCTTGTAGGCGGCAAACAGGAACACGCCCACAAGCAGGGCGAGGATCACATAGTATACGGGCTTTTTCATGGCGGCGTCTCCTTTTGTGGGATGGCTCTATTTTATCAGCTTTTCCCCGGTATTGCAAGAACTTTGCATTTTTGGTATAATAACGCAAAAAGCCAAGGGGAGGCACAGCGATGCTGATTTTTGACATGGACGGCACCCTCATTGATTCCAACGGGATCTGGCGGCAGGTGGACGAGGCGTTCCTGGCCAAGCGGGGGTATCCGTATACCCGGGAGTATTACGAGGGCGTGGCCCACACCATTTTTCCCATGGCCGCGAAATTCACCAAAGCCTATTGCCATCTGGAGGAGTCCGAGGAAGAGATCATGGCCGAGTGGATGCAGATGGCCGGGGACGCCTACGCCGTGCGGGTGCCCATCAAGCCCGGGGTCCGGGAATATCTGGACCGGTGCCGGACGGCAGGGGAGAGGATGATCGTGCTGACCTCCAGCGTGCCGGAGCACTGCCGGGCCGCCTTGGGACGGCTGGGGCTGACGGGATATTTCGAGCGCATCCTCTTTGCCCACGACCTGGGCATGGACAAGAAGGACCCGGAGACCTTCCGCCACGCGGCGGCGCTGATGGGCGTGACGCCGGAGTACTGCACCATGTATGACGACTCCGTGGCCGCCTGCCGGGCGGCCCGGGAGGCCGGAATGCAGGTGGTGGGGGTGTATGACGCCTTTTTCCACGTTTCCTGGCCGGAGATGCAGCAGGTGTGTCACCGGGTCATCCGCAGCCTTGAGGAGCTGTTATAACAAAAGGACCTCCGCCGCTGGCGGAGGTCCTTTTGAGACTGTCCAAAAAGGGCAGCGCCCTTTTTGGACAAAAGGCTTGCAGTCTGCTGCGCGCATAATTTGTTCGCTGAAAGCGAACAAATTCCACACTTGCAGACTGAGAAGTGTTTTTTTCGACGTACACGCCGCCGCAAAAAACGGATTGCAATTTATTTGCCGCCTGCGGGCGGCAAACTCTGCGAAGCTTTTTTCAGAAGCTGCCGATGGGGATGGAGCCGTCGTCGTTACCCTTTTCGATGGAAAGAATTTGCAGCCAGTAGCCCCGGCCGCCGCCCATGTCCACCTGGACCCGGTCGCCGCTGCGCCTGCCCAGAACGGCCTTCCCCACCGGGGATTCCTTGCTGATGAGGCCCTTCAGGGCGTCCTGCCGCAGGGTGGTCACCAGCTGGATTTTCCGGGTCTTGCCGGTGTTCTCCATGAGAATTTCCACGGTGTCGTACAGGCCCGCCGTGTCGGCCCGGGAGTGGTCCTCAATGACCCGGGCGGTCCTGATCATCCGCTGGAGATAGCGGATACGGCTGTCGTTGCGGTTTTTCTCCTGCTTGGCGCACTTGTACTCGAAGTTTTCGCTGAGGTCGCCGAAGGCCCGGGCGGTCTGCACGTCCTCGATGAGCTTGGGGCGCAGCACCTGGACCCGGTAGTCGATCTCCTCCTGCATTTTCTGGATATCCTGTCTGGTCAATTCGTCATACATGATGGTTCCTCCCATAGCTGCGCCAGGCGGCGCAGTCCCTCCGGCAAGCGGTCCATGTCGATGCCGGCATAGTTGACAACTAATATGTGCTGGGGCGCGGCGGCGGGCTGACTGTAGTAATCCGACAGCAGGGCCAGCCGCAGGCCCATGGCCTCCGCCCGGCGGCGGAGGGACCGGTCGTCCAGGTCCGTGGGCAGCACCATGAGGAAGTGCAGCCCCGCGTCCTGCTCCAGTATCTCCGCCCGGTCCGACAGAGGACTGCGGCGGATGGCATCGATGACGGCGTCCCGCTTCTGACGATAGCGGGTCTTCATGCGGTTGAGATGCTGCTCATACCGCCCCTGCTCCAGAAACCGGGCCAGGGTGTACTGCTCGAAGCTGGACACGGTGCAGGCGTAAAAGCCCAGCTTCTCCCGGTAGCGGGCCAGCAGGCGGGGCGGCAGGATCATATAGCTGATGCGGATGGACGGGGCGATGGTCTTGGAAAAGGTGTTCAGATAGATGACCCGCTGACTCTCGCTGACGGAGAACAGGGTGGGGATGGGACGGCCCACAAAGCGGAACTCGCTGTCGTAGTCGTCCTCCAGGATATACCGCTCCGGCTCCTCCGCCGCCCAGCGCAGCAGCTCCTGCCGCCGGGTGATGGGCATGACGATGCCGGTGGGGTAGTGGTGAGAAGGGGAGATGTGGACCACGTCCGCCGGCTGGCGGCGCAGCTGGGCCACGTCCAGGCCGCCGCTGTCCAGCCCCACCCGGCACAGGGGCACCTGGTGGGCCTGGTAAATTCTGGCGATCTTGCCATAGCCCGGGTCCTCCACGGCATAGCGCTTCTCCCGGCCCAGCAGCTGGATGATCAGGGTGTATAGCAGCTCCGTTCCCGCGCCGATGATGATCTGCTCCGGGTCCACGTCCATGCCCCGGAACTGGCGCAGGTGGGCGGCGATGGCCCGGCGCAGGGCCGGGGCCCCGTTGGAGGGGGCGGCCCGGAGAAGCTCCGTGTCCTCCTCCAGGATGGTCTGGCGCATGAGCCGGGACCACACGGTGAAGGGGAAGTAGGACCGGTCCAGAGACCCGGTGGCCAGGTCCAGAAACACCGGCTCCGCCGGTTTTTCCGGAGTCAGCGGCGGCGGGTCCGCCGGAGGCAGGGGCCGCTCCACGGGGCTGACATAATACCCCTTTTTCTCCACGGTGTAGATATACCCCTCCGCCGCCAGCTGCTCATAGGCGTTCTTCACCGTGATGACGCTGACCTCCAGATGCTGGGCCAAGGCCCGCTTGGAGGGCAGCTTCTGCCGGGGCGGCAGGGCGCCGGACAGAATGTCCCGGCGGATGCAGCCGTACAGCTGGGTGTATAGGCTGCGGCTTCCGTTTTTCTCCAGCGCATAGGTCAGCATGAAAAATCTCCTATCTGGTATTATCAAATAATATCAATATGGTTATTTCAATAATACCAGTTCTTACTATAATACAGACAGAATCAAAACGCAAGGAGATTTTTCCTATGAGAGACATGAAAATCAGAAAAATGGTACTGGCCGCTCTGATGGCGGCACTGACGTATGTGGCAACCATGGTGGTGCAGATTCCTTCCCCCATGCAGGGCTATGTGAACCTGGGCGACTGCTGCGTGCTGCTGTCCGGCTGGATCCTGGGGCCCTGGTGGGGCGGCGCTGCCGCCGGTATCGGCTCTATGCTGACGGACCTGCTCAACGGCTATGCCCACTACGCCCCCGGCACCCTGGTCATCAAGGCCCTGGATGCCATGGCGGCGGCGCTGATCGTGAAGGCCCTGGGCCGCAAGCCCTACGCCTATGTGGTGGGCGGCGTCGTGGGCGAGCTGATCATGGTGGCGGGCTATTTCGGCTATGCCTGCCTGCTGCTGGGCAAGGGCATCGGCGCGGCGGCCAGCATCCCCGGCAACCTGGTGCAGGGGGCCATGGGCCTGGTCATCGGCCTGGTGCTGTTCGTGCTGCTCAAGCGCAGCAAGGCTCTGGACAAGCTGAACATTCAGTGGTAAAATAGCTTCAAACGGGAGGATTCCCGCAGAAAGGAAGTTTTATCATGGCAGGAATCGTTCATGAGGTAGAAAATACCGATCTGCTGGCCCAGGTGCGGCAGGAGTCCGCCGCCGCCGCCCGGCAGCTGGCGGAGGCCGCCCGTCTGCGCAAGGGGCAGATCGTGGTGGTGGGCTGCAGCACCAGCGAGGTGGTGGGCCGCCGGGTGGGCAGCTGGTCCACGCCGGAGGTGGGTCAGGCCATTTTCGACGGGCTGCACAGCGTGTTCGGCCCCATGGGTGTGTATATCGCCGCCCAGTGCTGCGAGCACCTGAACCGGGCGCTGATCGTGGAGCACGAGGCGGTGCCCCAGCTGGACATCGTCAACGTGGTGCCCCAGCCCAAGGCGGGCAGCTCCTTCGCCACCGCCGCCTATCACACCTTCCGCCACCCGGTAGCGGTGGAGGATATCCGGGCCGACGCCGGTCTGGACGTAGGCGGCACGCTGATCGGCATGCACCTGAAAAAGGTGGCGGTGCCGGTGCGGCTGGAGCAGGACCACATCGGAAGCGCCATTCTGCTGGCGGCCCGGGTGCGGCCCAAGTTCATCGGCGGCGAGCGCGCCGTGTACGATGAGTCCCTGAAGGACGGATACCCGGAATTCTGAAAAAGCAATCCCTCCGGCTAATGCCGGAGGGATTGTTCTCTATTTACATACCCGTCATAACGGTCATGACCTTGAACTCCTCGGAGTTCAGGGTCTTTTTCATGGCCAGACCCTCGTCAATGTCCAGGTCGATGATCTGATCGTCCTTGGTGCAGATGACCCGGTTGGTCTTGCCCTCGGCCAGGATCCGGACGGCCTCATAGCCCATGCGGGTGGCCATGACCCGGTCCTTGGCGGTGGGGCTGCCGCCCCGCTGGATGTGGCCCAGGATGGTGACCCGGGGATCCAGGGCCAGCTCCTCCTGGATCTGGCGGCCCACGTCCACGGCGCTGGCCGCGCCCTCGGCCACCACGATCATGAAGTTGGTCTTGCCGTTCAGGCGGGCGTGGCGGATCTTTTCGGCCACCTGGGAATGGAAATCATAGGGGTGCTCCGGCACCAGCACCGCCGTGGCCCCCACGGCTACGCCCACATACAGGGCCAGATATCCGGCGTGGCGGCCCATGACCTCCACCACGGCGCAGCGCTCATGGGACTGCATGGTGTCCCGCAGCTTGTCGATGCACTCCACCGCCGTGTTGGCGGCGGTATCGAAGCCGATGGTGTATTCGGTGCAGACGATGTCGTTGTCGATGGTGCCGGGGATGCCCACCACGGATACGCCGCATTTGCTGAGCTCCTGGGCTCCCCGGAAGGTGCCGTCGCCGCCGATGGCCACGATGCCGTCCAGCCCCAGCAGCTTGCACACGCCGGCGGCCTTGGCCTGGCCCTCCGCCGTGCGGAACTCCTCGCTGCGGGCGGTATAGAGAATGGTGCCGCCGCGGTTGATGATGCGGCTGACGCTGCCGGAATCCATGCGGTAAAAATCCCCGTTGATGAGGCCGGACCAGCCCCGGCGGATGCCGATGCACTCGATGCCCCGATCCAGAGCCGAGCGCACCACGGACCGCACCGCCGCATTCATGCCCGGTGCGTCGCCGCCGCTGGTCAGCACGCCGATTCGTTTCACTGCGCTTTCTGCCATAAATGATTCCCCCCAATAGAATGTTAGAATGTTCCGAATATACCGTACATCATTTTACGACATTGTAGCACGATTTTCCTCCGGATGCAACAGGAAGTTTTCCCGGAGCGGCTGACGGATCAGCGGGGATGGTCAGGCAAATCGGGACATGTCCAGCCCCTCCAAGGCCAGCAGACGGCGCTTTTTGTCCACCCCTCCGGCATAGCCGGTGAGTCTGCCGTCGGCGCCTATCACCCGGTGGCAGGGCACGATCAGGGAAATGGGGTTGTGTCCCACCGCGCCGCCCACCGCCTGAGCGGACATATGGGGCACCTCCAGCCGCTGAGCCAGCTGCCGGGCCAGTTCCCCGTAGGTGGTGACCTCTCCGTAGGGAATCTCCTGCAGCAGGGACCACACCGCCATGCGGAATTCCGTGCCCGTCAGGTGCAGCGGCGGGATAAAATGAGGCCGCCGTCCGGCAAAATACAGGTCCAGCCAGCGGCCCGCTGCAGCCAGCACCGGGGTCTCCTGTTCCCGGGCCTGGGTCAGTCCCGGGGCAAAGTGCTTCTGTCCCGCGAACCACAGACCTACCAGGCCCGCGTCATCTGCCGCCATGAGAATCTCCCCCAGGGGAGAGCGATATCGCTGGATATAGAGCATGGCCATTCTCCTTCGCTTTGTCGATATTCATATGCTCAGTTTATGGTAGAAATTTCTGCCTGTCAAGCCTGCTGCGGGCAACGAAAAAGCCATTCCGCCGCAGCGGAATGGCTTTTTGCGAAATTCGGTGCTCAGTGACGGGCCACGGGGTCCCAGTTCTCCTCATCCTCGCGGATGATCTGCAGATACTCGGTATAATCCGACTCCACGGGGTTGCTCTTGGGGGCCTGGGCCTTGTACTGCTCCAGCAGACGGCGGGACTTCTCCGGCGGCTGGACGGTACCGGCGCCGGCGATGCAGCCGCCGGGGCAGGCCATGCCCTCCAGCAGATAGCCGTCGTATTTCCCGGTGCGGGCCATGCGCAGCATCTGGCGGCACTCCCGCAGACCCTCGGCATACACGGTCTTGACCTGGCGATCCGGCTCCAGCTTCTCAATGACCTTCTCCACCGCCTTGGCCACGCCGCCGCTGGCGGCAAAGCCCACGCCGGGGGCGGAGGCCTCATACTGGGCCTGCTCGTCGGGGATCTGGGAAAAGTCGATGTTTTTGGCCTCGAACATGCCCCGCAGCTCCTCAAAGGTCAGGACAAAGTCCACATCGCTGCGGACGCTGCGGCGGCTGGCTTCCAGCTTCTTGGCGGCGCAGGGCCCGATGAAGGCAATCTTGCAGTCGGGGTTCCGGCGCTTCTGGAGCCGGGCCGTCAGCACCATGGGCGTCATGGTCATGGAGATATACGGCGCAAAGCCCGGGAACTCCTTCTTGGCCATCACGGACCAGGCCGGGCAGCAGGACGTGGCCATAAAGGGCTGCTTCTCCGGCACCACCCGCAAAAACTCCTCCGCTTCCTCGATGGCGCACAGATCCGCGCCCACGGCCACCTCCTCCAGGCCCGCAAAGCCTAGCTCCTTCATGGCGGCCTTAATCTGGCCGGGGGTGACCTTTTCGCCGAACTGGCCCCAGAAGGCCGGGGCGATGATGGCGATGACCTTTGCTCCGCCCCGGATGGCGTGGATCAGCTGGAACAGCTGGCCCTTGTCCACAATGGCGCCGAAGGGGCAGTTCACCAGGCACATGCCGCAGTTGACGCACTTGTCATAGTTGATCTGGGCCCGGCCGTGGTCGTCCTTGCCGATGGCGTCCATGCCGCAGGCCTCCTGGCAGGGGCGGAAGAACTTGATGATGGCCTGATAGGAGCAGGCGGCCTTGCACTTGCCGCACTTGATGCACTTGGTCTGGTCGATCTGGGCCTGGCCGTGCTCAAAGTGGATGGCCCCCTTGGGACAGGCGTGGGAGCAGTGCCGGGCCAGACAGCCCTGGCAGGCGTTGGTGACCTCATAGTGGGTGTCGGGACAGGCATGGCAGGCGTATTTGATGATGTTGATCAGCGGGGGATCGTAGTATTTCTCGGCAATGGCGCTTTCCTCCACACCGTCAGACAGCAGCGTATGCTCGGACACATCTCGCAGGGGAAGGCCCATGGCCAGGCGGATCCGCTCGCCCACAATGGCCCGCTCCAGGAAAATAGACTCCCGGACGGTGCCCACCTCGCCGGGCATCAGCTCATAGGGCAGCTTCTCCAGCCGGGTATAATAGTCCCCGCCCTCATAGGCCAGCTTCGCCACCTCGGCGAACACCTTTTTGCGCATGTCGGTGATGGTGCACTGTAAGTTTCTCATGTTTTTGTTCCCTTTATCCTCATTCAGAATCTGTTAAGAGCCGTTGCCGTTGGGGCAACAGCTTTTTTTCAAACTTATTATAATCGAAAGTGAAAAAAAAGACAATACCCCGGGAACATATTTTTTTCGCACGCTGACAATTTTTTATCGCGGCAGCGCAAAAAACCCCCCGGCGAGATTTCTCACCGGGGGGCCGATTCATTTACGAGTCCCGGCACGTTACCGGGGCGTCGGAGGGTCACTGGATCTGGATGGTGGAGTTCTTGGGCAGCTGCTTGTGCTCCTTCTTGGGGATGGACAGCTGCAGGATGCCGTTTTCAAACCTGGCGGCTACCTCGCCGGCCTCCACATCCTCGCCCACATAGAAGCTGCGGCTGCAGGACCCGGCGTAGCGCTCCTGACGGATATACTTGCCCTTCTTGTCGGTTTCGTCCTTGTCCAGGCCCTTGGCCGCCTGGATGGTCAGATAACCGTTCTTCAGCTCCACATTGACCTCGTCCTTCTTGAAGCCCGGCAGGTCCACGTCCAGCTCATAGCTGTCCTCCGTCTCCCGCACGTCGGTCTTCATCAGGTTCTTGCTGTGCTTGCCGTACAGCGGATCGTGACGCTGAGGCATTACCATCATACCGAAAGGATCCGTAAAGAAATCATCAAACAGGTTCTCACCAAAAATGCTAGGCAACATAAGTCATACCTCCATTCAATTTCCGGGCGGCCTATGGGCCGCACCGCCGAACTTCTGTTACCGTTACATACAACGTTTTTCCGTTCCTCTGGGGGGCCTCTCGCGGTCCCTCTCTCAAGGAACAACTGTATCATAGCACAAATTTTAGCACTGTCAAGCGTCGAGTGCTAATGTTCACAAAGCATCTTATGTTTGTTCATAAAATATACGATTTTGCCCCGTCCGGGCCGGACGGGGCAAAAATTATCGGCATTTTTCTCCGGTGAGGACCTCCAGCGCCTGGGGGGTGTCCACGTCGGTAAGCTCCTGGGGCGGGGCCTCCACCAGCAGCAACAGGTCCGGATGGCGGCGGATCACGGCGCTGCCGCCGTGGTCCCCCTCCAGAGCCGTCAGCTCCGGAAACAGGCTGGCGGGGAACAGGCAGGGATTTCCCCGGACGCCGTCATGGGCCAGGGCCGCCAGCCGGTCCGGGTGGCGGCGGAAGGCCTCCACCAGCCGCTCCACGCTGTCCCGCCGCAGCAGCGGCTGGTCCGACACCTGGAACATCACTCCGTCCATGTCCTGCATATGGGCCATACCCAGGGCGATGGTGTGGCTGAGCCCCAGGTCCGGCCGGGGATTATCCACCGGCAGAAAGCCCATCTCCCGGGCCAGGTCCATGCCCTGGGGATACTGGGTCACCACCGCTACCCGGTCAAAGCACGCCGCCGGAACGGCCTCCAGCGCCCGGCGCAGCAGGGTCTTTCCCTCCACCCGAGCGTCCAGCTTATTGCTGCCGAAGCGGCGGGCGTTTCCAGCCGCCATGACGATGCAGCCGATTTTCATGGGCTTTCCCCCTTATCTTATCGTTCCTTCCAGGTCCCCGGCGACAGCATCACCAGGATGGGCATCAGCTCCAGGCGGCCCAGCAGCATCCACAGGATCATCATCAGCTTGCTGACCTCCGGCAGACTGCTGAAATCGCCCACCGGGCCGATGCTGCCCATGGCGGGGCCGATGTTGCTGAGGCAGGCCGGCGAGATGGTAAAGGCCTCGGCAAAGTCGTTCTGCCCCCAGGCTACCACCTCCGTCTCCACCAGAAGCAGCAACAGATACTCCACCAGATAGGCCCCCGCAGAGGCCACCACCCGCTTATTTTTGATGGGGCCCGGCTGCTCTGCCCGCATCGGACATACCGCACCTGCCCCGGAGGACCGTGGCAGCAGCGCCAGAAACAGCAGCGGCAGCACCATGCACCCGGCCTCTACCCACAGGGTATAGCCCAGGACCTTAGTGACCAACGGGTAATTCATGCCCTCTCTCCTTCACATTCTGCACCATTTTACGGCACAAAATACCAATTTAATTATATGCTCCCCCTAAAATCCTGTCAAGCACGATGAGCAAATTTGCGGTTCTGTGGACCGCATTTCATGCTGCCGGAGAGAAAGCAGGCCCACCTGATGTGCTGTGCGAAGCGTTTGGGATGGCGGGGCTTCCGCAGGTGCAGCTGCTAAGCTACGCAAATAATTCAAAAAGAATTGCCGTCTTTGCTTGCTATTTTTGAAAAATATGATATACTGAATGAGTGTGCGAATTGATACTTCCTGCGGATTGCCGTATGAAGTTTTCCACCCGTGGGCATGATAGACTCACGGACATATTTCTACACTACCTAAGAGAGGGTGCCTGTTTTGAATAAGTATATCATTCATGGCGGCCGTCCGCTGATGGGCGAGGTCACCATCAGCGGCGCAAAAAATGCCGCCGTTGCCATCATCCCCGCCGCCCTGCTGGTGGACGGGGTCTGCCGCATTGAAAACATCCCCCAGATCAGCGACGTGACGCTGCTGTTCTCCATTCTGGAGGAGCTGGGGGCCCGCGTCCGGGTGCTGAACCGACACACGGTGGAGATCGACAGCCGCCATGTGCACTCCACCCAGCCGTCCTTCGAGATGGTGCGCCGGATCCGGGCCAGCTATTACCTGCTGGGCGCGCTGCTGGGCCGCTTCGGCAAGGCCACCGTGGCCATGCCCGGCGGCTGCAATTTCGGCGTCCGGCCCATCGACCAGCACGTCAAGGGCTTCCGGGCCATGGGCGCGGAGGTCACCGAGGGCAACCTGGTCCAGGCCGTGGCCAAGGGCGGCCGCCTGACCGGCGCTGCCGTGTATCTGGACATGGTCAGCGTGGGCGCTACCATGAACATCATGATGGCCGCGGCTCTGGCCGAGGGCACCACCACCATCGAAAACGCCGCCAAGGAGCCGCACATCGTGGACCTGGCCAACTTCCTGAACTCCATGGGCGCAGACATCAAGGGCGCAGGCACCGATTCCATCCGCATCCGGGGCGTGGAGAAGCTCAACGGCGGCACCTACTGCATCATTCCCGACCAGATCGAGGCCGGTACCTATATGGCCGCCGTGGCCGCCGCAGGCGGACGGCTACTGATCCGCAACGTGATCCCCAAGCACATGGACTGCATCTCCGCCAAGCTGACGGAGATGGGCGTCACCGTGGAGGAGGAGGACGACACCCTGCTGGTGTCCCGGTCCGGGCCTCTGCAGCGCACCAACGTCAAGACCCAGCCCTATCCCGGCTTCCCCACGGATATGCAGCCCCAGATCGCGGTGGTGCTGTCCCTGGCCCAGGGGACCAGCCTGGTCACCGAGGGCGTATACGGGGCCAACCGCTTCAAGTATATGGACGAGCTGCGCCGCATGGGCGGACAGGTTCAGGTGGATGGCCGGGTGGCCGTGATCGAAGGCGTGGAGTATCTCACCGGCGCGCCGGTGCAGGCCTGCGACCTGCGGGCCGGCGCGGCCCTGGTGATCGCGGGTCTGGCGGCCCGGGGCGTCACCGAGCTGAGCCAGGTGCAGTTCATCGAGCGGGGCTATGAGGACCTGGTGGGCAAGCTCCGCTCCGTGGGGGCGGATATCCGTGTGGAGGAAATTCCCGAGGCCCAGGAGGCCGAGGCCCACATCGGCTGATACGGCATTTTTCACGGCGTCCGCCGCCATCCGCGGCGGATGCCGAATTTTTCTGTGAGGTAAGCGCATTTTGATGACCCTACATACCCTGTCCAGCGGCTCCCAGGGCAACTGCCTGCTGCTGTCCGACGGTGGCACCCATATCCTGGTGGACGCCGGAATCTCCACCCGCCGCATCAAGGTGGGTCTGGCCCAGCTGGAGCTGTCCATGGACGAGCTGGACGGCATTCTGATCACCCACGAGCACACGGACCATATTTCCGGCCTGGCCACCCTGATCAAACACCATACCGTTCCTCTGTATGCAAGTCCCGGCACTGCCCGGCAGCTGGCGTATCGCCTGGCGGGGGTGGAGCCGCTGCTGCGGCCCCAGGACCCCGGAACCGAATTTTGCATCGGCTCCTGCCGGGTCACGGCTTTTGCCACGTCCCACGACGCCGCCCAGAGCATGGATTACCGCATCGACGGCTCCGGCTCCGTTGGCATTCTGACGGACACCGGCTATGTGACCCCGGAGGCGGAGGAGGTTCTGCCGGGGGTGGGCATGCTGGTGCTGGAGAGCAACCACGACGTGGACCGCCTGCGGTCCGGGCCGTACCCCTATTCCCTGAAGCAGCGGGTCCTGGGAAGCCAGGGCCACCTGTCCAACGAAGATGCGGCGGCTTTTGCCGCCCGGATGGCCGCCTGCGGCACCGAGTGCATCGTTCTGGCCCATCTCAGCAAGGAGAACAACACGCCCCAGATGGCCTATGACGCGGTGGACCGCGCCCTGCGGGCCGGTGGGGCCCGGGTGCGGCTGTATGTGGCGCCCCGGGACGAGCTGAGTCCTGCCTATGAGACGGAGGGGACGCCGTGCAGAAGATAACCGTCCTCTGCGTGGGAAAGCTGAAGGAGAAGTTCTATCAGGAGGCCGCCGCCGAATATGCCAAGCGCCTGGGGCGGCACTGCAAGCTGGAGATCATCGAGCTGCCGGAGAGCCGCCTGCCGGAGGACCCCTCGGCGGCGGAGATTCAGCGGGCTCTGGCGGCGGAGGCCGCCGCCATCCGGGAAAGGCTGCCCCGGGGCGGGGCCGTTATCGCCCTGTGCATCGAGGGCAAGCCCTGCTCCAGCGTGGAGCTGAGCCGCCGGATGCAGGAGCTGGCCGTGTCCGGAAAGAGTCAGCTGACCTTTCTCATCGGCGGCAGCGTGGGCCTATCCGAGGACCTGAAGCGCCAGGCCGACTGGCGGCTGTCCATGTCGCCTATGACGTTTCCCCATCACCTGGCCCGCATCATGCTGCTGGAGCAGATCTACCGGGCCTGTCAGATCGCCGCCGGTACGAAATATCACAAATAAACTTTCATTTCAGGAGGTATCGCATATGGACAATTCCAAGTGGGCCTTTGCGCCGGATGCGCCGGAGTGGCCCGTCAATGCCAGGGGAGAGAAGGAGAAGGCGGTTCTGCTGACCAGCACCTTCGATTCCACCGCCGATGCGGATATGCTCATCTCGCTTCTGGCGGCCTATCGCATCCCCTGCTTCAAGTATTATGACTATGAGGGCGGCGCGGGGAAGGTCATCAACGGCTTTTCCGGCTACGGCGCCAGCCTGTATGTTCCGGCCTCCCTGCTGGAGGACGCCAAGGAAATTCTGGAGGCTGAGCCGGTGGAGGAACCGGAGCAGCCCCAGGCGTAATAGAAGGGAAGGAGTATTTTCTGATGGATTACATGCGGGAATATGAGAAGTGGCTGGCCTCCCCGGCGCTGACGCCGGAGGAGCACGCGGAGCTGGAAAGCATCCGCGGCGACGAGAAGGAGATCCGGGAACGGTTCTACGGGCCTCTGGAGTTTGGCACCGCCGGTCTGCGGGGCACCATGAAGGCGGGCCTGCACCAGATGAACGTCCATGTCATCCGCTGGGCCACCCAGGGCTTTGCCAACGTCATCTGCGCCGAGGGGGAGGAGGCCAAGCGCCGGGGCGTGGCCCTGTGCATGGACTGCCGCAACCACTCCATGGAGTTTGCCCGGGCCGCCGCCGAGGTCTGCGCCGCCAACGGCATCCATGTGCGGATCTTCGAGTCTCTGCGTCCCACGCCGGAGCTGAGCTTCGCCGTCCGGGAATACGGCTGCCAGGCGGGTATCAACGTCACCGCCAGCCACAACCCCAAGGAGTATAACGGCTACAAGGTCTATTGGTCCGACGGCGCCCAGCTGCCGCCTCAGCACGCTGCCGCCATCGCCCGGGAGCTGGAGCACATCGACATTTTCACCGGCGTGCGCCGGATGGCCTATGACGACGCGGCGGCCCAGGGCCTGATCCAGGTCATGGGCCGGGAGACCGACGACCGCTTTATGGCTCATGTCATGGCCATGGTCAACGACCGGCAGTCCATGGCCCAGGTGGCCGACACCTTCAAGATGGTGTACACCCCCTTCCACGGCTGCGGCTGGCAGCTGGTGCCGGAGGCCCTGCGGGGCCTGGGCGTGAAGCACCTGTACTGCGTCAAGGAGCAGATGGTGCTGGACGGCAATTTCCCCACGGTGGCCTCCCCCAATCCGGAGAACCCCGAGGGCTTCTATCTGGCCATTGACCTGGCCAACCAGGTGGGGGCGGACTTCATCCTGGGTACCGACCCGGACAGCGACCGGGTGGGCATCATGGTCCGCAGCCACGACGGCTCCTTTGTGCCCGTTACCGGCAACCAGACCGGCGTGCTGATGCTGGACTACCTCATCGGGGCCATGCGCCGGGCGGGCAAGCTGCCGGAGCATCCCTATTTCCTGAAGACCATCGTCACCACCGAGATGGCCCGGAAGGTGGCCGAGGCCAACGGCGTCACCTGCTGCGATACCTTCACCGGCTTTAAGTTCATGGCCGAGAAGAAGAACGAGCTGGAGGGCCAGGGCAAGGGCCAGGTCATCATGAGCTATGAGGAGAGCTACGGCTATATGCTGGGGGACTACGTCCGGGATAAGGACGCCGTCACCGCCTCCCTGATCCTGACGGAGATGGCCGCCTGGTACGCCGCCCAGGGCATGACCCTGTTTGACGCGCTGAACGCCCTGTACGAAAAATACGGCTATTACGGCGAAAAGACCCACAATCTGGTGATGCCCGGTCTGGACGGCCTGGAGAAGATGGCTCAGCTGATGCGGGACCTGCGGGCAGATCCCCCGGCTGCTATTGCCGGGGTGGAGGTCCTGCGCCGCAAGGACTATACCGACGGCAGCGTCATCGACTGCCGCACCGGCGAAAAATCCGCCATGGAGCTGTCCGGCAGCAACGTGCTGCGCTATGAGCTGGCGGACGGCACCACCATCCTGGTGCGGCCCAGCGGCACCGAGCCCAAGATCAAGGTCTATGTCCTGACCATCGGCGAAACTCCCGCCGCCCGGGACGAGAACCTCCGCAAATACGGCGAGTGGGTCAAGACCCTGCAGCGGTAATACGACCACTATAACGAAATACCCCCCTCATGCAGGACGATAAACCGGCATGAGGGGGTATTATTGTAAGCAGAAAGGCTGCCAAAAGTGGGACAGCGCCATGGCGGCGCTGTCCCACTTTTTAGCCTATCGCACGCTGCTGACCAGAATGATGATCAGTGCCATATATGCTGCGCTGACGGCGGCCAGAAGGCCGCACGCGATCATGCACGCCGCCCGTGGGCCCCGGCGCTGCCGCAGCCGCAGACCAGGCCGCTGCCGCCTACGTTGTCGGCACTGGGCAGGCCCAGACCGGATTCCGCGAATTTTCCGCCGTCGATGCAGGAACCGGGGCGGTACTCCGCCTCCTCCAGCACCTGCTCCATAGCCGCCTGGGCCAGACCGCCCTGGGCCGCGCCCTGCAGCTTCTTGCCGCCGGTGGAACTCATCAGTCCGCCGATGATCAGAAGGACGACGCCCACGACGATGACGGGCACCGCGCCGCCCAATATCGCGCCGATGGCCGCAATAACCAGGCCCAGACCGGAAAAGAATTTGCCGAAGCCCGCCAGGGCACGGCCGCTGCGTATATTCTGCACATTGTTATCCATTTGTCTGCTCCTTTTCATGCTCCGCGAACAACGCGCCGCACCGGCGCAGCGCCTCGATGATCCCCTGCAGATACCGCAGGGACACCAGATAGCTGCGGCGCAGGGCGTTCAGGTCCCGCACGTTGATATCCATCGGCAGGTCCATCACCGGCAGCGTGGATTCCAGCGCCAATTCCAGGCGGTTTTCCTCCCAGCGGACAGCCGCCGGACGGCCCAGGGTTTCCAGCAGGGGGACCAATTCCAGGGCATCCCGCCCGTATGCCTGGTCCTCCCGGCGGTACAGATAGCCGCCCTCCGGGGCCTGCCGTTCCGTTTCGCAGATCAGCCACACACCGCCGAAAGCCTTCACGGACCGGGTCATGGTGTCGTTGACGTCCCGGCCCACGTGCTCCTCAAAATTGTGGGTCAGCTCCACGTTGGCCGCGCTAAACCGGACGCCCTGATGGACGCCCTGGCGGTAATTCTTGATCTGGAATTCTTCCCAGTGGCGGTCGATCATCTGACTGCGGCGAATGTCTGCCTCGTCAATGACCAGCTCCGGGAGCTTCGTATCCGGGCCGAAGGCCTGCTCCGTCTCCGACCGGAAAAGGTCCCCCATCTGCTCCCAGATCAGCTTCCGCTGGCGGCTGTCGCACCGGCACAGGCCGATGATGCCCACAGCCAGCAGGATAAACAGCGCCAGCAGGCCCCAGCGAATATCGCCGGACCTCCACCATACAACGCCGCCCACAACAAAGCCCAGCACCAGCATGACGGAGCACACCGTCCGCAGCCGGTCCCACCGGGCCAGCCGCCGCAGCAGCTCCCGGTCCGTCAGGGACTCCTTATAGCCGCAGGAGCACGCAGTGGAGCCTTTTTTCAACGGCTCGCCGCACATAGGACAAATATGTTTTTTCATCATCTTATCCCCAGTTGTTCATCCAGTTTTCGCCCCAGTCCTCGGCGGGGTCGTAATCCACCGGGTCAAAACCGGCGGCGTACACCGGCCCGTCCTGCCGATAGGCCAGGCCGTCCTCGTGGAGGGTGTAGCTGCCGGTGATGTAGAAGGCGTCGTGTCCGTCGCTGTACCAGCGGCACAGGTCGTCCTCGTCCAGCTCAAAGCTGGCCCCCGGCAGGCCGGTATAGGCCGCCACCTGGCCATAGGGGTAGAACACGCCGGAGAAGTCGCCGTTTGTTTTCCCATCCGGCAGCAGGGCGAAGCGGTCCGCCTCCAGGCCGGGGGAGATGTACGCGTGGAAGCCGTCCATGGACAGATAGGGGCCCTTGCCGTCCCCGGCGTCCACAATGGTCCCGCTGCCGGCGGACAGGCGGGTGTAGCTTAGATACTCCATGCGCTGGGAGTCGATGACCAGAGTCTCGCCCAGGGCGTTCTGCCACACGCCGTCCAGCTGGGCAATGTCCCAGATGTCCACCCGGGCGTCGCTGCGGGTGAAGGTGAAGTGGTCGAAGGACTCCGCGTCGCCGCTGCCGTTCTGGTTAGGCAGCAGCACGCCGTCATCCCGCAGGATGAAATCGTACAGGAAGCCGTCGAAGTCGATCATGGGCACGTCGCCGGAGGTGTCATAGCGGCCTTGTCCCGTGCGGCCGGAGAAGGTCTGGTAGTAGTAGCACCCCTCGTCGGCCACGAAATACAGGATGTTGCCGGAAGGGGAGGACCACTTGCCCTCCAGCTCGCTGGCGTCCGTCACCTGGCGCTGATCCTCCGGCACGGCAGGGGAGGGGGCCTCCCCGCCGCCGCTGCACGCCGTCAGGGACAGCAGCAGCGCCAGCACAGCCGCCAGCCAAAGCGTTTTTCTCATGAAGCAGCCTCCTCAGTCCGCCAGCGTGTCCATGAACTCGCCCCGGACCGTGTTCCAGTACCAGACGTAGGTCACATACTCGCCGTCCTGGTCGAAGGACATCTGCAGGTCGCTGTTGCCGTCGCCGTCCAGATCGCTGTAGTCCGTTCCCTGGTAGCGGCTGGCGGCGGAGTCGAGGGGCACCGGGAACTGTACGGTGGCGTAGAGCTCCTGCTCAGCCCTGTCATAGTAGAGGTCGGCGCCGGTATCGGTGATGCAGATGCACACGTCGATCATCTGGCCGTCGTGAGTCAGGGTGCCGGTGTCCTGAATGGTGCCCCAGGTGCGCCAGTCGTCGCCGACGATGTCATCGTCAGTCGTCCCCTGATTTCCGCAGGCGGCCAGGCACAGCATCAGGGTGCACAGAAGCAAGAGAATGCTGAATTTTCGCATGGTTCGTTCCTCCTTGATAAAATGAGTCCACTGTACATCCATTGTACAGTGGACTCAGATAAAATACCATTAACCAAAGGTTAGTTTTTAGCAAAAGAAGGCAGAATTGCGGAGGCCCGGATTCACACGCCCAGCCGCTGGGAGATGGCCGACAGCAGTTCGTTTTTCCCGGTGCCCTTTTCGGCGGAGAAGGGGACCAGACAGTCCTGCTCCTCCAGCTCCAGGGTGTCCCGGATCAGCTGCAGATTGGGCTCGATCTCGCTTTTTTTCAGCTTGTCCAGCTTGTTGGCCACGACCACCACCGGGCATCCGGTGCCACGGAACCACTGGAACATGGTCACGTCGTCCGCCGTGGGCTTGTGCCGGGTGTCCACAATGAGAACACCCAGGGAGATGAGGCCCGGCTCCTGGAAATACGACTCCATCAGCCGTCCCCAGCGGTCCCGCTCCTCCTTGCTGACCTTGGCATAGCCGTAGCCGGGCAGGTCGGTCAGATACACCCGGTTGTCGATGAGGAAATAGTTCACCTGGGTGGTCTTGCCGGGGGTGGCGCCCACCCGGGCGAAGTTCTTCCGGTTGAGCAGGCGGTTGATGACGGAGGATTTGCCCACGTTGGATCGCCCGGCAAAGGTCACCTGGGGCCGTCCGTCCCGGATAAAGGCCTCCGGGCGCACCGCCGAGCGGATAAATTCCGCCTTGTTATAGTTGATCGCCATGGCAAGCGCTCCTCCTTTACACTGATAGTGCGGCGGGGGATTCCGCCGATACGCGGCCACGGGGGGCGGCGTGCTCCCCGCGGGAAAGCACCAGCGCCGCCGCAAACACCTGGTCCACGGTGTCCACCGGGATGAAGTGCAGACCGGCCCGGACGGTCTGGTCGATCTCGTCCAGGTCCTTGACGTTTTCCCGGGGAATCAGCACCGTATGTACGCCGTTTCGCAGGGCGGCCATGGTCTTTTCCTTCAGACCGCCGATGGGAAGCACCCGGCCCCGGAGGGTCACCTCGCCGGTCATGGCTACGCTGCCCCGGACAGGCCGTCCGGTCAGCGCCGACAGCATGGCGGTGGTGATGGCGATACCCGCCGAGGGTCCGTCCTTGGGCACGGCCCCCTCCGGGAAGTGGACATGCACGTCCTTGGTCTTATAGAAGTCCCGGGGCAGGCCCAGCTCCTCCCAACGGCTGCGCAGGCAGGTCAGGGCGGCCTTGGCGGATTCCTGCATAACGCTGCCGAGATTGCCGGTAAGCTCCAGCTTTCCGCTGCCGTCCAAGGCCTGGGCCTCCACTTCCAGAATTTCGCCGCCTACCTGGGTCCAGGCCAGGCCGTTTACCACGCCCACCTGGTCCCGGTCGCTGTGGATGGACTCGCTGTACTGCTGGGTTCCCAGCAGGTCTTTCAGATTGTTCTCTGTAATGTCAACACGCTTTACATCGCCCTCCACCAGTTGCATGGCGGCTTTCCGGCACAGCTTCCCCAGCTGGCGCTCCAGCACCCGGACGCCGGATTCCTTGGTGTAGGCGGCGATGACCCGCCGGATGGCGTCGTCGGTGATGCGCAGCTGGGTTTTCTTCAGACCGTGCTCCTTCAGCTGCTTGGGCAGCAGATGCCGCTTGGCGATCTGCAGCTTCTCCTCGTCGGTATAGCTGGTGAGCTCGATGACCTCCATCCGGTCCAGCAGGGGACGGGGGATGGTGTCCAGGGTGTTGGCGGTGGTGATGAACATCACCCGGCTCAGGTCCACCGGCACCTCCAGGAAGTGATCCCGGAAGGCGTGGTTCTGTTCGCTGTCCAGCACCTCCAGCAGGGCCGACGCCGGGTCGCCCCGCATATCGCTGGCCAGCTTGTCAATCTCATCCAGCACCAGCAGGGGATTCATGGAGCCGCTGCGGATCACCGCGTCGATGATCCGGCCGGGCATGGCGCCGATGTAGGTTTTCCGGTGTCCCCGGATGTCCGCCTCGTCCCGGATGCCGCCCAGACTCAGCCGGGACAGCTTTCGGTGCATGGCCTTGGCCACGGACAGGGCGATGGAGGTTTTGCCTACGCCCGGGGGGCCCACCAGGCAGAGGATCTTGCCCTTGGCCTGGGGGTTCAGCTGCCGCACGGCGATGAATTCCAGGATCCGCTCCTTCACCTTGTCCAGGCCGTAGTGGTCCTTGTCCAGGATCTTCCGGGCCTGTTCCACGTCGGCCCGGTCGTGGGTCTCCACACCCCAGGGCACGTCCAGGCACACATCCAGATAGTTCCGGATGACGGCCCCCTCGGCGCTGCCGAAGGGCTGCTTGGACAGGCGGTGCAGCTCCTTCATGAGCTTCTCCCGCACCTCGTCACCGGCCCGGCAGCGGTTGATCTTCTCCTCGTATTCGTACAGCTCGTCGTCGCCGTCCTCGCCCAGCTCGTGCTGCAGAACGTGCAGCTGCTCCCGCAGGACCATATCCCGCTGGACCTGGCCCACCCGCTGGCGGACCTTCTGGTCGATATCCGACTCCAGGACGGCGATATCCACCTCATGCACCAGAATTTCGTTCATCACCAGCAGCCGCCGAGCGGGGTGCAGCTCCTGCAGCACCCGCTGGCGATCCTGGTGCCGGAGGTTGATGTTGGCGGCGATGGTGTCCGCCAGCAGGCCCGGGTCCCGGATGTCCAGCACGGAGGCCACCAGCTGGTCGGACAGATTCCCCACCAGTTCCTGATACTGGCCAAACAGGGCGTATGTCCGCCGGGTCAGAGCCTCGGTGCGGTCCGAGGCCCGCCAGCTCTGGTCCTCCAGCAGCTCCACATTGGCCTGCAGGAAGGGCTTGGTCTGCCACAGGCGGCGCAGGGCCGCCCGGTGTAGGCCCCCGGCGATGACCCGTACCCCGGTATCCGAGGTCTTGACGATCTGGAAAATGCGGCACACGGTGCCGATCTCGTACAGGTCCTCCTCCTGGGGGTCCTGTACGCCGATCTCCCGCTGGGTCACCAGCAGCAGCTCCCGGTCACCCTCCATGGCGTTTTCCAGGGCCAGGATGGATATCTCACGCTCCGCGTCGAAGCTCAGCGTCTGGCCCGGGAAGGCAGTCAGCCCCCGCAGGGCCAGCACCGGCATATTTTGTGTGGTCATAAGGGTATCTCCTTTGCGATAGGGAAAGTACAATAGGGCAAGAGGGGAGAGGCGCACGCGTCTCTCCCCTTTGTGCTTGTTTCAGGACGCCGGCGCGTTCTTGGTGCCGCGGCTGGGATCCCGCAGGATCACAGGCGCTGCGCCGTCGTTGACGGCCCCGGCGGTGATGGTCACCTGTTCGATGGTGTGGTCCGAGGGAATGTCGTACATGATGGGGGTCAGGACTCCCTCCATGACGGCCCGCAGGCCACGGGCACCGATGTTGCGCTCGATGGCCTTGTCGGCCACGGCCTCCAGGGCCTCCGGCTCGAACACCAGCTTCACATCGTCATAGGAAAACAGCTTCTGATACTGCTTGACCAGGGCGTTCTTCGGCTCCGTCAGGATACGGACCAGATCCTCCCGGCCCAGCCCGTCCAGAGCGGCGATCACCGGCAGACGGCCCACCAGCTCGGGAATGATGCCGAATTTCAGCAGGTCGTGGGGCTGGACCTCCTTGAGGAGCTGTCCCGTCCGACGCTCGGCCTTGCTTTCCACCACGGCGTCGAAGCCGATGCCCTTGCGGTCGGTGCGCTGCTCGATGATCTTCTCCAGACCGTCGAAGGCGCCGCCGCAGATGAACAGAATATTGTGGGTGTCCACCTGGATGAACTCCTGATGGGGGTGCTTGCGGCCGCCCTGAGGCGGCACGTTGGCCACGGTGCCCTCCAGGATCTTCAGCAGTGCCTGCTGCACACCCTCGCCGGACACGTCCCGGGTGATGGAGGTGTTCTCGCTCTTGCGGGCGATCTTGTCGATCTCGTCCACATAGATGATGCCGTGCTCGGCCAGTTCCACGTCGAAATCCGCCGCCTGCAGAAGCCGCAGCAGGATGTTCTCCACGTCGTCGCCTACATAACCGGCTTCGGTGAGGGTGGTGGCGTCGGCGATGGCGAAGGGGACCTTCAGCACCCGGGCCAGGGTCTGGGCAAACAGGGTCTTGCCGGAGCCGGTGGGGCCGATCATCAGGATGTTGCTCTTCTGCAGCTCCACATCCTCGCCACCGCCGAAGAAAATGCGCTTATAGTGGTTGTAGACCGCCACGGACAGGGCCACCTTGGCGGCGTCCTGGCCGATGACGTACTGATCCAGCACCTCTTTGATCTCCCGGGGAGTGGGCAGCTGGTCCGGGGTCTCGTACCCGGCCTCGGGGCCGGGCTCGTACCCATCGTCCAGAATGGACATGCACAGCTGGACGCACTCGTCGCAGATGCGCACGCCGGGGCCCTGGATCATGCGGTGCACCTGGTTCTCCGCCTTGCCGCAGAAGGAGCACCGCAGGGATTTCTTATCGTCTGCCATTGGTTACCTCTTGTAAATGACCTTGTCCACCAGGCCGTATTCCCGGGCCTCCTCGGCCAGCATCCAGTGATCGCGCTCGGAATCCTGCTTCACCTGCTCGGGGTCCTTGCCGGTGTTGTCGGCCAGGATCTGGTTCAGGCGCTTTTTCAGCTTCAGGAAATGCTCCACGTCGATCTCCATATCCGTGACCTTACCCTGGGTCCCGGCGGAGGGCTGGTGGATCATGATCTCCGCGTTGGGCAGGGCAATGCGCTTGCCCCGGGCGCCGGAGGACAGCAGGAACGCGCCCATGCTGGCAGCCATGCCGATGCAGATGGTGGACACGTCGCACTTGATATACTGCATGGTATCATAGATGGCCATACCCGCGGTCACGGAACCGCCGGGGCTGTTGATGTACATCTGGATATCCTTGTCGGGGTCCTGGGCCTCCAGATACAGCAGCTGGGCCACCACCAGGCTGGCGGTGGTATCATTGACCTCTTCGCCCAGGAAGATGATGCGGTCGTTCAGCAACCGGGAAAAGATGTCATAGGAACGCTCGCCCCGGTTGGTCTGCTCCACAACATAAGGGACTAAACTCATAGAAATGACCTCCTGTACAAATAGATGAAACTCAACCCCATTATACCCGCCCGGTGGGTATCTCAAGCAGGGGACGAAAAATTATTCCTCGTCCTTCTTTTCCTCTTCCTGCTTGGCTTCTTCCTTGGTCTCCTCAACAACGGGAGCCACGGCCACGGCGGCGTCGGCCACGGCCTTGATAGCCTTGCTGCGCAGGACCTGCTCGCGGACGTCGGCCTCGGGCAGATACTTCTTGATGGTATCCAGGTCCATGCCGTACTTATCGGCCACGGACTTCATCTCGGCCTCGATCTCCTCGGCGGTGGCCTCCAGCTCCTCGGCCTTCACCAGGGCGGCCACGGCCAGATCCATGCGGACCTGCTGCAGGGCGGGCTCATGAGCCTGCTTCTTGAAGTCGTCCTCGGTGGTGTTGGTCATCTTCAGATACTGATCAAAGGGGATGCCCTGGGCGGCCAGCTGCTGCTGGAAGTTCTCCATCATCTGCTGGGCCTGCACGTCCACCATCTCGTCGGGGATGTCGGCCTGGATGCCGTCGGCCACCTTCTGCATCAGGGCGTCCTCAAAGGCGCGCTGGGCGGCGGCCTCGCGGTCCTCCACCAGCTTCTTGCGGGTGTCGGCCTTCAGCTCGTCCAGGGTGTCGAACTCGGACACGTCCTTGGCGAACTCGTCGTCAATGGCGGGGACCTCCTTGTGCTTGACCTCGTTGACCTTCACATGGAACACCACGGGCTTGCCGGCCAGCTCGGGGGTGTAGTTCTCGGGGAAGGTGATGTCAATGTCCTTCTCCTCGCCGGCCTTCATGCCCACCAGCTGATCCTCAAAGCCGGGGACGAAGCTGCCGGAGCCGATCTCCAGGTCGAAGTTCTCACCCTTGCCGCCGTCGAAGGGCACGCCGTTGTCGAAGCCCTCGAAGTCGATGTCGGCGGTGTCGCCCTTCTGGATCTCGCGCTCCACGCTGACCAGACGGCTGTTGCGGTCGGCCATCTCGTTCAGGCGGTTGTCCACGTCCTCGTCGGTGACGTTGACCTCGGCCTTGGGGGCCTCCAGGCCCTTATACTGGCCCAGGGTCACCTCGGGGTACACGGCCACGGTGCACTTGAACACCACGCCGTCCTTGCCGCAGGACTCCAGCTCCACCTCGGGATAGCCGACGACCTTCAGCTCCTGCTCCTTCACGGCGGCCTCATAGGCGTCGGGCAGCAGGATGTTCACTGCTTCTTCATAGAAGACCTCTGCGCCGTACATGCTCTCGATCATCTTGCGGGGAGCCTTGCCGGGGCGGAAGCCGGGAACGCTGATCTTGGACCGCTGCTGCAGGTACGCCTTGTTGATGGCGGCCTCAAAGGCGGCGGCATCTGCTTCGATGGTCAGTGCGACCTTGCTCTTGTCCAGTTTTTCACAGGATTTTACACTCATTTTGATTTTTCCTCCGTTCAGCATTAAATCGTATCAATGCAATTCTATATAATAGCAGAAAACAATTTCAATTTCCACACTTTTTTGCTCTAATCACAAATTTTTTTGGGATGAAAACTCAAATAGTCCCCGGACACCATGAAAAACGAGGTTCCGCCCCGTTCTCCCTGCAGGGCCCGGCGGTGGGAGGGACCGTGGAGATGGCCATAGCAACACACCTTCACCTGGTATTCCCGCAGCAGCCGCAGAATCTCCGGGCACTGATACCCCTGGTACAGAGGCGGGTAGTGGAGAAAGCACAGCTTCTCGTGATCTCCCGCCGCCTTCAGGGACGTCTCCAGCCGTCCGATCTCCCGCAGCAGGACCTTTTCGTTGTGGGTGCCCTGGTTATCCAGCTCATAGAACCAGCCCCGGGTACCGCACAGAGCCGTGTCCCCGTAGAACCGGCAGTTGTTGTGGAGGATTTCCATGGTGGTCAGGCCGTTTTCGGCGAAAAAGCGCTCCATTTTGGCGGCGGTGTTCCACCAATAGTCGTGGTTGCCCTTGAGCAGGTACTTCTTTCCCGGCAGGGCGTCGATGAACCGGAAATCCTCCAGCGATTCCTCCAGGCTCATGCCCCAGGACAGATCGCCGCACAGCACGGTGACATCGTCCTCCGTCAGCACGGAGAATCCCTCCCGGATGCGGGCCACATAGTCCCTCCAGCCGTCCCCGAAGATCTCCATGGGCTTGTTGGAGCGCAGAGACAGATGCAGGTCGCCAATGGCATACAGCGCCATACGGCACCTCCTTTCTCGTATCAGAGTATGCTGCACAGATTGTTCCAGAACAGGTCCTCCAGCAGGGCCTGGGGATAGCCCCGGGCTGCCAGGGCCTGCCACAGGCGGGGCATGTCCTGGACGCCCTGCATTCCGGCGGCCAGGGTCCCGCAGCCATCCAGATCGCCGCCCAGGCATAGGGTTTTCTCCCCGCCCAGGGACAGAAAGTGCTCCACGTGCGCCGCCAGCTCCTCCATGGTGCCCGCCGGGCCCACAAAGGGACGATACAGATTCAGCCCCACCACGCCGCCGCTGTCCCGGATGGCCCGGAACATATCATCGGTAAGGTTGCGCCGGTGGGGGCACAGGGCCCGGCTGTTGGAGTGGGTGGCCACCACTGGCCCTCGGGCCAGGCGCACCATATCCCAGAAGCCGGGATCGCTGATGTGGGACACGTCGGGGTAAATATGAAACGCCTCCAGCTGCCGCAGGAAGTCGGCGCCAAGAGGGGAGAGGCCCCGATCCGTGTCCCGGCAGTTGGCACCGGACAGGACATTGGGCCAGTTCCACACGGGGTTGAGAAACCGCACACCCCATTCCGCCGCCGTCTCCACCTGTCCCGGGTCGCAGCCTATGAGCTCGGCCCCCTCTATGGAGAGAATCGCCGCCATTTTCCCGTCTGCCGCGGCACGGTCCACCTCTGCACCGGTGCGGCAGGGGACGATGACGTCCCGATTCTGCTCCATCTCCTGCAAAAACCGCCGGTGAAGCAGGCGGCCCTCCCGGACCATGGTGCTGCCCCGGGGAAGCTCCTCCGGGTCCTGATACAGGGCGAACACCTGGGCGAACCGCCCGAAGGCCGATGTCCGGCGCAGATCCAGATGACCGTCGTTTTCCCGCAGCTGCGCTCCGGTCCGCAGGCAGCGGTAAATGGTATCGCAGTGCGCGTCAAAATAGGGGATATGTTCCATACGTCACCTCAGAATGCGTTCTCAATGTACTCTATGCGGCTGGCCTTTTGGGGGTGCGGCCCGTCGGCATACACCTCCGCCACATCGAAGCGGGCGGGGCAGTCCAGGTCCTTCACCATCAGGTACCAGGCCGCCGTTTTCCGCAGCCGCTCCTGCTTTTTGGGGGTCACATACTCCCGGGGCAGGCCGCAGGACAGATTCGTCCGGGTCTTGACCTCCACGAAGCACAGCACGCCGTCCTTCCGGGCGATCAGGTCGATCTCCCCGAACCGGCAGTGAAACCCGTGGGCCAGCAGGGTGTAGCCCCGGCGGCGCAGATAGTTGGCCACCTCCGCCTCGCCCCAGGTGCCCTCGGCCCGGCTCATGACTGCCGCTCCTTCCACTTTTTCAGAAACGACTGCCGGTGCTCCGGGCAGGGGCCGTATTGGTCCAGCATGGCGTAGTGCAGCTTCGTGCCGTAGCCCTTGTGCTGGGCAAACAGATACTGGGGATATTCCCGGTCCAGCACCTGCGTCACGTACCGGTCCCGGGTGACCTTGGCCAGGATGGACGCCGCCGCAATGGATACGCTGCGTCCGTCGCCGCCGACGACCGTCTCGTGGGGGAGGGTAATGGCGGCGGTTTTGCCGTGATCCCGGTTGCCGTCGATCAGAACGTAGTCCGGGCGGAGGGTCAGGGCCTCTATGGCCAGCGCCATGGCCCGGATCCGGGCGCTTAAAATGTCCGTGGCGTCGATCTCCGCCGCGCTGACGGAGGCCACCGCCCAGGCCGCAGCCCGCTCGGTGATGAGGGCATACAGGGCCTCGCGCTTTTTCTCCGTCAGCTTCTTGGAGTCGTCCAAGCCCGGGATATCACAGCCCGGCGGCAGGATCACCGCTCCCGCGCACACGGGGCCCATCAGGGGGCCTGCACCGGCCTCGTCACAGCCGCACACAACGGCATAGCCCCGCTGCCGGGCCGCCTGCTCCAGGGATTCATCCGGCTTCATTGCGCATCCTCCACCGTTTCCAGGGTGAACCGGCCCAGCTTGCCGCCCCGGAACTCGTCCAGCAACACCCGAGCCATGCGCTGGGTGTCCACCTGGGCCCCCCGCATAAGGAAGCCCCGCTTCCGCCCGGCCTTTTCCAGCAGGTCATACCCGCTGTCCTCCGGCTGCACGTCGATCTTGTACCGCTCCTCCAGCACCGGCGCATACCGCCGGCCCAGATAGTCCATGAGATAGCAGGCCAGCTCCTCCATGTCCACCACGTCGTCCTTGATGGCGCCGGTGAAGGCCAGGCGCTTGCCCACCTCCGGGTCGTCAAACCGGGGCCACAGGATCCCCGGGGTGTCCAGCAGCTCCAGGGTGCTGTCCACCGGCACCCACTGCTTGCTGCGGGTGACGCCGGGACGGTCCTCCGCCCGGGCGGTTTTGCGGCGGGCTACCTTATTAATAAAGGTGGACTTGCCCACGTTGGGGATCCCCAGCACCATGACCCGCACGGTGCGGCCCGCCTGGCCCCGCTGGGCCCAGGCGGCCAGCTTGTCCCGCAGCAGCTCCCGGACAGCGGCGGCAAACTGGGCGGTGCCTGCGCCGCCCTTGGCATTGGCCTCCAGCACGGCATAGCCCTTTTCCCGGAAATAAGCCGTCCAGCGCCGGGTCTCGCCGGGGTCCGCCTGGTCCACCCGGTTCAGGACCACCAGCCGGGGCTTGCCCGCCGTCAGCTCGTCCACATCCGGGTTCCGGCTGGACAGGGGGATGCGCGCGTCCAGAATCTCGCACACGGCGTCCATATTTTTGATCTCCGCCGTGATCATCCGCCGGGTCTTGGTCATGTGCCCGGGGAACCAGCTCAGATTATCAACCTGCATGTCGTTCACCTCTCGTATTTCCTTCGTAACTAAGAAATTATATCATGTTTTCCGCCGCTTGGCAAAAGAAAAAACGCCCGCTGTCTGCGGGCGTTCGTTCTTTTTTCGGGGGATACAGCTTACAGCTTCTCCTTGACCTTGGCAGCCTTACCAACGCGGTCACGCAGATAGTACAGCTTGGCGCGGCGCACGAAGCCGTGGCGGACCACTTCGATGGTGGCGATGGAGGGGGAGTGCACGGGGAACACCTTTTCCACGCCCACGCCGTAGGAGATACGACGGACGGTGAAGGTCTCCTCAATGCCGCCGTGCTTCTTGGCAATGACGGTGCCCTCGAAGACCTGGATACGCTCGCGGGCGCCTTCCTTGACCTTCACGTGCACGCGGACGGTATCGCCCACCTGCACCTGGGGGACTTCCTTCTCCAGCTGCTCTTTGTTCAGTGCTTTGATCAGATCCATGGATATTTCCTCCTGTTTATATAGGCGTTCGTGCCGTCATGTATGCGGCGTCCGACTCGTTCCGGACACCGGCGGCAGAGGACCGCCCTTTTTACGCCACGATAGGATATCACATCCGAGCCGGTTTTGCAAGCATTTTTTGAGCTTTCCCTGAAAAAAAGAGTCGTCGTCAGGGAAGCAGGTGCATCTTGACGGGGCGGCGTTTTTCCTGTAAAATGGGTAAAATAAAAGCGTATTCTTTCAGATGAGGTAACGATATGGCAAATGGATTCATTGATAAGGCCCGCATCACCGTCCGGGCCGGAAACGGCGGCAACGGAGCCGTTGCCTTTCACCGGGAAAAATACATCGCCGCAGGCGGCCCCGACGGCGGCGACGGCGGCGACGGCGGCAGCATCATCGTCCGGGTGGACGACAATATGTCCACGCTGATGGACTTCCGCTATAAGCGCAAATATGTGGCGGCCAACGGCGTAGACGGCCAGGGCGGCCGCAAAAGCGGCAAGGACGGCCAGAGTCTGACCATCCGCGTGCCCCGGGGCACCCTGATCCGGGACGCCGAAACCGGCGAGATCATCAAGGATATGTCCGACGACCAGCCCTTTGTGCTGTGCAAGGGCGGCCGGGGCGGCTGGGGCAACCAGCATTTCGCCACCCCCACCCGTCAGGTGCCCCGCTTTGCCAAGGCGGGCCTGCCCGGCGAGAGCCACGACGTGGTGCTGGAGCTGAAGCTGCTGGCGGACGTGGGACTGGTGGGCTTCCCCAACGTGGGAAAGAGCACCCTTCTGAGTGTGGTATCCAAGGCCCATCCCAAAATCGCCAACTACCACTTTACCACCCTGTATCCCAACCTGGGCGTGGTGTATGTGGACGAGGGCGTGTCCTTTGTCATGGCGGATATCCCCGGCATCATTGAGGGCGCCAGCGAGGGCGCAGGCCTGGGCCACGATTTCCTGCGGCATATCGACCGCTGCCGTCTGCTGGTGCATTTGGTGGATGTGTCCGGCAGCGAAGGCCGGGACCCCATCGCCGATTTCAATGCCATCAATGAGGAGCTGCGGCAGTACAGTCCGGAGCTGGCGGACCGGCCCCAGATCGTGGTGGCCAACAAGACGGACCTGCTGGCGGACCCCGCCCAGCTGGACGCCTTCCGTGCCCATGTGGAGGAGGCGGGCTACACGTTCATGGCCATGTCCGCCGCCACCCACCAGGGTACCCGGGAGCTGGTGCAGGCCATTGCCGCCCGGCTGGCGGAGCTGCCGCCGGTGGCGGTGTACGAGCCGGAGTATGTCCCCCGCCCGCCCCAGATCGACACCTCCGAGCCTCTCAATATCCGGCAGGAGGACAACACCTGGCTGGTGGAGGGGCCGTGGCTTCAGCGCCTTATGGCCAACATCAACTTCTCCGACTACGAGAGCCGCATGTATTTCGATAAAATGCTGCGCCAGTCCGGCCTGTTTGACCAGCTGGAGCGCATGGGCATCCAGGACGGGGACATCGTGTCCATGTACAACCTGGAATTTGAATATCAGCGCTGAAAAAAGCCGCCGGTTCAGGAACCGGCGGCTTTTTTGGGGCCTCTGATGTTATTTTTGCGATGAAGCGGGATCATTATGCGCCATATGAACGAAACGACTTCATCTCGCTACCTTGTGCGAAATGCGGCAAAAGATAGAAAATGACCAGACGGGAATTGTTTCGGTTGCACAATGGAGCGGGATATGTTATACTGACAAAACACGGAAAGGGGGGAATCCCATGAAAAAATTGACGGCGCTTCTGCTGGCGCTGGTGATGGCGCTGTCCCTGACGGCGTGCAGCTTTGTGATGCTGCCGGAGGAGCAGGACCCGCCGGCCGACCCGAAGCAGGAGCAGCAGCTGGCCCGGGAGGATACATACACCACAAAAGAGGATGTGGCGCTGTATATCCACCTGTATGGCCGCCTGCCGGACAATTTCATCACAAAAAAAGAGGCCCAGCAGCTGGGCTGGACCGGAGGCTCCCTGGAGCCCTACGCCCCGGGCTGCTGCATCGGCGGCAGCCGGTTCGGCAATTATGAGGGCCTGCTGCCGGAGGCCAACGGCCGCACCTGGACCGAGTGCGACATCAACACCCTGGGGGCCGATTCCCGGGGAGCGGAGCGCATCGTGTTTTCCAACGACGGCCTGATCTACTACACCGGCGACCACTACAAGACCTTTGAACTGCTGTATGGAGGAGAATGACTATGCAGATCCACCTGAACGGAAATGACATCACCAACCGGGAACAGCTGCACGACGCCCTGTCAGAGGCGCTGGAGCTGCCGGAATGGTACGGCCGCAGCCTGGACGCCCTGTATGACTGCCTGACGGACCTGTCCATGCCCACCACCATCCATATGGAGAACTGGCCGGAGGAGGACTATATGCAGCGGGCGCTGGCGGTGCTGCGGGACGCGGCGGAGGAGAACGAGCTGCTTCAGGTGCGCTTGGAGGACTGACCCAGCTTGTGCCGGGTGTACCACAGGGCGCCCAGAATCAGCAGACCGTCCGCGATCAGCAGGGCCCAGAACACTGGATTGCGGAAATCCAGGTTGTTGCCCAGAATGCAGAAGCACACCATGCCCGGCATGATGGCCAGCCACGACGAGGCCAGATACGACCAGTAATTCAGCCGCATCATGCCGAACAGCACCCCCAGCACCTCCATGTTCAGCCCCAGCATATGGATGGCGAAGCAGGAGACGAAGCCGTATTCCTGGGTGGCGGCGAAATATTTCTGGAGCTTGGGGTGCTTGTTCAGCAGGCCCTCCAGGCTCTCGGTGCGGGTGGAGCGGCCGATCCAATAGGAGATGGACAGGCACAGGGCCGTGCCCACGGCGTTGATGGCCAGGGCTGCCGGGAGCGGGAAGATCAGCGACACAACCACCACCAGCGCGTTGTATACCACCACGCCGGAGATGCCCTTCACCGCGAACAGGGCCAGGATCACCGCCACCGCCAGACCGGGCCGGTGGTCCACCAGCTGGGGAATGGTGTTCAGGTCCAGCACGCCTGTCAGCAGCAGGATGCCAAAGCCTGCCGTGCACAGCAGCATCAGCAGGATGGGCAGATAGTCCCGCAGGGTCTTTTTCATGGATGGCACAGCCTCCTCGGATAAAATATAGAAGAATTTATACCATAATTTTGTGAACAAATCAAGTATGCAGCGGGATTTTGAACAAATTCTGAATCCCGGGCAAAGGAATGGTTGACAATTTTCCAGGAATGGTGTAAAATGCCCACATATTGAAAGCGGCTGTGATGGGAAGCAGTAGGCGGTCTGCGGATGCCGAGAGAGGGAGCGGTTGGTGGAAGCTCCCGTGACGCGCCGCCCAAGTCGTCCCGGAGCCTTGGGCTGAACTGACAGTAGGCTGCAACGGCATGTCCTCCGTTATCGGGACAGGGCGTTTTCTGCGCCCATGAGTGCGGGATTTCCCGAATACAGGTGGTACCACGGACTTTTTACGGTTCGCCCTGTTTTGCCATGGCAAAACGGAGCGGGCCTTTTTGTTTTGCCAAATACTCAGACAAGGAGAATAGCTATGCGCAAAGAATTACCCAAGGTGTACGATCCCCGGCAGGTGGAGCCCCGGATCTACCAGATGTGGATGGACGGCGGCTGCTTCAAGGCGGAGCCGAATCCCGACAAGAAGCCCTTTTCCATCGTGATGCCGCCCCCCAACGTCACCGGCCAGCTGCACATGGGCCACGCCATGGACGCCACCCTGCAGGACATCCTCATCCGCTTCAAGCGGATGCAGGGGTATGAGGCCCTGTGGCTGCCCGGCACGGACCACGCCGGTATCGCCACCCAGATCAAGGTGGAGGAGAACCTGCGCCAGGAGGGCCTGACCCGCTATGACCTGGGCCGGGAGAAGTTCCTGGAGCGCGTGTGGACCTGGAAGGAGAAGTACGGCAACCGCATCGTGGAGCAGCAGAAGAAGATGGGCTCCTCCTGCGACTGGGACCGGTCCCGCTTCACCATGGACGAGGGCTGCTCCAAGGCCGTCCGGGAGACCTTCTGCGAGCTGTATGACAAGGGCCTGATCTATAAGGGCAGCCGCATCATCAACTGGTGCCCCCACTGCCTGACGGCTCTGTCCGACGCCGAGGTGGAGTACACCGACAAGCCCGGCCACCTGTGGTATATCCGTTACCCCCTGGCCGACGGCAGCGGCGACATCGTGGTGGCCACCACCCGCCCGGAGACCATGATGGGCGACACCGGCGTGGCCGTGAACCCCGAGGACGAGAAGTTCAAGCACCTCATCGGCAAGACCTGCATCCTGCCCATTATGAACCGGGAGATCCCCATCGTGGGCGACGAATACTGCGAGATCGGCTTCGGCACCGGCGCGGTGAAGATGACCCCCGCCCACGACCCCAACGACTTCGAGGTGGGCCTGCGGCACAACCTGGAGGTGATCCGGGTCATCGCCGACGACGGCACCATCAACGAAAACGGCGGCAAGTACAACGGCATGGACCGCTACGAGTGCCGCAAGGCCATCGTCAAGGACCTGGAGGAGCAGGGCTACCTCATCAAGACCGAGGATTATTCCCACAACGTGGGCACCTGCTACCGCTGCCACAACGACGTGGAGCCGCTGATCTCCGCCCAGTGGTTTGTGAAGATGGCGCCCCTGGCCAAGGAGGCCATCCGGGTGGTGAAGGACGGCACCATCAGGTTCGTGCCGGAGCGCTTTACCAAGACCTATACCAACTGGATGGAGAATGTCCATGACTGGTGCATCTCCCGCCAGCTGTGGTGGGGCCACCAGATCCCCGCCTGGACCTGCGACGACTGCGGCCACATCAACGTCAGCCGGGAGGACCCCACCCGCTGCGAAAAGTGCGGCAGCACCCATCTGACCCGGGAGGAGGACGTGCTGGACACCTGGTTCAGCTCCGCTCTGTGGCCCTTCTCCACCCTGGGCTGGCCCGACAAGGACACCAAGGACCTGCAGTATTGGTATCCCACCTCCGTGCTGGTCACCGGGTATGATATCATCTTCTTCTGGGTGGCCCGCATGATCTTCTCCGGCATGGAGCAGATGAAGCAGGAGCCCTTCAAGACCGTTCTGATCCACGGTCTGGTCCGGGACGACAAGGGCCGCAAGATGTCCAAGTCCCTGGGCAACGGCATCGACCCCCTGGAGATGGCGGACAAGTTTGGCGCGGACGCCCTGCGCTTCAACCTGATCACCGGCAACAGCCCCGGCAACGATATGCGCTTCTTCGTGGAGAAGTGCGAGGCGATGCGCAACTTCGCCAATAAGATCTGGAACGCCTCCCGCTATGTGATGATGAACCTGACCATCGACCAAGTGGAGCTGCCGGAGAAGCTGGAGCTGGAGGACAAGTGGGTCCTCAGCAAGCTGAACACCCTGATCCGCGAGGTCACCGACAACATGGAGGCCTATGAGCTGGGCGTGGCCTCCGCCAAGATCTACGACTTCATCTGGGACACCTACTGCGACTGGTATATCGAGCTGACCAAGACCCGCCTGTACGGCGAGGACGAGGAGGCCAAGCTGGCGGCCCAGAACGTGCTGTGCTATGTGCTGCTGCGGGTGCTGGAGCTGCTGCATCCCTTCATGCCCTTCATCACCGAGGAGATCTGGCAGGCGCTGCCCCACCAGGGCGAGTATCTGATCCGGGCGCAGTGGCCCACCTATCGGGAGGAGTTTGCCTTCGCCCGGGAGGAGCAGGCCATGGAGGCCGTGAAGGACGCCATTTCCGCCGTCCGTGCCCGCCGGGCCGAGATGAATGTGCCGCCGTCCCGGAAGGCCAAGATCATCATCGCCAGCCAGACCCCGGAGATCTACGCCGGCGGCCAGAACTTCATCACCCGTCTGGCCTATGCCAGCGAGGTGGAGGTGGGCAGCCAGGCGCCCCAGGACCTGAACGGTATGGTGACGGTGTCCACTCACGATGCCACCATGTACCTGCCTCTGGCGGAGCTGGTGGATATTGAGAAGGAGCTGGAGCGCATCCAGAAGGAGCTGACCAAGGCCCGGGAGAACCTGGAGCGCATCGAGAAGAAGCTGCAGAACGAGAGCTTCGTGTCCAAGGCCCCCGAGGCGGTGGTCAACGCCGAGCGGGAGAAGGCCGATAAGGCCCGGGCCCTGATTGCCAAGCTGGAGGAATCCGCCCAGGCCATGCGCGGCTGATTTTTCCCGCCCCGGCGGCTTCCGACAGAAAACGAAATCCCCAATATGATACAATCAGCGCAGATCGAATGATCTGCGCTGATTGCTGCTATCAAGAGAATCCGGCGGTTTTCGTTTTCGAAAAGGAAGATAGTTACGAAAGAAACCCATCCGGGGTGTCTTTCGTTTGCAATCAGGTTTTTTCAGAACTTTATAAAGTTCTGAAAAAACGTACTCAGCTTGTCAAAAAAATTGACAAGCTGACAATCACCGCAGATCATTTGATCTGCGGTGATTGTTTTCAGGCCCCGAGGGTCTTGGGGCCTGTGGAGAAGATCGGATTCTGAAAGCACAAAAGCCCTGGAGCACAGGGCGGATGATAAGGGAGTGAATCGGCATGGAAATGACGGTCAGACAGGAGGAACGGTGCCTGGAGATCGCCCTGATCGGGGAGCTGGACCACCACGCCGCCCGGGAGATCGGGGGCCGGCTGGACCGGGCCATCGAGGCGGCGCTGCCGCTGCGGCTGGTGCTGGACTGGTCCGGGGTGACGTTTATGGACAGCTCCGGCATCGCGGTGGTCATGCGGGTCCGGCAGCGCGTGCGGGACCTGGGCGGTGCCGTGACGCTGCGGGGCGTGAGGCCCCAGGCGAGGAAGGTGCTGGACGCCGCGGGCCTGGACCGCTTTGTCACCGTGGAATAGAGAGGAGGTACATAAGATGAAGGCCGAAAACTATGTGACCCTGGAATTTCTCAGCCGCAGCGCCAACGAGGGCTTTGCCCGCATGGCGGCGGCGTCCTTTGCCGCCCAGCTGGACCCGACGCTGGACGAGATCGGGGACATCAAAACCGCCGTCAGCGAGGCGGTGACCAACGCCATCGTCCACGCCTATCCGGACGAGCTGGGGAAAATCGTGATGAAGCTACGCATTCTGGAAGGCGGCGTGCTGGAGCTGACGGTGCGGGACTGGGGCCGGGGCATCGACGACATCCGCCAGGCCCGGCAGCCGCTGTTCACCACCGGCGGCCAGGAGCGCAGCGGCATGGGCTTTACCATCATGGAGAGCTTTATGGACCGGCTGACGGTGAAGTCCGCGCCGGGGAAGGGCACCACCGTGTCCATGCGCAAGCGCATCGCCCCGCGCCTGTCCGGCCGGCGATGAGCGGCGGGCAGCTGTTCACGCTGCTGGACCGGGCCCAAAACGGCGACGACGAGGCCTGCGAGCAGGTGCTGCTGGAAAACAGCGGACTGATCTGGAGCATTGTGCGGCGGTATTATGGCTGCGGGGTGGAGACGGACGACCTGTATCAGCTGGGATGCATTGGATTTATCAAAGCTGTAAAGGGATTTGACCTGACATATGGAACGCAGTTTTCCACCTATGCTGTCCCGAAAATCGCTGGGGAGATACGGCGTTTTTTGCGGGACAACGGCGCGATAAAAGTGGGACGGAGCATCCGGGAAAAGGGGCAGGCCCTGGCCGCGGCCCGGGAGCGGCTGCGGCACCGGCTGGGCCGGGATCCCCGGCTGTCGGAGCTGGCGGAGGAGACGGGGCTGACGCCGGAGGAGATCGCCAGCGTGGAGTTGGCCACTGGCGCGCCGGAATCCCTGCAGCAGGAGACGGCGGAGGGGCTGACCCTGGAGTCCACCCTGGGCACCGACAGCCCGGAGGAGCGCATGGTGGAGCACATCGCCCTGCGGGAGGCCATCGACCAGCTGCCGGAGCGGGAGAAAATGACCATCCTGCTGCGCTTCTTCAAGGGGCTGACCCAGGAGCAGACGGCCCGGATCCTGGGGGTGTCCCAGGTGCAGATATCCCGGCTGGAGCGCCGGGGGCTGGCAGATCTCCGGCGGCTGCTGGACGGTTGAGGCCCTCGTAGTCCACCGGAAGAAATTCCGTCATGACACCCCGATACCGCTTGGGGAGAAACGAGTTCTGACAGCGGGGGTTGGTCCGCTCCCGGATGGATACGGTGCGGAAAAACTCCTGCCACAGGGCCCGGTATTGAAGCTCCTCCGAGCCGGGCAGCTCCAGCGTCAGGCTTTCCACCGGGACGATGCGGCGCTGGCCCTTGGTGTACAGCAGCAGCTCCCGGTGGGCGCGGTCGTACAGGAAGAAGGACTCCCCGGCCATGCGGCTGCAGAAGTGGTTGGCCAGCAGAGGAAGCACCCGGTTCCTCGGCTCGATCTCGCCGCCCAGGATGCCGTTGTAATCGGAAAAACGCACGAAGCCCCGCAGCTTTTCCAGTTCACCGCCCAGGTGACGCAGGGCACAGGCGATGGGGTAGTACACATCGTCGGCCTTGCTGCGCATAAAGCCGGGCCCCTGATCGTACAGCTTGCGGATGAAGGCGTACAGGCGAAGCTCCTTGTCCTCCAGACAGGTCAGCCAGACCCGGCGCAGGACCTTCAGAGCCGGAGGGGACAGGCGCTGCAAACTGTCATACACCCGCTGGCTATGGTCCCGGCGGGTAACCACCACCCGCACCGGATACAGGGAGACGCATTCCTCATCGCTGTAAAAGGCGATGGGGAATTCTTTATGGGCATAGCTGTCGAACACACAGCACAGGAAGCCGGGGAAGCTGCCGTCATATTGAAAGATCACATCCTCCATGGCGTCACCCGGCATCGAACAGCGACAGCTGCCGGCATTCCTGGGGCGGCAGCTGGCCCCGCTCCATGGCCTCCAACTGGCGTGACAGGGTGGCGGCAGAGAAGTGAAGCCCCGGGCGCATACGGCCGCCGCAGGTGACGAAGAACTGCGCCCGCTTCAGCACCACGCCCAGCTTGGGCAGGTCCTCCAGCCGCAGAGGAGTCTGCCGACGGGCGGAGACGATGCGCCGTGCACTGACCGGGCCGATGCCCGGCACCCGCAGCAGAGTCTCCAGGTCCGCCTTACGGATCTCCACCGGGAACTGCTCCAGGTGGCACAGGGCCCAATGGCACTTGGGGTCCAGCAGGGGATTGAAGTCCGGGTGGGCCTCGTCCAGCAGCTCTTGGGCTTTAAAGCCGTAAAACCGCAGCAGCCAGTCCGCCTGGTATAGCCGGTGCTCCCGCAGCAGGGGCGGCTTGGTGTCCAGAGAGGGCAGAAGGGCGTTTTCCACCACCGGAACATAGGCGGAGTAGAACACGCGTTTTAACCGATATTTCCGGTACAGGGATTCTGTCAGGTGCAGAATGTGCCGGTCCGTGTCCCGGGTAGCGCCGACGATGAGCTGGGTGCTCTGGCCCGCCGGGGCAAAGACCGGGGCGTGCTTATACTGCACCAGCTCCGCCTTGCTCTGGGCGGTCCGGTCCCGGATGAGGGCCATAGGCCGCAGGATGGCCTGCTTGTTTTTATCCGGGGCCAGGGTCTGCAGCCCCTCCTGGGAGGGAAGCTCGATATTGACGCTGAGCCGGTCCGCCAGCAGGCCCAGCTGCTGCACCAGCTCCGGGGACGTGCCGGGGATGGCTTTGGCGTGGATATATCCGTTGAACCGGTATTCCTGCCGCAGCAGGCGCAGACACTCGATCATCTGTTCGGTGGTGTAGTCGGGGCTGCGCAGGACGCCGGAGGACAGGAACAGGCCCTCGATATAATTGCGCCGGTAGAAACCGATGGTCAGCCCCGCCAGCTCCCGGGGCGTAAATGCCGCCCGGCGGGTATCGTGGGACCGGCGGTTGACGCAGTATTTGCAGTCGTAGACACAGCTATTGGTCATCAGCACCTTCAGCAGGGTGATGCAGCGCCCATCGGCAGAGAAGCTGTGGCAGCAGCCCGCCAGGGAGGAGCTGGTGTTGCCGATCATGCCCGGCCGGGAGCCCCGGCGAACGCCGCTGGAGGTGCAGGCCGCGTCATATTTGGCCGCATCGGCCAGGATGGCCAGCTTATCCAGCAGTTCCATGACCGGCGGCCTCAGGCGGTGCGTCGGCGGGGACGGGGCTGGTCGATCCAGTCCGCCAGACGGATAACCCCGGCGGAGAAAGCACCGGCACCCAGCAGCATCACAATAAATCCAAAAGTCGTCATAGGGAACGCCTCCAAAAACATTTGTTCTATCGGTATTATAAATCGAACAGACGTTCCTGTCAAGAGATAATCGAACAAAAATTCGACAAATTCTGCGGAGCGGTTGACCGGAGGCGAAAATTGTATTAAAATGGGAGACGAGAATACAGACAGGGGAAGGAACACTATGAACGACCTGGAGAAACGATTTATTGAGGCCCGGACAAGGGCCATTGCCACGGATTGTGCGCACCTGAATCCCCGGCAGCTGGAGGGGGTTCTGACCACCGAGGGGCCGCTGCTGCTGCTGGCGGGGGCCGGGTCCGGCAAGACCACGGTGCTGATCAACCGGGTGGCGAACCTGCTGCGCTATGGCCGGGGCAGCGACACAGATGAGATCCCGCTGCCCATTTCCCGGGATGAGGTGGAATTTCTGGAGCAGTATGCCGCCCGGCCGGACCCGGAGCAGCGGCCGCTGATGCAGTATCTCTGCGCCGTGGAGCCTGCCCGCCCCTGGGAGGTGCTGGCCATCACTTTCACCAACAAGGCCGCCAACGAGCTAAAGGACCGGCTGGAGAAGATGCTGGGGGAGGAGGCCCGGGACGTGTGGGCCGCCACCTTCCACTCGGCCTGTGTCCGCATTCTGCGCCGGGACATCGACAAGCTCGGCTTCGACCGCAGCTTTACCATTTACGACACCGACGACAGCAAGCGGGTCATCAAGGACATCCTCAAGGAGATGGGGCTGGAGGAAAAGACCTTCCCGGTGCGGGAGGTGCTGTCGGTGATCTCCAACGCCAAGGATGCCATGATGATGCCCGAGGAGTTCAGCCAGCTGTGGGAACAGCGGGGCGACTGGAGACGGGTGCGGATGGGCCGGGTCTATGCCGCCTATAACCGCCGCCTGCGGGACGCCAATGCCCTGGACTTTGACGACATCATCCTGCACACGGTGGAGCTTTTGCAGTCGGACCGCCAGACCCTGGAATACTACCGGAACAAGTTCCGCTATGTCCTCATCGACGAGTATCAGGACACCAACCACATGCAGTATATGCTGGCCAGCCTGCTGGCCGGGGGACGGAAGAACATCTGCGTGGTAGGCGACGACGACCAGAGCATCTATCGCTTCCGGGGGGCCAACATCGAGAACATCCTCAGCTTTGAAAAGCAGTACGCCGGGGCCAGGACCATCCGGCTGGAGCAGAACTACCGCTCCACCCAGAATATTCTGGACGCCGCCAACGCCGTGATCCGCCACAACGTGGGCCGCAAGGGCAAGACCCTGTGGACCGAGAACGGAGCGGGGGAGGTGGTCACCGTGAAGACCTGCTTCAACGAGGGGGACGAGGCCAACTATGTGGTGGGGCAGATCATGATGAACTATCGCCGGGGGGTGAACTGGAAGGACAACGCCGTGCTGTACCGCATGAACGCCCAGTCCAACGCCCTGGAGTATGCCTTCAAGCGCAACGGCGTGCCCTATAAGATCATCGGCGGCACCAAGTTCTTCGACCGGGCCGAGGTGAAGGACATGCTGGCGTATCTGTGCGTCATCAACAACCCCGCCGACGACCTGCGGCTGCGGCGGATCGTCAACGTACCCGCCCGGAAGATCGGCGCGGCCACCATGGACAAGGCCCAGGTCATCGCCACGGAGGAGGGCCTGCCGCTGATGGAGGTTCTGCGGCGGGCAGGAGACTATCCCCAGCTGAAGGCAAGCGCTGGCAAGCTGACGACCTTTACAGAGATGATCGACGAAATGCGCCGTCAGGCGGACGATATGGGCCTGGTGGAGTTCTATGAATATGTGTGCCGCCGCAGCGGCTATGTGGGGATGCTCCAGGAGAAGAACGATATGGAGAGCCGGGGGCGCCTGGAAAACGTGGAGGAGCTCAGCTCCAGCATCCAGGCCTTCCTGGAAAACGATCCGGAGAATCCCACATTGTCTGGCTTCCTGGACGAGGTGGCCCTGTATACGGACCTGGACAGCCAGGAGGCCGGGGACAACTGCGTGACGCTGATGACTATGCACAGCGCCAAGGGACTGGAGTTTCCCAGCGTGTTCGTGGTAGGCATGGAGGACGGGCTTTTCCCGGGGAATCGCGCCATGGGAGAGCCGGAGGAAATGGAGGAGGAGCGGCGGCTTTGTTATGTTGCCATGACCCGGGCCAAGGAGAAGCTGACCCTGACCAACGCCCGGCAGCGGATGCTGTTCGGCCGCACCACTCCCTGCATGCCCTCCCGGTTTCTGAAGGAGATCCCGGAGGAGAACATGGAGTGGCTGGGGAAGCCCGAGCCCCGTCCGACGTCCTCCTGGGACGATTTCGGCGATGGGCCTGCCTATGCGCCGCAGCGGGAGGCGCGGCCCGGGACGGAGCGTCCGGCACACCTGGAGCGCCCGGAGCGTCCGGCACACCCGGAGCGCCCGGTGCGTCCGGCGGCGGTCTCCGCACCGCTGCTGCAGCTGCAGCCCGGCGACGGGGTGCGGCACAGCGCCTTCGGCCAGGGGATGGTCCTGAGCGTGCGGCCCATGGGCGGCGATGCCCTGGTAGAGGTGGCCTTCGACCGGGTGGGCACCAAGCGGCTCATGCTGAAGGCCGCAGGTGCGCACTTGGTAAAGCTGTAAAGCTATTTCGCATTACAGGAAAAGCTAAAAATCCCCTGGCGCACAAGCGCCAGGGGATCGTTGAAACGGGGATTTACTTGGCCAGGATCTTCTTCAGATGGGCAAAGCGGGGCAGGGAGTCCACCTTGGGCAGGTCCGGCTCGCCCTGGATCAGGGGCAGCGCGTACTCCACAAACTGGTGGTTCACGCCGTTGCCGGCCTCGTTGATCCACTCCCGGGGAACCTTCTTTTCGGTGTTGGCCACCTCCATCAGGGGGATGAGCTTGGTCTTGCAGGCATACTTGCCGTCCCGGATGCCGCGCTCGAAGCCGATCATGCGGCCGTTGATGCCGTTGATGGCGTTTTCCACGGCGGCCTTGCCGGCCATGTAGGACTCCTCAATATCGGTTTCGGAGGCCAGATGTGCGCCGCAGCGCTGCAGCAGGTTCAGCTCGATGCCCCGGACCTTGGCGCCGGTTTCCTCCTTCAGCACCTGGGCCAGCATGGCGGCCAGACCGCCCAGCTGGGCATGGCCGAAGCCGTCGTTGGCGGCCACCTTGGCCTCGGAGACGAAGCCGCCGTCCTCATAGTGGATGCCCTCGGACACGGCCACGATGCAGGAGCCCTTTTCGGCGTATACACGCTTGACATCCTCAATAAACTGGGTCATGCTGAAGTCCACCTCGGGCAGGTAGATCAGGTCGGGGCCTGCGCCGTATTCACCGGCCAGGGCGGCGGCGGCCGTCAGCCAGCCGGCGTGGCGGCCCATGATCTCCATAACCACGATCATGCCGGTGTCGTACACATGGGCGTCCAGGTTCACCTCCATCAGGGAGGTGGCGATGTACTTGGCGGCGGAGGCGTAGCCGGGGCAGTGATCCGTGCCGAACAGGTCGTTGTCGATGGTCTTGGGAACGCCCATGACCCGGCATTCGTAGCCCACGGACTGCATATACTGATTGATCTTGTTGCAGGTGTCCATGGAGTCGTTGCCGCCGTTATAGAAGAAGTAGCGGACATTGTGCTTCTTGAACACCTCCAGGATCCGGCGATAATCGGTGTCGTCCACCTCGGGATCGGCGATCTTATAGCGGCAGGAGCCCAGGGCGGAGGAGGGGGTGTATTTCAGAAGACGCAGCTCCTCGGGATCCTCCAGACCCATGTCGAACAGACGGTCGCTGAGAACGCCCTTGATGCCGTGCTCCGCGCCCAGCACCTGGGTGATGACGCCGGATTTCAGGGCCGTGTCGATGACGCCGTAGGCACTGGCGTTGATCACAGACGTGGGCCCGCCGGACTGACCGATGATACAGGCACCTTTTAATTCTTTCATGATTGACTACCTCCCAGTAGAATTTTCTTGCCGTGCGGAATATTTTATCATAAAAGATTGATAAAGTAAACCATCGGGGCTTGCAAAAAAGAAAAAATGTGGTACAATGCATATGTACATCTTATCCCAATCATTCCATACAAGTCAAGACCAAATTTTCAAAAGGAGCGATTTATTATGCCACTGGTTACAACAAAGGAAATGTTCGAGAAGGCCTATAACGGCGGTTACGCCATCGGCGCCTTCAACGTGAACAACATGGAGATCATTCAGGGCATCACCGAGGCCGCTGCCGAGCTGAAGGCCCCCCTGATCCTGCAGGTGTCCAAGGGCGCCCGGGCCTATGCCAACCGCACCTATCTGAAGAAGCTGGTGGAGGCCGCCGTCATCGAGACCGGCCTGCCCATCGCCCTGCATCTGGACCACGGCGACAGCTTCGAGCTGTGCAAGTCCTGCATTGAGGACGGCTTCACCTCCGTGATGATCGACGCCTCCTCCAAGCCCTTTGCCGAGAACATCGCCCTGACCCGCCAGGTGGTGGAATACGCCCATGACCACGGCGTGGTGGTGGAGGCCGAGCTGGGCACCCTGGCCGGCATCGAGGATGAGGTCAACGTGTCCGCCGAGGATTCCTCCTATACCCACCCCGAGGAGGTGGAGGAGTTCGTGTCCAAGACCGGGTGCGACTCTCTGGCCATCGCCATCGGCACCAGCCACGGCGCTTATAAGTTCAAGCCCGGCACCAAGCCCCAGCTGCGCTTCGACGTGCTGGAGGAGGTCTCCCGCCGTCTGCCCGGCTTCCCCATCGTGCTGCACGGATCTTCCTCCGTACCCCAGGACCTGGTGGCCAAGGTGAACCAGTATGGCGGCAATATGCCCGGCGCCATCGGCGTGCCCGAGGATCAGCTGCGCAAGGCCGCTTCCCTGGCCGTGTGCAAGATCAACATCGACTCCGATCTGCGTCTGGCCATGACCGCCTCCATCCGGGAGCACTTCGCTCTGCATCCGGCGGACTTTGACCCCCGGCAGTATCTGAAGCCCGCACGCCAGGCCATCAAGGAGCTGGTGGCCCACAAGATCGTGGACGTTCTGGGCTGCGACGGCAAGGCATTCTGAGAGATAAGGACCCCATTTGCGTCCCCCCTGTGACCCCACTGGTGCCCAGGGGGGCGCATTTTCAGGATTGCCACCCCAACAGAGCAGAGAGGAAAGACCATGAGAAAGACAAAAATCGTATGCACCCTGGGTCCGGCCACCGACAGGGAGGGGGTGCTGCGGCAGATGCTGCAGGCGGGCATGAACGTGGCCCGGTTCAACTTCTCCCACGGCAGCTATGACGAGCATCAGCGCCGCCTGGACCAGCTGGTGGCCCTGCGGGAGGAGCTTCATCTGCCGGTGGCCGCCATGCTGGACACCAAGGGGCCGGAGGTGCGGCTGAGGAGCTTTCAGAACGGGCCGGTGCAGCTGAAAACCGGCCAGAGCTTTACCCTGACCACCGACGACGTTCCCGGCGACGAGAGCCGGTGCTCCATCACCTATGCCCAGCTGCCCCAGGACGTGAAGCCCGGGGACACCATCCTGCTGGACGACGGACTGGTGCGGCTGACGGTGCTGGAGACCACCGAACGGGAGATCCGGTGCCGGGTGGAGAACGACGGCGTGATGAAGGACAAGAAGGGCGTCAACGTTCCCGGCGTGTCCCTGTCCATGCCGTATATGAACCAGCGGGACCGGGAGGATATCCTGTTCGGTATCCGGCAGGGGTTCGATTTCATCGCCGCCAGCTTTGTCCGGTCTGCCGCCGATATCCGGGAGATCCGGCACATTCTGGATAAGAATCACTCCAGGATCCGGATCATCGCCAAAATCGAGAACCAGGAGGGCGTCAGCAATCTGGCGGACATCCTGTCCGTGGCTGACGGCATCATGGTGGCCCGGGGGGACATGGGCGTGGAGATCGACTTCACGGAGATTCCCGCTATCCAGAAGAGCATCATTGCCCAGTGCGTGGCCGCCGGGAAGCCCGTGATCACCGCCACCCAGATGCTGGATTCCATGATCGAAAATCCCCGGCCCACCCGGGCGGAGATTACCGACGTGGCCAACGCCATCTATGACGGCACCAGCGCCATTATGCTCTCCGGCGAGACGGCGGCAGGGAAGTACCCGGTGGAGGCCGTTCAGACCATGGACGCCATCGCCCGGAAAACCGAGAGCAACATCGACCGGGTCTGTCCCACCAAGACGCCCAAGCGCACCCGCCTGTCCATCACCGCCGCCACGGCCCACGCCGCCTGCACCACGGCGGAGGACATCGGCGCGGACGCCATCCTGACCGTCAGCCAGCGGGGCATTACCGCCCAGATGGTCAGCCGGTTCCGGCCTGCCGCCACGGTGGTGGCCCTGCTGCTGGACCCCCAGGTCCAGCGCCAGATGGCCCTGTACTGGGGCCTGGTGCCCATTACCATGCCCCGGGCCAGCAGCACCGACCAGCTGGTAGACCTGGCCATTCAGTCCGCCCAGGAGGCGGGGCTGGTGAAGCACGGGGACCTGGTGGTGGTCACCGCAGGCGTGCCGGTGGGAATTTCCGGCACCACCAATATGATCCGCATCGCTCAGGTGGGCGGCTCCCTGGTCAACGCCATCGGCGTGGGCAGCCAGATCGCCTCCGGTCCCCTGTGCGTCTGTCGGACGCTGGAGGATATCCCGGAGAAGTTCCACCCCGGCGACGTGCTGGTGGTGCCCTATACCAACAACGAGGTACTGCCCTGGCTGCGGCAGACTGCGGCCATCGTCAGTGAGGAGGCCAGCGCCGACTGTCACACGGCCACCGTGGGACTGCTGCTGAATAAGCCCGTCATCGTGGCGGCCTCGGACGCCACCCGCCGCTTGAAGGACGGCACCTTCGTGTCCGTGGACTGCGCCCGGGGAATCGTGCAGGTCATTCCCCAATAATCATATCAGGACAGAAAAATCGGGAGAAATCAGACGATTTCTCCCGATTTTTGCATCGAATGAGGTTACAGAGTCTCCCGGATGCGGTCGGCGATCTGGTCGGCGGTGAGTCCATACTCCCGCAGAACGTCGGCAGCCTTGCCGGACTGGCCGAACTGATCGTTGACGCCGATCTTGCGGAACTTGCAGCTGACCTTGCCCATGAGCACGTCGGCCACGGCGTCGCCCAGGCCGCCGATGACGCTGTGCTCCTCCACGGTGACCACATTGCCGCACTTTTCGGCCCACTGGGTGACGCAGGCGGCGTCAATGGGCTTGATGGTGTGGACGTTGATGACCGCGATGTGGATGCCCTGGGCCTCCAGCAGCCTGGCGGCCGCCAACGTCTCGCTGACCATCAGGCCGCAGGCAAACACGGCGGCGTCGGTGCCCTCCCGCAGGACGTTGGCCTTGCCGATCTCAAAGGGATAATCCTCCTCGAACACGGGGGTGGCCAGACGGGCCAGACGCATATAGGCCGGACCCCGGAACTCCGCCAGGGCCAGGGTGGCCTTCCGGGCCTCCTTGGCATCGGCGGGAACGATGACGGTCATGCCGGGGATCAGGCGCATAAGACCGATGTCCTCGATGGCCTGGTGGCTGCCGCCGTCCTCGCCCACGGACACGCCGGCGTGGGAGCAGCAGATCTTCACGTTGAACTTGGGATAGGCGATGGAGTTGCGGATCTGTTCATAGGCCCGTCCTGCGCCGAACATGGCGAAGGTAGAGCAGAAGGGGACCAGCCCCATGGTGGACAGGCCCGCGGCGATGTTCATCATGTCCGCCTCGGCAATGCCGCAGTCGAAGAAGCGCTGGGGATAGGCGGCCTTGAAATGCTTGGTCATAGTGGCGCCGGCCAGGTCGGCGTCCAGCACCACCACCTGCTCATTGGCGGCGCCCAGCTCTACCAGAGCCTTGCCGTAGGCTTCACGGGTTGCGATTTTTTCACTCATGGTCTCAGTCCTCCAATTCCTTCAAAGCCTGCTGGCGCTGCTCCTCGTTGGGGGCCTTGCCGTGCCAGCCCACCTGGTTCTCCATGAAGGAGACACCCTTGCCCTTGACGGTGTGGGCCAGGATGCACTTGGGCTTGCCGGGGACGGCGGGGGCGCTGAGGGCCGCCTCAATGGTGTCCATGTCGTGGCCGTCGATCTCATGCAGGTCCAGGCCGAAGGCCCGGAGCTTGGCGGGCAGGTCGCCCAGGGACATGACCTCATCGTTGGTGCCGTCGATCTGCAGGCCGTTGTTGTCGATGATGATGGTCAGGTTATCCAGATGATAGTGGGCCGCTGCCATGAAGGACTCCCAAATCTGGCCCTCCTGGCACTCGCCGTCGCCCAGCAGGGTATAGACCTTGCAGTCCTTATGCTGCACCTTGGCGCCCAGGGCCATGCCCACGGCGATGGAACAGCCCTGGCCCAGGGAACCGGTGGCGGCGTCCACGCCGGGGACCTTCTTGCTGTCGGGGTGACCCTGGAGAATGCTGTGGAGCTGGCGGAAATTCCTGAACTCATCCCGGCTGATGAAGCCCATCTCCGCCAGGACGGCATAGTAGCAGGGGGCCGCGTGGCCCTTGCTCAGCACGAAACGGTCCCGATCTGGGTCGTCCGGGTGCTTGGGATCCACATGCATGTGGTTGAAAAACAGGCAAGTCATCAGGTCTGCCGCAGACAGGGAACCACCGGGGTGGCCGCTGCCGGCGTTGGCGGTCATGTTGATGATATCCCGCCGGACCTGCTTGCTCATGCTGGAAAGCTCTGCCGTATTCATGAGAAACCTCCATATAAAATAATTACCTCTCGTTAGGGTATAGCATTCCGGGCAGAATGTCAATGGCCTGGCCGGAAAAATTCCCGGTTCTCCCCGGAAATTGCCGCAAAAAGGGGAGAGGGTCCACACGGACCCTCTCAGTTGTCGTCATCCTTGATTTTCCCTTTGGTCTTCACCTGTGACAAGGGATTTGCCTTTGCAGCCACCCGCAGGGCCTCGTTGTCGATATGGGTGTATATTTCCGTGGTATTCAGGTGCTCGTGGCCCAGGACCTCCTGCACCGCCCGCACGTCCACGCCGTTTTGCAGCATCAGGGTGGCGGCGGTGTGGCGCAGCTTGTGGGAGGAATACTGGGTGCTGTCCAGCCCCGCCTGGGACAGGTGCTTTTTCACCAGGGCGTTGACCATGGAGCGGCTGATCCGTTGGTTGCGGGCCGACAGAAACAGCGCGTCCCGGTCCGGCCCGGTAATGGGCCGCCGCACCGCCAGATAGTCCCGCAGCGTGTCCAGGCACGCCTGGTTCAGGTACACCATGCGCACCTTGTTGCCCTTGCCCAGGACCCGCAGGGCGTCCTCGTGAACGTCCGACAGGTTCAGCCCGATGAGCTCCGAAATACGCAGTCCGCAGTTGAGAAACAGCGTCAGGATGCACAGATCCCGCTCCCGGTTGGGCCCGTCCACGGATTCCAGCAGGGAAATGCTCTCATCCAGCGTCAGATAGCGGGGCAGGGTCTTTTTCAGCTTGGGCGCGTCGATGTCCTTCACCGGGTTGCGGTCCAGTTTGTGGACCTTGTTGCACAGATACCCATAAAAGGAGCGGATGGTGGCCAGCTTCCTGGCCCGGGAGGTGGGGTTCAGTCCCTTGGCGGACCGGTCGCTGTTGGGGTGAAGCACCCGGTCCCGGCTGAGGTAGGACATGTAGGCGTAGATTTCCGTCAGGGTCACGGAGCCCACGAAGGTCAGGTCCACGTCCCGGATGTCCACGGACTCCATGGGCTGCTCCTGCAGCGCCGGATCCCGGGTCCACTTCAGATAGCGGAAAAAATTCCGCAGGTCCAGATAATATTCGTCCACCGTCCGCTGGGAGTGGGCCTTGATGGTCTCATGATACGACAGGAAATCCAGCAGAATTTCTGGGGAATCCTCCCGGTAGTCCATGGCTGCGCACCTCGCTTTCTATGGCTTAATCATACCGCATTCCGGCCCGGCTGTAAACCCCTACAGGCTCAGCGCCGCCAGCAGAATCGCCAGAAAGCCGAAGCTGACCAGGGTAAACAGGCCCAGGAACCGGCCGGTCTGCTCCGGGCAGCGGCGGGTGTATTCCCGGAAGGTGATGAGGCTGGCCAGGGACGCAATCAGCGTTCCGGCGCCGCCGATGTTGACGCCGATCAGCAGCTCCCGAAAGCGGTCCGTGAACTGGCTCAGCAGAATGGCGGCGGGGACGTTGCTGATCACCTGGCACGTCAGCGCCGATACCGGCAGGACGCCATGGGCCAGCAGTCGGCCGAACAGCTCCCGCACCGGCTGAATCCGGGCCATGTTGCCGGAGAACACGAAAAACGCGGCAAAGGTCACCAGCAGCCCCCAGTCTACGCTTTTCAGCGCCCGAGGATCCATAACGGCCAGCGACGCTGCGATGACCGCCAGGCCCACAGGGTAGGGGACCGCCCGCAGGACCATCCCCACGGCCAGACAGAACAGCAGTCCGTATGCGATGGCCCGGGGCTTGTCCAGCGTTAGCTCCCGCTGGGGCACCGCCAGCACCTGCCGGGGGATCAGCAGGCAGCACAGCAGAATCAGCCCCGTGGACAGGGCAAACGGCAGCAGCATAATGGACAGGAACTGGCCCACGGGAATGTGATAGTGGTCGAACAGGTACAGGTTCTGGGGATTCCCGAAGGGGGTCAGCATACCGCCTAAGTTGGCGGCACAGTTCTGCAGGATAAAGACATAGGCGGTCAGCTTTTCCTGTCCTGCCTCCTGCAGGACCATCCAGCTCAGAGGCAGAAAGGTCAGCAGGGCCGTGTCGTTGGTCAGCAGCATGGAGCCCACCAGCGTGATGAGCACCAGGGCCGTGCCCACGCTGCGGGCGGTTCCGAACAGCTGCAGCAGCTGCCGGGCGATCACCGGGAACAGGCCCACGCTGCGCAGGGCGCACACCACCGCCAGCACGCAGAACAGGCAGGATAGGGTTTTCCAGTCGAAATATCCAGCATAGGCCGCGTCCGGCGGCACAAAACAGGCCGTGACCACCGCCGTCAGCACAGCAATCAGGGGCATGGCGTTGGCCCGGCACCAGGAAGCGATTTTCATGGGAGTCTCCTTATTGAATGGCATAGCCGGACAACGGCCCGGCGTCTGATACGATACCACAGGCGCGAAAAAATAGCAAGGGGCAGGAGCACCGGAGAGAAGATACTCCCGGTGCTTTTGTCATTCACGGGACCAGGCAGGAAGGGGAGCATTTTTTGGTGTAATCATGATTGAACAAAATGTAAATTTTGTTCAATCGGGGACACGCTACACCTTCTTGAAGCTGTTGAACGTCTTGGCCCAATACGGAATCCATGCATAGATACGGCCACCGAAGAAAGCCATCAATGGACCATCCACAATCAGATCTTCATCAATGCGGGCCGGAGCTTCCGGAGACGGATGCACAACCACCGGCTTCCGGATGATCCGCTTCGCACGAACCAGGACGCGGGCGAACTTTCCGACAATGTACATTTCATCACAGAGATCGCGGAGCTTCTTATCAATGTCGAAGGACTGAGAAAACAGATATACCCGGCACTTATGATGACGCTGGTAACGAAACCACTCGACAACTTTAGGATCCATATTCTTAAAATTGCGATTGTCCCAGATCAATGAAACCTCATCAATAAAGATTGCAGAACGTTCCGGAAAATTGAAATGATAGATATCTTTTGGTGAAATTGGATTTATAACAGCAGGATCATAAGTTGTAAAGCTGAACTCTCCTGTTACTTCTGTACTATAGACAGTCCAACCTTTTTTCAAATACTGGTGAGAGAGTTTTTCAAGAAGTGTAGATTTACCACTTCCCTTCTTACCAAAAACGAAAATGAGTTTGTAAGGATTAAGATAGCTTTTAGTGCAATTGTGATACACAAGAGCGAAGATCAGAAGTCCAAGAGGAATCAAGAAGATCATCACCAGTAATCACCTCGAATCAATTTGAAAGTCAGAGCAAAAACAACAGAAAGCAGGATCGCGAAGAAAGGCAGCGTAATCAAAAGATTATCAACCTTCGGGAGAAGGTCAAAAAGAAGATCAAAGCAGGAAAGCAAAAAATCAGACATAAACACCTCGCAAAATAGGACACGGCCGGCCGCGATACAATCGCGCGGCCGGCCGTAAAAGTCAGTTCTTGGAGAGCAGACGGCCAAAGATACCGATACAGCCGCCGATCAGCAGGAAGCCCGTAGTCATCAGCAGCAAAGGCTGACCAATGATCGTGGAGCAGATGTCACCGACATAGCCCATGACGGCGGTGACAACAGTTCCCAAGTCCTTGAGCAGAGCGCCCATAGCAGTCACTTGAGATGTGCAAAAAACCTCCCTTCATACAGCCTATAACGGACCTTAGTTCTTAGACAGCAGACGGCCAAAGATGCCGATGCAGCCACCGATGAGCAGGAAGCCGGTAGTCATCAGCAGCAGGGGCTGACCAACGATCGTGGTGCAGATGGTACCAACGTAGGTCATAACAGCAGTGACGACCTCGCCCAGAGAAGTAAGCAGAGCAGCCATAAACGAACCTCCTTCCTAACGTAATTTATCAAAGAGACGCGAAACCTTCCGCAGCAGCCAGATAGCCAGGACACCGGAAAGAATACCGCCGCCAAGATACAGATTGAAGATTTGTGAAAGGGTTGAGAAGCAGAAACCCACGATAGAATTGAGATTATCTAACATGGAAAAGCCCCTCCATCAACGCCCAGAGGATGCCGAAGAATTGACCCAGCAGCCACATAAGGAATGGCACACAGAGCACATACACAACCGGCTCATAGCCTGCCGGAATGGTACCAATCAATGCCTGTACCGCATCAAACATAAAATCATCACCCCCATAACACCCAGCATAATAAGCGGGTAAGAATCAGAGAACGGGACAGCGGGCGGGAAATCCGTGGCAACCTGAAGATTAGAGCCGGTCACAGATAGATACAAGTCAGTATACGAATAGCCTGAACTATCAGCGAGACGATAACGAGGGACAGCAAAAGAGCTGCAAGAAAACGTGTATCGGGTGCCAGCTTTAGTATACAGAACACCTGATACAGAATTACCGCCAACATTGCAGAGATAGCCATCAGAAGTAGTCCCCCAGGAGCCGCGAGAAGAAATGGGAACATAGATATACACCTCACCAAGTCCGGAAGCCGTGCCGGTGATCCAGCCTGAACCAATATAGGGAGCATATTTCAAATCAGCTTCGGCCAGCTGAACAGCGGGACCGGAAACGAGATTGCCATCCGGATCATAGACCATCGGAACATCGTCCGGATCACCAACAGCTTCGGCAATCTCATCATCAGTCAGATATCCGGCATCGGTAATCTCCTGATCGGAAGCATTATCCGGAAGCGCAGCGGCGTAGGCCACGCCACTGGTAGACAAAAGCAGGAGAATCGACAGACTAAGCGCGGAAAGGTATCGCACGGATAACCACCCCCATAATAATGATCGCCAGAAGGATATAGAGCACCGGAACATTAAGGATTGTAACACTAGTCATCCAATCCACACCAGACACGATAACCGAAGTACACCAGGCAAGCCACTGAGAAAATGTCATAGCTGTCACCTCCCCAAAATCAAAAAAACGATCGACAGGGTTATGGCAACAGCGGCGAAGGCCAGCAAGACAGAAGGCAGATAGCCGATAGAATAGGTCAGCATCGCGAACGCAGAAGGAATCATGGCAATCAGCTGAACAAGGCCGGTCACAAGATACTCGACAAAATCCAGGATAGTCCCGAAGAAGTCAAGAACCGACTTCAGAGCATCAACCATCCGAGTCACCACCCTTATCAGACTTAGAGCCCTTCCCTGCCGACCTGGCCACACGACCAACAACAACCAAGGCAATACCAAGGGTAAGCGGGAAAGTAAAAATGATAGTTACAGGGCCAAGGGAATCCCAAAGATTAGCAAACCAACCGCCAACAGCGGAAAGAGACGTAACAAGCAAGGAAGAGAAAGAGAAATTAGAGATATCCAAAGCCTTGAAATTCTCATCATTCTTATCCTTCCAATATTGTTCACCATCAGCCTGTTGCATCACAGTATCGCCAACATGCTGGGCATTCTGGGACAGCTCAGCAGATTCGGCAGCCAAAGCATTCTTGAGCAAGTCATAAATGCCATTGACGTTCTGAGCAATATCATCCGTAGTATGAACAAGGTTGTTAAGATAATTGACAACAGAACCAAGCAATTCAACAACAGTATCTAAGTCAGCATCCATATCGTTCAAGATTGTAATAATTTCATCAATCTTAGACAAGATAGCAGCATCATCCGTATTAACCACATAGGCAAAGGCAAAGCCGATAGTGTTAGTGCCCTTGTACAGACGGAAAGCCGGGGAACCTGTAGTAACAGGGAATTCAAAGCGAGTTGTATTATGCGGCAAGGTAGTACGAACAACACAAACCTTTTGTTTAGCATCTGGGCCAGACTGGGAAACCCTGGTTTGAGTGATAGCACCCAAAGAACCACCATTAATGTTATAGGCAGTACCAGAAACAGAAGTAGCTACAGAAGAAACATAACCGGGAGCAGTTACACCATTTGAAGAAACAGCACTATAAGCATAATAGATAGTAGGTTTAGCGCCGGAAGTGGTCAGGGCCTTGAAAATAGAAGACTCCACACCAAGCGCAGTATCTGAATAAGAACTGGGAGAGGGATCAAAATTAGGAAAATTATGACCGATTTCAAACTTATTCCAGGGGACAGGGTACGCAACAGAATTTAGCAGCGGAGAAGGACAAGTGGGATAGTCAATATACAGATACAGCGGGGACCCGGTATCTGTAGCCTCAGCGTAACAAGGTTGCAAGGAAACGGAAAAAAGCAGCAAGACTATAGCAGCCATTGCGCAACATCTTTTTAACCACATTTTTACCTCCTATCTGGATGCGGGTGCAGGAATCGAACCTACAGCGCCGGAGCACAAATCCGGTATGTTAACCATTACACCAACCCGCAAAATATTAATCTTCTACCTGGGCAAACTTACGAAGAGAAGCCATCATTTTTTCAAGCTCCTGAGCCTGGGCGTTCACCTGCTCCATCTGGCGCTTATCGTAGTGATCCATGTTCTCAGCCGCAGTCAGACCGAGGACACTAAGCAGCCGATCCCGCAGGCCATCATAGATATTCGGGTCAAAGGGCAGAAGCCGAAGGCAGTTCTTTTTGATCTTGGCAGCTGTCCGAGGGTCATATGTCCGAAGCGCGGCGGGCCAATCATTCATAGGCACAAAACGGAGCACTTCATGTGATCCAAGATTCCCCAGCAGGAACGGAGGATCCATTGTCACCGGATCTCCGGAACGGGACTCCCACTCAATACGGGTCACTTCCCTGCCGATATCAATATGATCCTTCTTAAGTAACTGCTGCCGTTTATCATATACGCGGGTATATCCAGACTGGCCGCGAACGCCGAAGTAATATGTTCCCAGGTAGCTGCTCCCCTGTTTGCGGCTCAGAAGCCGGATATCGGAAATAGGATAAGGCACGTCTACAGTGTAGTCCATACGGGTATTATTCCAGCAGAAATAATCACCAAAGATTTCCCGGAGACGGGAGATCAGAGCGCGGATCACCGGATTGCCCATATGCTTATTGGGGTTGAACTCCAACAGCAGGGAGTAATTGAAGTCCTTGGAATTGAAGGGCTTGAACTTGTGCAGAGTAATGAATACATCACCGAAGCGCCACACATAGAGAGCACCACGCTCTTTAGCGGGAAAGCCAGTGGGAACGTAATCAACCAGCGGATACAGCGGATAGATGATGCTGTCAAAGACAGCCTTCTGCATATTGTCATCCGTCAGAGGTAAGAACTCATCCCCCTGCTTCAACCGGATAGCCTGCCAACGCAAAGGGAACCGGGGCCGGAACTTATCCAGGGAATAAACTAACTCGCCAACGGTTACAGTATCACCATAAGGGATAGCAGATAAGGGGGCAGGGTTATCTTTTGGCACGGGCCGTTTCATGACCGCCATAATAACCTACCCCCTCTTCTGTCAGAATGATATATGGTGACGCCGAAGAAGCTCCTCCAGGCGATTGATCTCATCGAACGTCTCAAGAAATCTGCTGCCCATCAGCTGCCAGCGGTACACCTCATCCTGTGCACGTTGATAGCGCTGCCGAAGATCGGCTATTTCACGCTCATAGGATGCATAGTCATCATACCGGCGATATGTGACTACCAGCTCCATACGATCGCCCTCAGGCGGCGTCAGGAGCCGTTCTAAGGCCGCGCGGGATACATCCGGGGAATCCATCACTTGACCTTGGAAAAATTCTGCACAACGCCGCGAGGGCCGAACTGGATATCATACCGGGCGCCCACTTCGATACTCTCCAGCGGGTACAGATCAGGCTCAAGAATGACTTCCAGGCCCTTGGCGCCGATCACGCCGCGATCCGGGCCGATATAGTGGGCGACATTGAAGTTATACTCTTTGCCGGTTTTCTGGGACACACCCTCACGATGCTGCTTGCCAATGATTTCAACGATCATAACATTACCTCCTAAAATTCTTTGAATCGAAAAATCTGATTTCTGCACAAAAGGACATCCAGGGAAACGCCGTACAGGTCCGCCAGCCGGATCAGGGTTTCCAGACGCGGGAACGACTTGCCATGCTCATAGCCGCAGTACGTCAGAAGATTACAGCCAATCGAGGTTGCTACTTCCTTCTGCGTCAGATTGCGGGTCACACGGTATTCCCGGAAGCGCCGGGCTACCAGCTGTTCACGAACCTTGCCTACTTCTTTCACATTCATAACACAACACATACCTTCTTTCACGCATCTACGATTTGTTCCACATAAAGGGAATTGATATTTTCCCAATCTGCCATCGTTACACAGCCCTGTCTGCCCAGCAGATAAGAAACCACACTGAACCGGGAATCCAAGTACGGATGCAACTTAACCGCATCACGCAGTTCATCATAGGTAAGCGGTTTTGCGGTCATTTTTACATTAATCGGCTTCATCTTTTACTTTCCTTCTTCCATATCATTTCCCCGACTGTACACCCGTTGCCAGGTGATCTGTAATTTGGGTTGTGATAACAAACTTGTTATCACACAAACGATGATAACAGATTTGTTATAAGCTGTCAAGGAAGGAGGGCAGAAAATGATACAAAAAATGATAGACGTAAGAACCGACCACGATGAAACACAGCGTGAGTTAGCAAAAGCAATCGGATATCATCAAGTGCAGATTGCACGATATGAAACCGGAGAGAACACACCACCCATTCAATACCTGGTAAAATTCTGCGAACATTACCACGTCAGCGCAGACTATATTTTAGGGCTTCCGAGGGGGCTTGAATGGCCACGGGGGTAAGGTGCATTACCTACAAAAATGCATATGAAATCCCCCATATTATACAGGGGGGATTTCATCCCGAAAGACGGCGCTCTGATGGCGGCTTTTTGATCGCTGCGGCGATGAGGATACCAGGCCGCACCCAGAGCGCGAAGGCAGCTGCTACGGCCTTCCCAATGCAGAGTGACACACGCGCCTGCAGCGCTGGTCATCGGGAAAGGCCGGAATGGAAAGAAAAAAATGGAAAGACCTCCGGCGGCAACGCTGGAGGTCCTCCCATACCTGGTGCATGATTGGAGAAGCATGTAAATTTTGTTCAATTGAGAGTAGGCGTAGAGCGCATTTGGGCTGAATGGGCATCCGGATCAAAGATTGCGCTTCCGGGGTCCCCTGTGCGGCCCCGGTGCAGAGTTTGCGGGTTTTAGTCACAGTGTGTTTACGCACGCTGTGCGTGCGCGCTCAGTATGAGTCAGTACTGCACCTATTTGAAAACAATTCCGGCCCGGGTAGCGTGTACCGGCTGCGTTTGCAGTCAGCGCACAAGCCACCCGGGCCGCCGTTATTATTGCATCCGGTACCTGAAGCGATCATAGGTGTTTGTCCATTGTTTTTTCCACTCTTGCCGCATGAGCCAGTGTCTTACTTTCCCCATTGCTCCAGATACTGCTCCAGGCAGAGACCCTTCTTGTAGATGTCCTGGGCGTACTCCTTACCGACATACCGATAATGCCACGGCTCATACACGATTCCAGTGACATCCGTCTGGTCCGTAGGATAGCGCAGGATGAAGCCATAGCGCCAGCTGTTTTCCAGCAGCCACTTCTGCACGGCGGTGTTCTCCTGGTTGGTGTCCAGCAGCTGATAATTGACGTCCACAATGTCCACCTCCAGCCCCAGCTGGTGCTCGCTGGTGCCGGGGACTGCCACCTGATGCCCGGCCTTCTCCCGGGCCTCCTCTCGGCTATAGCCCTGCTCCATCCACTCGGACACCTTGTTGTCATACAGGGTCTGCTGGAAGTCCTGAGTCCGGTAGGCAGAGCAGATCACCGGCGTCAGACCGGCGTCGTAGCATCCGTCGATCATGTCCATCAGCGCATCATAGCAGCGCTTGTCGATCTCAAGGCCGTTGGGCAGGGTCACCAGGTCCACCGACCAGTCCTCCGGCACCTGATTCCAGGGGTTCACCAGAGTCAGAAGCTCCGGTATAGGCTCGGGGTCCGGCTCCGGTTCGGGGTCCGGAGTCGTGGGCTGGTCATGGGAAACAGGAGTGGTGTTGGAGTTGTCCGGCAGCACCTGGGGCTGTTTGTTCAGCTCCACGATCAGCACCACCGCCAGAATGACGGCGGCACACAGGGCCGGGATCAGTAGCCAACGGCGGCTGTTTTCTCGCTTTTCCAGTCGCCGGGACGGCTGTTTTCTGCTGCTTTGCATGTGAAGTGATTCTCCTTTTCAGTTCCGCAGCGTAGCGGGATATGTACCGTTTTCGTGGAGCCGGGTCAGCTCCTGGGCCACGGCCTGGCGGTCCTCGTGATAGGTCATGCCGAACCAGCGGTCCGCCGAGTGCAGCACGGACACGGACAGCTGCCCCTTCTTCAGCAGGTCCCCTACCATGTTGGGCAGCAGGCACTCGGCCTTCAGCTCCTCCGGCGGCAGGGCGCGGAGGAAGTCCTCCAGATAGGTCTCCATCTGGTCAAAGATCGACGGCATGAAGCCCCAGAAGTTCATGGACACCGGCGTATCCGCCGCCAGCTCACGGCGCTGGCCGTCGGCCACGTCGGCAATGCTGCCATCGGGGGACAGCTGGATTTTCAGAGCCTCGTGAATCCCGGCCAGATGGCCGTTTTCCACCTGGCACACGCCCCGGGACACGGTACCGTGGGCGCTGACGGTGTTGCGCAGCAGATAGCCCACCATGGTGGCCTTCCCCTGCTGCGGCAGACGGCCCAGCTCCTCATAGATGGCCCGGTAGGCGTCCACGCCGTAATAGTCGTCGGCGTTGATGACGCAGAAAGGCTCCTGCACATAGGGCCGGGCGCACAGCACGGCGTGGGTGGTGCCGAAGGGCTTGGTACGCCCGGCGGGCACGGTATAGAAGGCCGGCAGACTGGAATAATCCTGCACGGCGTAGCATACCTCCACCGGCTCCCCGTCCCGGGCCGTCAGCCCGGCGATCCGGTCGCCGCAGAGGCTGCGCATCAGGTCCTGCATATCGTTTTTGATAATGAACACGATCTTGGTGAAGCCCGCCCGGATAGCGTCATGAATGGAGTATTCCATCAGAATTTCGCCGCCGGGGCCTACGCCGTCCACCTGTTTATTTCCGCCATAGCGGGAGCCAAGCCCGGCCGCCATGATAACAAGAGCTGCCTTCATATCTGTTTTCCTCCTCATATTCCGGACCCGGTGTTCCGCGCCGGGTCCGACAGTGTAGTTCATCATACCACATTTTTTCCGCCGCTTCAACCGTTTTACCGTATGAAACCGGGGAGCAGGCTGGTAAATATGGGGAAATTCATAAAATTGTTACAATTTGGGATGGAAATTTGCGGCCGCAGGATATATAATAGGAGACTGTTATAATAGGTGTGCTTTGCGAAGCGGCGCACCGGCGACTTATCCCATTGCAAAGGAGACACGCTATGACAACCGAAAAGACCTCCTCCCCCCGCCGCAGCGGGGCGGATTGGTTCGGCCTGGTCGCCTTCGCCGTGCTGGTGATCTGCAGCGCGGTGCTGGTGGTGCGGCTGATATCCACCAAGTTCCTGCCCACCGGCCAGCTGCTGCTGGCAGTTGGGGCGCTTCTGGTGCTCAGCGGTCTGCACGGCTGGGTCCAGCTGCCCCACCGGGAGAAAACCGGCGGAAAGATCGCCTGCGGCATCGTGGCCCTGGTGCTGGCCGCCGCCATGCTCTATGGCGCGGTGGCTCTTGGTTCCGTGCAGCACGCCATCACCGATGTGGCGGACAAGTCCGTGGAGACGGACATCACCTGCGTCATCGTCAACGCCGATGACCCGGCCCAGAGTCTGGACGACGTCAAGGGCTACCGGTTCGGCATTCTGGAGGACCGGGATACCGAGAACACCCAGTCCCTGCTGCAGCAGCTGCAGGAGAAGCTGGGAGCGGCAGAGCACACGGCATACGCCTCCCCTGCCCTGCTGACCGACGCTCTGTACGACGACCAGGTGGGGGCCATCCTGCTGAACAAGGGGTATATCCCCCTGCTGGAGGAGCAGGAGGGCTATGCCGACTTCTCCGACCGCACCCGGATTCTGTATGAATACACCACCACCAAGACCGTGGAGCCCGCCCCGGCGGATACCAACGCCCCGGTGGACGTGACCAAGGACCCCTTCGTGGTCTATTGCAGCGGCATCGACGCCCGCAGCAGCAACATCAACATCACCAGCCGCAGCGATGTGAACATTCTGGCGGTGGTGAACCCCACCACCCGGCAGATCCTATTGGTGAACACCCCCCGGGACTACTATCTGCCCCTGGCCCACAACGGCCAGCTGGACAAGCTGACCCACGCCGGGATCTACGGCACCGGCGAGTCCATGCAGACCCTGGACAATCTCTACGGCACCCACACGTCCTTCTATATGCGGGTGAACTTCGCCGGTCTCACCAAGATCGTGGACGCTCTGGGCGGCGTGGACGTATATTCCACCAAGACCTTCTCCATGGGTGGCTATAACTTCACCGAGGGTGTCAATCATCTGAACGGTGAGGCGGCCCTGTGCTTCTCCCGGGAGCGGTACGCCTTCGCCGACGGCGACAACCAGCGGGGCAAAAACCAGATGGCCGTGATTCAGGCCATTATCAGCAAGGCCTCCTCCCCTGCCGTGCTGAAAAATTACCAGACGCTGCTGTCCTCCCTGTCCGATGCGTTCATCACCAGTCTGAGCTATGACGACATCGCCTCCCTGGTGCAGATGCAGCTGCAGGATATGTCCGGCTGGCACGTTACCAGCTACGCCGTCTCCGGCTCCGGCGATACCTCGTATTGCTATGCTCTGGGCGATGCCGCCTGGGTCATGCGCCCCAATATGGACACCGTCAATACCGCAAAAGAGCTCATCCGCCAGGTCATGTCCGGCGAAACGCCTCAGCTCCCCTGAGCGGCACACGCAAAAAGATATAGAGAAAAAACAAGGAGAAAACCCATGAGTTATCGTCGCAGAAATGCCTATTCATCCTATTACGGTTCCCGGGGCGGAAGCCGCGGCCCGGCAGATTGGCTGGGACTGCTGGCCCTGCTGTGCATGCTGGTGTGCAGCGTGATCCTGCTGGTGCGGGTGCTGGACGCCGGAGTGCTGACCACGGCGCTGACCGTCGTGTTCATTCTGGTGCTGGTGCTTCTCAACGGACTGCACGCCTTTGTGCAGCTGCCGGTGCGCCGCAGCGTGGCCGGGAAGCTGATCTGTTCCGTGGTGGCCCTGGTGCTCTCCGCCGCCATGATCTTCACCTCCACCGCCGCAGGCTCCTTTATGAAGTTCCTGTCCAACATCACCTCCGGCGGCTCCGCCAAGACCACCGTTTCCGTGGTGGTCCGGGCGGATGACAAGGCCGAAACCGTCAACGACACCTTCGGCTATACCTATGGCATCCTGGAGGCCCTGGACCGGGAGAACACCGACGCCCTGCTGTCCCACATCGAGGACGGCATGGGCCAGGTGCAGGCCGAAACCTTCGGCACCCTGCCCCAGCTGGCCGATGCTCTGCTGAATAAGCAGGTGGACGCCATCATCCTCAACAACAGCTATTTCTCCGTCCTGAAGGGCACGGAGGGGTATCAGAATTTCTCCAAGGACACCAAGGTCATTTACCGGTTCTCCATTGACAACCCGGATGCAGAGCCCATTGCCCCCAACGCCAACATTTCCCGGGAGCCCTTCGTGGTGTATTGCAGCGGCACCGATGAGCGGGTGGATTATATTCCCCTCAACAGCCGCAGCGATACCAATATTCTGGCTGTTGTGAACCCCTCCACCCACCAGATTCTGTTGGTCAGCACCCCCCGGGACTACTATCTGACGCTGCCCTCCAAGGGCCAGAAGGATAAGCTCACCCACTTCGGCCTCTACGGCATTGAGGAGTCCATCAAGGGCCTGGAGCAGCTGTATAACGTGGACGTGAACTATTACGCCCGGGTCCACTTTGCGGGGCTTGTGGGCGTTATCGACGCCCTGGGCGGCATCGACGTGAACTCGGACGTGGCCTTCAACACTGTGGGCATGGAGGTGCCCGACGAGGACGGCAGCGGCAACTTCCACTTCGCCGCCTACTCCTTCCAGCAGGGGCTGAACCACCTGGACGGCCGCCAGGCCCTGGCCTTCGCCCGGGAGCGGGACGCCTTTGACGACGGCGATATGCAGCGGGGCCGCAACCAGATGCTGGTGATCCAGGGCATCGTCAATAAGGCCGCCTCCCCGGCCATTCTCAAGAGTTATCAGGACGTTCTGGCCGCCGCCTCCGACTCCATCGCCACCAATATGCCCAAGGAGGACATCATCTCCCTGGTGAAGATGCAGCTACAGGATATGTCCGGCTGGAACATCACTACATACGGCCTTGCCGGCGAAAACAGCGCCGACTATTGCTACAGTCTGGGAAATGACGCCCGGTACGCCGTGGTCCTGCCCAATGAACGGATGGTCGCCACTGCCCAGGACCTGATCCAGCAGGTTCTCCGGGGTGAAACGCCTGTTGTGAACCCGTAACACAGAAAGGACGGAACGCTTATGAACGAACAAGAACAGCCCCGCCGCAGACGGCGCCGGCTCTACCGCACCAGTGCCGACTGGTTCGGTCTGGCGGCCATGGGCCTGCTGATGATCTGCAGCCTGGTGCTGCTGGTGCAGCTGATGTCCACCAAGCTGCTGACGGACCTCTATCTGATTCTCATCGAGATCGTGCTGCTTCTGATCAACGCGGGCCATGTGATCATCCAGCTGCCCATCCGCCGGGTCAAAACCAGCAAGGTAGTCTGCGGCCTGCTGGCGGTGATCCTTTCGGGCCTGATGCTGTATGGCTCTGTGGCCGCCGCCTCCGGCAAAAGTGCCCTGCTGGCCATTGCCGGCAAGAACCTGCAAAAAACTACCTCCTATGTGGTGGTCATGGCGGATGATCCCGCCCGCAGCATCGGCGACACCGTGGGCTACACCTTCGGCATTCTCAGCCAGGACGCCGACATCAGCGCCGACAACACCAGTGCCCTGCTGGAGGACATCAAGGACGGTCTGGGCGGCAAGGTGGACACCACCACCTATTCGGAGCTGACCTCCCTGGCGGACGCCCTGTACGACGGAAACGCAGGGGCCATCATCCTCAATTCCGGCTATCTCACCGCCCTGGATTCGCTGGACGATTACAGCACCTTCACCCAGGACACCCGCATCATCTATGAGTTCAGCACCACCAAGGAGCTGGAGCCCATCAAGCCCAACGCTTCCATCACCTCCCAGCCCTTCGTCGTCTATTGCAGCGGCATCGACGCCCGCAGCTCGGACATCAATATCCAGAGCCTCAGCGACGTGAACATTCTGGCGGTGATCCATCCCCGGACCCACCAGATCCTGCTGATCAACACCCCCCGGGACTACTATGTGCCCCTGGCCCGCAACGGCCAGCGGGACAAGCTGACCCACGCCGGTATGTACGGCATCGACGAGTCCGCCGCCGTTCTGGGGAATCTCTACGGCGTGAAGGCGGACTACTACGCCCGGGTGAACTTCGCTGGGCTGAAGAAGATCGTGGACGCCCTGGGCGGCGTGGACGTGAACTCCGAACACGAGTTCACCACCGTGGGCATGGAGGTGCCCAACGAAAACGGCGACGGCATCCACATGGCGGGCTACACCTTTACCAAGGGCATCAACCACCTCAACGGCGAGCAGGCCCTGTGCTTCGCCCGGGAGCGCCACGCCTTTGACGACGGCGACAACCAGCGGGGCAAGAACCAGATGGCCGTGATCCGTGCCATCGTGGACAAGGCCTCCTCCCCTGCCATCCTAAAGGGCTATCAGAAGGTGCTGGACGCCGTGTCCACCTCCTTCATCACCAGCCTGACCTATGAGGACATCAGCAGCCTGGTGCAGATGCAGCTGCGGGACAACGTCCACTGGAACATCACCAGCTACTCTGTCAGCGGCGAGGGCGGCATAGAGCCGTGCTACTCCGCCGGAGGCGAGGAGCTGTGGGTCATGTGGCCCGACGCCACACAGATCAACACCGCCAAGGGCCTGATCCAGCAGGTCCTGAACGGCGAGACCCCCACCCTGCCCCAGGATTGACACAGGTAATCTAAACCCAAGCAAAATGCCCGGCAGTGCCGGGCATTTTGCGGGTCCGCAAACCAAACGCGAGGATAGAAAGAGGAGAGAAGAACCATGAAAAAGAAAACCCTGGGGCATATTTATGCCCTGTTCACCATCCTGGTCTGGGGCAGCTGCTTCGTGCTGACCAAGGTCATGCTGACGGCCTACACCCCCACCCAAATCATCCCCCTGCGGATGGGGCTTGCATACCTGACCCTGTGGGCCCTGCGGCCCAAAACCATGAAGCTCCCCTGGAAGGACGAGCTGATGTTCATCCTCATCGGCATCACCGGCGGCAGCTTTTACTTTTTCCTGCAAAATACTGCCTCGGCCCACACCTCTGCCGCTAATGTCAGCATTCTGGTATCCATGTCCCCGATTCTGACGGTGATTCTGGCCCAGCTGTTCTCCCGGAAGGGCGAAAAGCTGGGAAAGCTGGTATACATCGGCGCGGTGGTGGCCATTGCCGGTGTGGTGCTGGTGGTGCTCAACGGCACCCTGTCCTTCCACCTGAGCCCTCTGGGGGACCTGCTGGCCCTGGCCGCCGCCCTGATGTGGGCGGTATACTCCATCCTGGTGAAGCGGTATACCGAGCGGTATGACAACTTCCTGGTGACCCGCCGGGTGTTCCTGTGGGCCTTCCTGACCTCCCTGCCTCTGGTGCTGCTGACGGACGGTCTGCCCAGTCTGACGCCCCTGTTCACCCAGCCCAATATCCTGATCTCCTGGCTGTTTCTGGGCGTATTCGGCAACGCCGTGTGCTTCGCCATCTGGAACATCGCCTTCAAGCGCCTGGGCGTGGTAGTCACCAACAACTACCTGTACGCCTCCCCCTTTGTCACCGTGGTGGTGGGCTGGCTGCTTCTGGACGAGAAAATCAGCTGGATGAGCATCCTGGGGGCGGTGCTGATCACCCTGGGCGTCATTTTCGCCAACAAGAGCACGGAGCAATAACGCCATGGAGATCCGAAAGAGCACGACCGATGACGTCCCCGCCATTCTGGAGATCTTCCGGGCCGCCAAGGCGTACATGGCCGCCCACGGCAACCCCACCCAGTGGGGCGGCGACTATCCGGGGCTTCCCGAGCTGCTGCCGGACATTGCCCGGGGCGACAGCTATGTGCTCACGGAGAACGGAACCGTTGTGGGGACCTTTTCCTTCATCATCGGCGACGAGCCCACCTATCAGATGCTGCTGAACGGACAGTGGCACGCGGACCGGCCCTACGGCACCATCCACCGCCTGGCCTCAAACGGTACAGTCCGCGGGGTGTCCCGGGCCTGTTTCGACTTTTGCACCGGCCTTTCCGACTATGTGCGGGTGGACACCCACGCGGATAACCGCGCCATGCAGGCCGCCATTGAGGGCTACGGCTTCCGGAAATGCGGGAATATCTACGCCTCCAGCGGCACCCTGCGCACGGCCTATGACTATGTGCGGGAGGGCTGATACCCGACTTGAAGTAAAAAGCGGCTGTCCACCGAGGTGGACAGCCGCTTTTGCAATTTACTGAATCAGCGATTAGCCGTTCTCGCGCATCTTGGCGAAGCAGTCGCTGCAATAAACAGGACGGTCGCTCTTGGGCTCGAAGGGCACGCGGGCCTCGCCGCCGCAGGCAGCGCAGGTAGCGGTGAAGAACTCCCGGGGGCCGCGGGCGGCGTTCTTGCGAACGTCGCGGCAAGCCTTGCAGCGCTGGGGCTCGTTCTGGAAGCCGCGCTCAGCATAGAACTCCTGCTCACCGGCGGTGAACACGAATTCCTTACCGCACTCCTTGCAAACCAAAGTCTTGTCTTCGTACATGATTTTACCCTCTCTTTGAGATGAAATATATTGCGTTCAGCTGTTGCTGATATCGCCGGATGAAAGCTGCCGCGCCACTTTGCGGCGAATCCGCTGCACGGCGTTGTCCACCGATTTGATGGGCTTGCCAACGGTTTCCGCGATCTCGCCATAAGCAAGACCGTCCAAAAATAACCCTAAAATCTTTTCCTCGAAAGCGGACAACTGTTTGCGGGTATTCTCCAGCAGACTGGCAGCCTTTTCTCTGTCGATCAGCAAACGCTCGGGATCGACCTGCGCGAAGACGGAATTTGCGTTCAGAAGCGAGGGATTCAAGGGGACAGATTGGTTAAGCGGTGCGTTCTTCTGGCTGGCATCCCGCCGGAGCGCGGAACACACCTGCTGATGGATGCAGAGCCCGGCGAAGGGCCGGAACAGTGGGGAGCGCTGGGGATCAAACTCCCGCATGGCCTTGATCAGGCCGAACATCCCCTCCTGCATCAGGTCCTCGCTGTCGCCGCCGATGAGAAAATACGGGCGGGCGCAGGAACGGACCAGCCAATGATACCGGGTGGCTAAAACGTCCTCCGCCTGACGCTGCCCTGCACGACTCAAGGAACAAAGTTCCTCGTCGGACAGGTTTTCTAATTGGTCATAGCGAAGTCCAGTATCCAAAACCATAGACATTATACCTTTTCACTAAATAATTTGTCAAGCCTTCTTGGGAAATTTGTGTATCCTGTGATGAAAATCACAGTTTTTTTATGAAATCAGCCAAAACGGAGGCCACCTGATGGGCAATTTCCGTGGTTTTCGCCTCCACCATCACCCGGATCAGGGCCTCGGTGCCGGAGGGACGGATGAGAATGCGGCCCTGGCCGCCCAGCTTTTCCTCCCAGCGGCGGGTCTCCTGCCGCAGGGATTCATCGGCCATGATGCGCTCCTTGACCCCGGGGGTGTGGGGGACCTCCACGTTGATGAGCTCCTGGGGATACTGGGGGCAGCGGGCGGCCAGCTGGGAGGCGGGGACGCCGCTGCGGCGGAGGGTCTGCAAAAATTGCAGAGCCGTCAGCTCGCCGTCGCCGGTGGTGGCATACGCCCGGAAGATGGTGTGGCCCGACTGCTCGCCGCCGATGGCGAAGCCGTCGGCCAGCATCCGCTCCAGCACATGGCGGTCGCCCACGGCGGTGCACACCAGGTCCAGGCCGTTTTCCCGGCAGTACTCGTGCAGACCAAGGTTGGACATAACGGTGGCCACCACGGTGTTGCCGGAGAGCTTCCCCCGGCGCTTGAGCTCGGAGGCGCAGACGGCCATGACCTTGTCGCCGTCGATGGTATTCCCCTGCTCGTCCACCAGCAGGCAGCGGTCGGCGTCGCCGTCGAAGGCGATGCCCAGATCATACCCGCCGGAGACGACTCCCCGGGCCAGGGACTCCAGATGGGTGGAGCCGCAGCCGTTGTTGATGTTGACGCCGTCAGGCTCCGTGTGGATGAAGTCCGCCTGAAGCGGGAGCGCCCGGAACAGGTCCGGCGCGGTGGCGCTGGCCGCGCCGTTGGCGCAGTCCACCAGCACCCGCAGGCCGGTCAGGTCGCAGTCGATGCTGCCCAGCAGATGCTGCACATAGGCGCTGTGCAGGGCGTGCATACCGTGGTGGCGGCGGCCCACGGCGCCGTCCACGGCGGCCGGAAGCTTCGCATGGTTCAGGATCAGGTCCTCCACACGCCCCTCCATCTCATCGGAGAGCTTGTAGCCCTGGGCGTTGAAGACCTTGATGCCGTTGTAGGCATAGGGGTTGTGGGAGGCGGAGATGACGATACCGGCGTCCGCCTGCTGCTGCACCGTCAGAAAGGCCACCGCCGGGGTGGGGATGGTGCCCAGGGGCATCACGTCGCCGCCTACGGAGCAGATACCGGCCATCAGGGCCGCTTCCAGCATATCGGAGGAAATGCGGGTGTCCTTGCCGATGGTGATGAGAGGACGGCTGCCCTTCTCCTCCGTCAGGACGGCGGCCACCGCCTGTCCCACATGAAATGCCAGCTCCGCCGTCAGGGTCTGCCCCGCTATGCCGCGGATGCCGTCGGTGCCAAAGAGTTTTCCCATATTCCGATTCTCCTATTCGTTATAATTCCAGCTGTTCCTGGCCCATAAAGTCCATGTGCAGGTGCTCGTATGCCTTACGGGTAACGCAGCGGCCCCGGGGGGTCCGGGTCAGGAAGCCCAGCTGCATCAGATACGGCTCGTACACGTCCTCCAGGGTCACGGACTCCTCGCCGATGGTGGCGGCCAGGGTATCCAGGCCCACGGGGCCGCCGCCGTAATTCTCGATGATGGCCCGGAGCATCCGGCGGTCCACCGGGTCCAGGCCCAGATAGTCGATCTCCAGAGCCTGAAGGGCGTGGTCCGCCATTTCCCGGGTAATGGTGCCGTCGCCCTTGACCTGGGCAAAGTCCCGGACCCGGCGCAGCATACGGTTGGCGATGCGGGGGGTGCCCCGGGAGCGGCGGGCGATCTCCATGGCCCCCTCCGGCTGGATGGGGACGTTCAGGATCCCGGCGCTGCGGGTGACGATCAGGGCCAGCTCCTCCGGGGTGTACAGCTCCAGCCGCAGGGTGACGCCGAAGCGGTCCCGCAGTGGAGCGGACAGCTGCCCGGCCCGGGTGGTGGCTCCGATAAGGGTAAACTTCGGCAGGTCCAGCCGGATGGAGTTGGCGGAGGGGCCCTTGCCGATGATGATGTCGATGGCGTAGTCCTCCATGGCGGGGTACAGGATCTCCTCCACGGAGCGGTTCAGACGGTGGATTTCGTCCACAAACAGAATGTCGTTTTCACTGAGGTTGGTCAGCAGCGCCGCCAGGTCGCCGGGCTTTTCAATGGCGGGGCCGGAGGTGATGCGGATGTTCACCCCCATCTCGGCGGCGATGATGCCGGCCAGGGTGGTTTTGCCCAGGCCCGGGGGGCCGTGGAGCAGCACATGGTCCAGAGGCTCCGTCCGGCGGCGGGCCGCCTCGATGAAAACGGACAGATTCTCCTTGGCCTTCTGCTGGCCGATGTATTCCCGCAGGGTGTGGGGGCGCAGGGACAGCTCGCCGCTGTCCTCCGGCAGGAAGCTCTTGGAAACAAGGGGCTCCTCGTAAATATCCGTTCCGAAGTCGATGCTCATGGGCCTGCCTCCTTACCGTACCATTTTCTTCAGCGCCTGACGGATGATCTCCTCCAGGGGCAGGGCGTCCATGTCGACGCCCTTCAGGGCCAGGCTGATCTCCTGGGACCCGTAGCCCAGCACCGCCAGAGCCGCCGCCGCCTCGTTGCCCTTGTCGCCGGGCAGGGATACGGGTACCGCTCCCCCGCCCTGGGCGGAGAAGCTGCTCTGCTCCTTGGCCAGCTTGTCCTTCAGCTCCAGGATGATGCGCTGGGCGATCTTTTTCCCGATGCCCGGGGCGGCGGTCAGGGCCTTCTCGTCGCCGGTGACGATGGACAGGGCCAGATTCTGGGGCGTGGCGGCGGACAGGACGGACAGGGCCGCCTTGGGCCCCACGCCGGAGACGCCGATGAGCATCCGGAAACTGTTCAGCTCCGCCTGGGAGGAGAAGCCGTACAGCTCGAAAATGTCCTCCCGGACGTGGAGATGGGTATACAGCTTGGCCCGCTCCCCTTTTTTCAGCTGGGACAGGGTATAGTTGGTGGTGGCGCAGGCGTATCCCACGCCGCCGCAGTCGATGACGGCCAGATTGGGGCCGGTTTCGGCCACAGTACCGTTTACATAGTAAAACATATCAGACGGTCTCCTTTACATCCGGGTCCTTCCGCCGCAGCAGACTGGTGGCGCTGCGGGCGTGGCACATGGCGATGGCCAGGGCGTCGGCGGCGTCGTCGGGCCGGGGGATGGACCTGAGCTTCAGAAGCCGACGGGTCATGTCCATGACCTGGTGCTTGTCGGCCAGGCCATAGCCCACCACGGCCTGCTTGATCTGCATGGGAGTGTATTCATACACCGGCAGGTGCAGGCGCTCGGCGGTGTACAGAATGACGCCCCGGGCATGGGCCACGGCGATGCCGGTGGTGATGTTCTTGCTGAAAAACAGCTCCTCGATGGACATTTCATCGGGCTGAAACTGGGTGATGAGGGTCTCCATGTCCTGGGCGATCTGCACCAGCCGGGCGGCCAGCGGCTGACCGGCCGGGGTGGTGATGGCCCCGTATTGTATCATTTGCTGGCGGCCTGCCTGGGTCTCGATCACGCCGAAGCCCACGGTGGCCACGCCGGGGTCGATCCCTAAAATGCGCATGGCTGATCCTCCACCGAGATATCATCTTATTATAACAAATGTTCGGGTGAAATGCAACACAGCGCAGCAGTTTTTTGCTGCGCTGTGGTTCAATCCTATCAGGCCAGGGGGTGCGCCTTGCGGTACACGTCCTGCAGGCGCTGCTTGATGATGTGGGCGTAGATCTGTGTGGAGGAGATGTCCGCGTGGCCCAGCATCTCCTGAATGGAGCGCAAGTCCGCCCCGTTTTCCAGCAGATGCACCGCAAAGGAGTGTCGCAGGGTGTGGGGGGTGATGTCCTTGGTGATCTCGGCCTTGGCCTGGTAGTGCTTCACCAGCTTCCAGAAGCCCTGGCGGGTCATGCGCTGGCCGTTCATGTTGACAAACAGCGCCGCCTCCTCCTGGTCCGCCAGGCGGGGACGGATGACCTGGATATAGTCCCGCAGGGCCTTCACCGCCCGGGGGTACAGAGGAATGATGCGCTCCCGCTTTTCGTCGCCGCAGCGCAGGAACGCCGCCGGAAGATTCACGTCCTCCACGTTCAGGGCAATCAGCTCCGACACCCGGACGCCGGTGGCGTACATCAGCTCCAGCATGGCGTGGTCCCGATAGCCCTTCTCGTCCACGCACTTGGGCTGCTCCAGAAACAGCTCCACCTCCCGGCCGGTCAGGATCTCCGGGCATTTGCGCTCCACCTTGGCGGCGGCCACGTCCTTGGCGGGGCTGGCCTTCATGGCTCCGGAGAGCACCAGGTAATGGTAAAAGGACTTGATGGAGGCGGCGCTGCGGGTGACGGTGGCCGCCGAGCGGCCCTGGTCCGTCAGGTGGGCCAGATACTCCTCCACGGCGGCGGGCTTGACCCGGCGCAGGTCGCTGCCCTGGGGCAGCCACGCCCGGAACTGGGTCAGGTCCCGGACGTAGGAGCTGACGGTGTTGGGGGAGGCGTGCTTCTCCTGCTCCAGATAGGCGCGGTACAGGGCGATATAGTCGGGCATACACGTCTCCTCCTCTCTTTCTACAGTGTGCGGGCGATGACCCATTGCAGCAGCCGGGGGCCGAAGGTCAGCTCCAGAGCGGCCCCTATCAGCAGAATCAGGCCGCACAGCCCCACCCGGCGCCAGTAGGCCCCCTCCGTCAGGCGGACCTTCTGGCCGTCCCGGCGGCGGGCGGCGGCGGATAAACCCTGCACCGTCAGAAGCAGGGTGCAGGGCAGAACAAACAGACATCGGGGCCCGAAGGCCGCCAGGGCCAGGTATACGCCGCCCCGGCCCAGAGCCCGGGCAAAGCAGCCGACGGAAAACGACAGAAAAAAGCCCTGGGCCACCGACAGAACCGGCAGCAGCACCAGTCCCGCCGCCGTCAGCCCCAGCAGCGCCGCTGCCAGCGGATAGCGGAAATAGGCGGCGGCCACGCTGAGGGCCGAGGCCGAAGGCCCCCGGCCGTCCGCCGTGGCCTGGGCATATTGATGCAGATAGTCGCTGAGCTCCTGCCGGTCCTGCTGGGGTACGGCCCGGCAGACGGCAAAGCCCAGCACTGCCCCCAGCACCAGCAGCAGGCACACCAGTACCAGCGCCGGAAGCCGCAGGGCTTGGGTCCTTACGGGAAACAGCTTCATTTGCACACTCACCTCATCTGATCCTATGAGACAAGCGGGACAAATAGAAGCCATAAGCCAAACAAAAGGGACGTCCTTTAATATAGGCCAAAACGGCCGCCGGCGCAAGGATTATTTCGGCGGTGGCGGCAAATTTGTGAGTTATGTTAAATTGTTATGTAAACTGTGTTATGTTAACCTCGCAAACCGTAGGATCAGGTCGTCTCTTTTCGGGTCGGAAAAAGCAAGATATGGGGCCGGACGGTCCGGCTTTGACCCCACATCTTGCCTGTACGCGTGATTACGATTCGTATAGTCCCCTGTCAAGGAAATTTTTGCCGCGGCGGCATTTTCGTGATTTTCACCACGCCGCTCCGGCGGGCCTATTTCCGCCGGACAGGCTTTCGGATCGGCGGTCTGGCGTCCCGGCGCTTTTTTCGGGGTCTGCTCCCCAGCAGGCCCGCCGCACCGGCGCCGCCGAAGATGGCGGCTGTCAGGTACAGCCCGCCGGCGCGGAAGGTCGGGTCGCCTATGGCCGCACCCGCCAGCCACGCCAGCAGGTACGCCGCCGCACCGGCGGCCAGAGCCGCCGTCAGCGTCCCCTCTCCCCTGCCCCGGACGGCCACCCGCCCTCCGGCAAAGGCAGCTAACGCCCAGCAGCCGCAGCCCCAGGCCAAAGCGCCGCCCTCCGGCAGGGCGCCCTTCACCACCAGCAGCGCCCCCAGGGCGCAGCCCCCGGCCGCCGCCAGCAGGATAGCGCCCGCCCCCAGCCAGGTCCGTTTTCCCAGAACAGCCCCCAGTGCAGACATAAAAAGACCTCCCCTTGCCCGCTTTTTTCTAAGCGTATGCAGGGGAGGTTTTTTTATGAAGGAAAATTACTCCTGGTCCTCGGCCTTCTCGGTCTCGGCGGGAGTCTCCTCGGCGGGAGCTTCCACGGGAGCCTCGACAGACTTCTCGGCCTCGGTGCCCTTCTTGGCCTTGCGGCTGCCCCGCTGCGCGGCGGCGGCCTGCTCATCCAGGGTACCCACGGAGCCGATGGCGGACTTCAGGAACTCGATGCGGACCCGGTCCTCGCTGGTCTCAATGACCACGGTGCGGTCGGTGATGGCCACGACGCGACCATACACGCCGCCGATGGTGGTCAGCCAGTCGCCCTTCTGCAGGGAGCTGCGCATTTCCTCGGCCTGCTTTTTCCGCTTGCTCTCCGGACGGATCAGCATAAAGTAGAAAATGGCCACCATCAGGACGATCAGCACGATAGAAGACATACCGCCGCCAGCAGCGGGAGTATTGCCGGACGTGGTGGCGGCATAGGCAAATTCAATCATGGGACAAAAACTCCTTTTTCACGAATATGGTGTTATTATACAATAACTTCTCCCTGTTTGGCAAGGGGGACAGGCAAGTTTTTTCAGAAAACCGCGGAAAAGCCAAGACTGTCTAAAAAACCGAAAAACTTCCGCCATCGGAAAGGAAGATAGTTACGAAAGAAACCCATCAGGGGTGTCTTTCGTTTGCAATCACAGGTTTTTCAGAACTTTCTGAAGTTCTGAAAAACCGCACACAGCTTGTCAAAAAGACTTTTTTGACAAGCTGAAGCCGTCAGATGCGGCGGCTGAGCTTCTCGCTGTACTCCCGGCGGAAGTCCTCAAAGCAGCCGGCATCCAGGCTGTCGCGGATGCGCTGGGCCAGCTTGTTGTAAAAATACAGATTGTGCATCACCGCCAGGCGCAGGGCCAGGATCTCCTCCGCCGCAAACAGGTGGCGGACATAGGCCCGGCTGAACCGGCGGCACACCGGGCAGTCGCATTCCGGGTCGATGGGCCGGTCGTCCAGCTTGTACTTGGCGTTCTTGATGTTCATGGCCCCCTGCCAGGTAAAGAGCTTGCCGTGGCGGGCGTTGCGGGCGGGCATAACGCAGTCGAAGAAGTCCACGCCCCGGGCCACTCCCTCGATGATGTTGCTGGGCGTGCCCACGCCCATGAGATACCGGGGCTTGTGGGCGGGCATATAGGGCTCCACCGCCTCGATGATGCGGTACATGACCTCGGTAGGCTCCCCCACCGCCAGGCCGCCGATGGCGAAGCCGTCGCAGTCGATTTTGGCGATCTGCTGCATGTGCCAGGTCCGCAGGTCCTCATAGGTGGCCCCCTGGTTGATGCCGAACAGCATCTGATGGGGGTTCACGGCGTCCGGCAGGGCGTTGAGCCGGTCATGCTCCGCCTTGCACCGCTGCAGCCACCGCAGGGTGCGCTCACAGCTGGCCTTGGCATAGTCGTACTGCGCCGGGTTTTCCACGCACTCATCAAAGGCCATGGCGATATCGGAGCCAAGGTTGGACTGGATGCGCATGCTCTCCTCCGGCCCCATGAAGATGCGGTGGCCGTCCAGATGGCTGGCAAAGGTGACGCCCTCCTCGGTGATCTTCCGCAGGCTGGCCAGGGAGAACACCTGGAAGCCGCCGGAGTCCGTGAGGATGGGACCGTCCCAGTTCATGAACCGGTGCAGGCCGCCCATCTGCCGCACCACGTCGTCGCCGGGGCGCAGATGCAGGTGATAGGTGTTGGACAGCTCGATCTGGCAGCCCAGGTCGTGGAGGTCGAAGGCGTCCACGCCGCCCTTGATGGCGGCCTGGGTGCCCACGTTCATGAATACCGGCGTCTGCACCGCGTCGCCGTGGGCGCAGCGGAACTCGCCCCGCCGGGCCCGGCCCTCTTTTTTAATTACTTTGAACATAGCTTCTCCTTAAACAGACAGACATCCGTTTTGCCGGATGCTTCTTATTTCACGGGGCCTATTATAGCAAATCCGGCAGAGTATTTCAACTCCCCCGGTTTTTGGGAGAGAATCGGCAAAAAAGTGCGCGGTCCTCTTGACAAGACGCAGCCAGCGGATCATAGTAAAGCTAATGAATATTAGTTAGGCATCCGGAACGATGCACAAAATCAATATAACAGGAGAAGTGATCATGTAGAACCCGGTTTTGGGAGTGCAAAGGTATCAGACCTCCCAGTGAATGAATACGAAAACACACACTATTTAAGGAGATATACAATGAATAAGAAGCTTTTGGTGCTCGCCGCGGGGCTGGCATTGATCGCCGCCGTGGTGCTTTTTGTAAAAAAGCGGGGTGCCGCCGGGAAATGAAGGGGCGCCGGAAAGGCACCGAATGGCCTCCGGAAAATGGACGCCTATGACGGCATGAGTCTGTGCGGCGGGCTGGTATTCTTTGCGCCGGTAGCCCTGCTGGTGCGGACCCAGGCCGGGATCAGCGAAACGCAGTTCTTCCTGCTGCAGGCCCTGCTGTCCGGCATCATTGCCCTGGGGGAGCTGCCCACCGGGCACCTGACGGACCGCATGGGCTATCGCCGCTCCCTGATCCTGGCGCAGCTGCTGCTGTTGGCGGCCAGAGGGCTGCTGCTGGCGGCGTTTCTGCTGCGGTCTCTGCCGCTTTTCGTGGCGGAGGCCCTGGTGGAGGGGATCTCCGCCTGTCTGTCCTCCGGAACGGCCAGCGCCTATCTGTACGCTTTGTACGGTGAATCGGACTATCTGCCCAAGGCTGCCCATGCCGCCAATTTCGGAACGGCGGGCTTCCTGCTGAGCACGGCGGCCTATGCCCTGCTGTACCGGTACTTCAGACTGACCGGACTGCTGGCTGCCACGGTACTGGCGGGAGCCGCCGGATTCGCCTGTTCCCTTTTCCTGCGCCGGGAGCCTCGTGCGGCCGTCCCGGAGCACCGCAGCCAAAGCACTATGTGGGGCCAGCTGGGGAAGATTTTCCGGAACAGGCAGGCGCTGCTGCTGACGGCGCTGCTGTCCATGTTCAGCGTGGCCTGGCTGCTGGTGAATTTCTTCTACGCCGAAAAGCTGGCGGACTGCGGCATTCCACTGACGTGGCTTTCGGCCATCATCATCGCTTATTCCGCCGGGCAGATGCTGGCTGAGCCCATCATTCGCCTGTGCGCCGGAAAGTCCCGTTCCCGGCTGACGGCGATTTTCTGTCTGCTGTGCGGCGGCGGACTGGCGGCCTTCGGATGGCTGCGGACGCCCTGGGCAGCGGTGCCGCTGATGGTACTGCTGCCGCTGCTGCTGGACCTGGCGTCCTTCTATCTGGAGGAGCGGCAGAACCACCTGATCGACCGGCTGGACGCAGGCCGCGACCGGGCCGCCGCCCTGTCCGCCATGAACATCGGCGTGAATCTGGCGGAGATCGCGTCCCTGTTTGCCTCCTCCCTGCTGGCCGCCCTGGGGATCGGCTGGTGCTTTGCCCTGTGCGGCGGGCTGCTGCTCCTGGGTGCGCTGGGGTACATGCTGAGCAGCCGGAAAATCACCGGATAAGCCTTCATAACGATCAACGGCCCGTACCGGCCAATACCCGCCGGTACGGGCCTTCAGCATTCAAACCGCACATTTCAAACAGGAAAATGTTGCATTTTTCCGGAACGGATGGTATAAAAGAAGGAGAACTTTGGCAAAGGAGGCGGCGGTATGTCACGCGACTCGGGACCCAATGTATTCCAGCGCGGCGTCATGGCGCTGATCCTGCTGTCGCTGCTGCGAAGGGAAGATATGTACGGCTACCAGCTGGTGCAGGAGACGGAACGGCGCAGCGGCGGACGGCTGAAAACCCAGGAGGGTTCCCTGTACCCGGTGCTGTACCGGCTGCAGGAGCAGGGACTGATCTCCGACCGCCGGGTGCTGGTGGGCAAGCGGATGACCCGCGTATACTACCACCTGGAGCCTGCCGGAGAAGCCCGGCTGGAGGAAATGATCCGGGAATATGAATCCATGATGACCGGCGTAACGGCCATCATTCGAGAGGAGGCGCCGCCATGCGGAAAAGGCAGCGGCAGGTCAACCGATACGTCCGGGCCGTCGGCAGCTATCTGCCCTGCGCCGGAAAACACAAAAAGCAGCTGCTGACGGCGCTGCGCAGCGAGGCGGAGGCCTACTGCGCCGAAACCCGGGACGCAGACCTGGAAGCCCGGTTCGGGACGCCCCAGCAGGTGGCCGCGGCGTATGTGGACGCCATGAGCACGCAGGAGCTGCTGGCCGCCCTGCGGCGGCGGCGTCAGGTGCTGACCATCCTGATCGCGGCGGTGCTGGCGGCGCTGCTGCTGTGGGTGGCGGCCCTCTGCGTCAGCCTGTATGACTATCACCAGGCCTACAACGGCTGGAGCGAAACCAGCATCATCGAGGAACCCTCGCCATACGATCAATAGGCGCAAATCCCCCCGGAAAGCCCTGCTTTCCGGGGGCTTTGTCTATCGCGGCCGCAGCGTCTGCCCGCAATACCTTTTTTTAGAAAATATTTTCAAGAATATTGACATATTTTGCACAATATGCTACAATCCGGCTTGTAGCTATCCTGTTGATTTGCAACAAAAGCCGCCCGTCTGCCGCACATACTGTGTGATAGGCGGGCAAAATTTACGATTCTATCGGGGAGGGACTATCCAATGAAACGCTTCGTACCATGCCTTCTTGCGCTGCTCCTGCTGCTGACCGCCTGCTCCGGGCCTGAAGGCCCCGCCGGGAATCCCTCCGGGGACCCGGAGCCGACCCCCGTCGCCCAAGGGCACGCCCTGCCCAAGGACAACCGGGACGCCGCCGGAACGGGCGCGGTGTTCACCGACGACAACGGCTGGTATATTTGCGCCGCCGGGGCGGTGAGCTACTACGACTATGCCTCCGGCCAGACCATGACCCTGTGCGCCCAGCCGGGCTGCTCCCACGGGGACGCCAGCTGCCAGGCGTGGGTGGGGAACGTCAACAGCTTCGCCGTTTTGGACGGCGTGCTCTACGCCACCCTCGATGTCGCGGGCAGCGGCGCGCAGCTGGTGCGCAAGGAGCTGTCCGGCGGGAAAGTCACCGTCCTGGAGCAGTGGGACAACACCGACGATCATTTCTACACCACCACCCTGGGGCGTTTCTCCTGCGGCAAGGCCACCCTGTATGTGAAATGCCGCATCACGGAGCAGCAGGCGGACGGGCGGGTCGATAGCCGGACCGAGGGCAGCTCCCTGCTATATGACCTTGCCGCCGGCAGCTATCGGGAGCTGTCTGTCCCCGGGACGCTGATGGGCTTTTCCGCCCGCTGGGGCGCCGTGGTGGAAACGCCGGAGGAGCAGTCCCTGCTGAGTGCGGAGGAGTTCGCGGCGCAGTACGGGGAGAACGCCAGCTACGGGCGGTATGTCCACCAAAACACCCAGCGGCGGCTTCTGCTGTGGGATATGGAGAGCGGAGACTATACCGTTGTGGCCGATCATAACAAGGACGGCTATCTTATGAGCGTCGACCTCGCGCAGGTCTACGGCATGGAGCATATCTACCAGCGCGGGGACCAGCTGTGCCTTCTGAACCTGGAGAGCGGCGAGAGCCGCACCCTGCTGACCATGGAGGATATCATCCACTACTGGGTCATGGACAGCAAGGCATTTATCATCACCGAGACAGAAGCGGGCTATCGGTTCTGGGTGGCTGATCTGCAGGACGGTGAGCCCGTGGAGCTGGTGGGTGCCACCGACGAGCACGGCATAGCCATGAGCCCCTTCCAGGAGGGCGGCTCCTTCTTCCGGGCGTTGGGCGACAATGGCCGATGCGTCATCTCCAAAGAAGATTTCTACGCCGTACGCTTTGAAAACGCCGTGGATGTGGGGTGACGGATATGGAGCTGCAATTTCACGACGTCGCCAAGCGATACGGCGCAAAGGAGGCCCTGCGAGGCATCGACCTGACCCTGACGCCGGGGGTATATGGGCTGCTTGGCCCCAACGGCGCAGGCAAAAGCACCCTCATGAACATCCTCACCGGCAATCTCCGGCCCACCCGGGGCCGCGTCACCCTGGACGGGCAGGACACCGTCTCCATGGGGGAGGCGTTTCGCCGGCGGCTGGGATACTGCCCCCAGCAGCAGGCCCTGTACCCGGGCTTCACCGGGGAGCAATTTCTCTATTACATGGCGTCCCTCCAGGGCATGAGCCGGGAGGATGCCAAAGAGCGCATGGACTGGGCCCTGGCGCGGCTGGATCTCACGGAGGCGGCAGGCCGCCCCATCCGTGGCTGGTCCGGGGGCATGAAGCAGCGGCTGCTTTTGGCGCAGTCTCTGCTCCACGACCCGGATATCCTGGTGCTGGACGAGCCAACGGCGGGCCTTGACCCCCGCCAGCGGGTGGCGGTGCGGAATCTCATCGGCGAAATCGCCGGGGAGAAGATCGTCCTGCTGTGTACCCATGTGGTGCAGGATGTGGAGTTCATCGCCCGGGAGCTGATTCTGATGAACCAGGGCCTTATTATCCGCCGGGGCTCCCCCCACGCCCTGGAGCAGGAGCTGGAGGGCCGGGTATGGGAGCTGACCGCAGCGGAGGCGCAGCTCCCCGGCATGGCGCAGTACGGCACGGTGTGCGGCGTGTCCCGGCAGCAGGAGGGCATTTTAGTGCGGCTGCTCAGCGAGGCAAGGCCGCCCCTCCCCTGCGCCCCGGCCCGGCCCGATCTGGAGGATGTGTATCTGTTCCACTTCGGGGAGGGGGCGGCGCTATGACCTGGGAGCTGCGGAAGATCGGCGGCAGCGGGCGGCTGTGCCTGCTGCTGCTTCTGGCGGTGCTCTGCAATGGGGTGCTGTTCGCCCTCCACGCCGCCGGAGACGCAGGCGGCTATACTGTGTCCGCTCTGCGTCAGGCCATGGCCCAGGAGGATCTCAACGGGTACGAGGAGCGTCTGTGGCAGGAGCTGGAGCAGGCCGCATACACCGGCACACGCAGCGAATACGACGCCCTGCGCCGCGAGCTGTCCGCCGCCGACGCGGCCCTGGCGCGGGTGCGGCAGGCGGAGGAATATCCCTCCTTCCGGGCGGGCCTGGCGGCGGAATCCCGCCTGAAGCTGCGGATGGGCCTGTTTGACGGCTTTGCCGCCCGCTCCTTAGAGCGGGGCGCGGCAGTCTATGAGTCCCTGGCGGACGTGATCCCCCGGGCGGCGTTTCTGGGCGGTGCGGAGGTGCTGCTGTCCTTTCATCTGACGGACGCTTTGGCGCTGCTGTTCCCCCTGGCGGCGGGACTGACCCTGTTGACCCACGAGCGGGCGGCGGGGCTTGTGAACCTGACCCGCCCCACCCGCCTGGGCCGGTCACGGGTCTACGGGCGAAAGCTGGCCGCCGCCGTGACTCTCTCCACGGCGGGCTTCGTGCTGCTCTACGGCATCAACGCCCTCATAGCGGGGCTGCTGTACGGCTTTGCGGAGCTTGACGCCCCGGTGCAGAGCCTGTACGGCTTCGCCGCCTGCCCCTACCGGATGACGGTGGGCGAACTGCTGGCTCTGGCGGCGGGGCTGAAATACCTGTGGCTGCTGTGCTGCACGGCGCTGATCTTCCTGCTGTGCGCCCGGGCGGCCAATGCCGCTGCGGCGGTTGGCTGCGCGGCGGTCTGCGGGGGCATAGCCGCCCTGATGGCGGGCAGCACGCAGCTGTGGCTGCGGAATCTCAGCCTTTGGCAGCTGGCGGACGGCCAGGCCCTGTGCCGGGAAGCGGTGTATCTGAACCTGTTGGGCAGTCCCCGGGACCGGGTCCTCTGCGGCGCGATGTTCCTGTTTGTTCTGGCCCTGGCCGCCGGAATCGTCGGCGCGGCGCTGTACGCCCAAACCCCCGGCGGTTCCGGCAAGCGGGTGGCCTTTACATGGTCGCTTCCCCGCCCCCGGCACACCGGCCTGGCGGGACACGAGCTGTATAAGGCGCTGATCTCCCGGTGCGGACTGTGGATCTTGCTGGCATTTTTTGCCGTCATCGCCCTGCTGTACGGCCGATTCACCCCGGAGCGCAGTGAATTTGAGGTGTATTATCGGAACTATTCCGAGTTTTTATCAGGTGCGCCCAGCCAGGAAAAGGACGACTACCTGGCATCGGAGCAGGCACGGTTTGACGAGCTGAACGAGCAGCTTGTGGAGCTGGGGCGGCGGTATCCCGACTCTGTGACCTTTGACCGGGAGGCGGAGCCCATACGGAATCAGATCCACGCGGAGGACGCCTTCCACCTGGCGCAGAACCAGTACCGCGCCCTGCGGCCGGGGCAGGTGTACCTGTATCAGACCGGCTATCAGCGGCTGTTGGGGGCGGATGCCCTGCGGCAGGATGTTCTGGAGCTGGGCGGCGCGTTTTTGGCCGTTGCCCTGCTGCTGTTCGGCAGCTTCGCCGGGGAGCGGGAGAGCGGCGTGGACGTTCTGCTGACGGCCAGCCCCCGCCGAAGGAGCGTGGTGCGGTGGAAATGCGCCATCGCGGGGGGCTATGTCCTGCTGCTGACCCTCGTCCTGTGGCTGCCGGGACTTTTGACGGTGCAGAGGGCCTACGGCGCACTGGACATGGCCGCTCAGGCCAACAGCGTGCAGTGCCTGTCCGCGCTGGCAAACAATTGGACCGTGGGCGGGGTAGTGCTGCTTCTGCTGGCATCCCGGCTTCTTCTGCTGGCGACGGCTGCCGCTGCGGTACTGCTGCTCTCCCGCCGGTGCGCCATGGTTCCGGCCCTGCTGCTGTCGCTGCTGCTTCTCCTGCTGCCCGTGGGGGCGGCATACGCCTGGATGTGAAAGATACAAAAAGGGTGCGGACATCGCTGTCCGCACCCTTTTTGGCTTATAACATGTAGGGATGATCCCATATATCGTTCGTATTGGACGCACCTGGCGATAGCTTGCTCCTGCTGGCTATCCTCAGATCAGCACGGCCCGGTGGAACACCTTTTTGCCCTTGCGGATGATCAGACCGTCGCCGGTAAACTCCTGGCAGCCGAAGGACGCGTCGATGGAATCCACCTTCTTGTCCCCCGCGGTGACGCCGCCCTGCTGCACCAGCCGCCGGGCCTCGCCCTTGCTGGCGCACAGGCCGCACCGGACCAGCAGGTTCAGCACGTTGATCTCGCCGCTGCCCAGGTCATCGCCGGTAAGCTCGGTGGTGGGCATATCCTGGGCATTGGCGCCGCCGCCGAACAGAGCCCGGGCCGCCTGGCGGGCCTTCTCGGCCTCGTCCTGGCCGTGGACCAGCTTGGTCAGCTCATAGGCCAGGATGTCCTTGGCCTCGTTGAGCTTTGCCCCCTCCCAGTCGGCCATCTGGTCGATCTGCTCCAGAGGCAGGAAGGTCAGCATACGGATGCACTTGAGCACGTCCGCATCGCCCACATTGCGCCAGTACTGATAGAACTCGAAGGGGCTGGTCTTGTTGGGATCCAGCCACACGGCGTTGCCGGCGGTCTTGCCCATCTTGTTGCCCTGAGAATCCGTCAGCAGGGTGATGGTCATGGCGTGGGCGTCCTTGCCCAGCTTCCGGCGAATCAGCTCCGTGCCGCCCAGCATATTGCTCCACTGGTCGTTGCCGCCGAACTGCATGTTGCAGCCGTTGTGCTGGAACATGTAGTAAAAGTCGTAGCTCTGCATGATCATGTAGTTGAACTCCAGGAAGCTCAGACCCTTCTCCATGCGCTGCTTGTAGCACTCGGCCCGCAGCATATTGTTGACAGAGAAGCAGGCGCCCACCTCCCGCAGCAGGTCCACATAGTTCAGCTTCAGCAGCCAGTCGGCGTTGTTGAGCATGATGGCCTTGCCCTCGCCGAAGTCGATGAAGCGCTCCATCTGACGCTTGAAGCAGGCGGCGTTGTGGTCGATGTCCTCCTTGGTGAGCATCTTGCGCATGTCCGTGCGGCCGGAGGGGTCGCCGATCATGGTGGTGCCGCCGCCGATCAGGGCGATGGGCTTGTTGCCCGCCATCTGCAGGCGCTTCATCAGGGTCAGGGCCATGAAATGGCCCGCCGTCAGGGAGTCCGCCGTGCAGTCAAAGCCGATATAGAACGTGGCCTTGCCGTTGTTGATCATCTCGCGGATCTCATCCTCGTTTGTGACCTGGGCGATCAGGCCCCGGGCCACCAGTTCTTCATAAATTCCCATGTTGTTCTGATTCCTTTCCGATATTTTGGGCGTACAGGGGGCAAAAAAACGCCCCCTGTCAGATTGACAGAGGGCGACAAAAATCGCGGTACCACCTCAGCTTCGCCGACGCCTCGCGGCGTGCGGCCTCATCGGGTGCAGCAACACCCTATCGCTGTAACGGGCGAACCCGACACATTCCTAATAGGCATCGAGCCGTTCAGAAGGCTGCTCCGGGATGTATTCTCCCGCCGCCGCCTCTCCCCTTTTCACCGCACAGGGGCTCTCTTTGCAGGCAGACTGGCCGGATACTTCTTCCCTTCATCGCTGTTGCATATGAAGTTAGGCATATTATAGCGTTTCCGTCCCCGGTTGTCAACGGGTCAGGCCAAGGTTTTCTTGAATTTTTCCGCCTGGTCCAGCAGCTCCCCGGCCCCCTCCAGCATGGTGGCGGAGATGGAGGCCCCGCCGGTGAGACGGGCCAGCTCCTGCTGCCGCCGGGCACGGTCCAGCTGCACCACCCGGGTAAAGGTACGTCCCCCCTGCTCCCCCTTTTCCACGGAGAAGTGGGTGTCGGCCATGGCGGCCAGCTGGGGCAGATGAGTCACGCACAGCACCTGCTTGGTGCGGCTGATGCGGGCCATTTTCTCCGCCACCTTCTGGGCGGCCCGGCCGGACACGCCGGTGTCCACCTCGTCGAACACCATGGTGCCCACCTGATCCTGCTCCGACAGGACGTTCTTCATGGCCAACATGATGCGGGCCAGCTCGCCGCCGGAGGCGATCTTGTGGATGGGGCGCAGCTCCTCGCCCACGTTGGCGGACATCAGGAAGCGTACCTGGTCCATGCCGTTTTCCGCCAGGGCCTGCTCCGTAAAGCAGATGGCAAACCGAATTTTGCCCATGTCCAGCTGCCGCAGCTCCGTGAGGATCTGCTCCTCCAGCCGCTGGGCCGCCTGATGCCGGGCTTGGGACAGGCTCTCCGCCGCCTGGCGGGCGGCTTTTTCGGCTTTTTTCAGCTGCTTTTCCAGATGCAGCAGCGTGTCCCCCGCGTCCTGTATGTCGTCCAGCTCCCGGCGGCAGCGCGCTTGATATTCCAGCATCTCCTCCACCGTGGGGCCGTATTTCTTTTTCAGGCGGTACAGCTGGTCCAGCCGTCCCTCCACCCGGTCCAGCTCCTTGGGAGAGAAGTCGAAATCCTCCCGTTTGTCCCGGATGGTGTCCGCCAGGTCGTAAATCTCGCTGTAGGCGGCCTCCAGCCGGTCATACAGCTCCCCCAGCTCCGGGTCCAGACCCCGCACCGGGGCCAGGGCCCCCTGGGCCTGGCGCACCAGGTTGGCGGCGCCGTCGCTGCCGTCGTCGCCGTTGAGGCAGAAGTCCGCCCCGGACACGGCGGAGATGAACTTCTCCGCGTTGTGCAGCAGGGTCCGGCGGCTTTGCAGCTCCTCCTCCTCGCCGGGGCGCAGCTTGGCCCGCTCCAGCTCCTGGAGCTGATAGGTCAGGGTATCCACCCGCCGGGCCTTCTCCGCCTCGTCCATTTCCAGGGCCTGCATCTGCCGCCGCAGAGCGGCCATGGCCTGGTATTTTTCGCGATACTCCGCCAACAGCTGCTCCGTCCGGCCGAAGCTGTCCAGATACAGCAGGTGCTGCTCCTCGTCCAGCAGCTGCTGGCCGTCGTGCTGGCCGTGGATATTCAGCAGGCGGCTGCCCAGGGTGCGGAGCTGGGTAACGGTGACAGGGCGTCCGTTGACCCGGCAGACGTTCTTGCCGTCGCCGTGAATCTCCCGCTGCAAAAGCAGCTCCCCCTCCCAGGCAATGCCCAGGTACTCCCCCAGCCGGGGCGGAATGTCCGTGAAGCACGCGCTGACAAAGGCCATATTGGCCCCGGTACGGATCAGGTCCCGGGAGGTCCGCTGGCCCAGCACGGCGCTGATGGAGTCGATGACGATGGACTTACCGGCGCCGGTCTCGCCGGTCAGGGCGTTGAAGCCGGGCCGGAACTCGATGTCCGCGCACTCGATGATGGCGATATTCTCAATGTGGAGCAATTGCAGCATCTGCGTATCCCTCCGATGTCTGCGCCATGTCCCGCGTCAGCGCAGCATTTCCTTGATCTCTTCCGTGAAGTCCAGGGCGCTCTCCGTGTCCCGCATGATCAGCAGGGCCGTGTCATCGCCGGCCAGGGACCCCACCAGATACGGCACGTCCATGCCGTCCACGGCGGAACCGGCGGCGTTGGCCAGGCCCGGCAGGGTCTTGATGACCACGATATTCTGGGCGTTGTCCACCGTCAGGACGCTCTCCCGGAAGATGGTGCGCAGCTTGTCGGCAAAGTTCAGCTTGGTGCGGTGGGCGGAAACGGCGTAGCGGTACCGGCCCTGCCCGGCGGGCTCCTTGATCAGGTGCAGTTCCTTGATGTCCCGGGAAATAGTGGCCTGGGTGCTCTTGATCCCCTTGGCCTGGAGCCGCTCCAGCAGCTGCTCCTGGGTCTCGATGATCTCCTCGCTGATGATCTGGAGGAGCTGGTTCTGGCGGTCGTTTTTCATTTTTTAGAAGCCTCCGTTCCCATTTTTTTGTCCAGTATTTCGCAAAAGCTCTTTTTGGAGAGCCGCACCAGCCTGGTGGTATATTTTGAGGTGCTTACCCGCACCTGGTCTCCGTTTTTCAGGGAAAACGCCTTGCCGCCGTCCACGGAAAGATAGACGAATTTCCGGTTGGCGTCCGCCGCCTCCACCGTGATCACATGCTCCGGCGAAAGCACATAGGAGGACGAGCGGGTGGAATGGGGGCAGATGGGCGTCAGCAGCAGGTTCCGGGCGGTAGGCTCCACGATAGGCCCTCCGGCGGCCATGGAATAGCCGGTGGAGCCGGTGGGGGTGGAGACGATGATGCCGTCGCCGCCTACCTTGGTCAGGCGGCCCTCCTCCGTGAAGATGTCCAGCCGCACCACCCGGGCGATGGAGCCCTTGGACACCACTGCGTCGTTCAGGGCGATGTTGTTATACACCTGCCGCCCCTCCCGCAGCACCGACACGTCCAGCATCATCCGGGATTCCACGGTGAAGCGGCCCTGGGCCAGGTCCCGCAGCCGGTCCAGCTCGTTGACCTCCAGCTCCGACATGAATCCAAGGCTCCCCAGGTTCACCCCCAGCACCGGCACGCTGTGCAGCGCCACGGTGCGGGCCAGGTGCAGGATGGTGCCGTCGCCGCCGAAGGCGATCAGCAGGTCCGCCTGGCGGATCTCCTGCTGTAAGGGGCGCATGGACAGGCCCAGCTCCTCGCCGTACCCCTCCCGCTGGAAGGGCAGGCAAACGGAGGTCTGCATCCCCAGGCTTTCCAGCATATCCCGGGATTGTCTACACACTTTCAGTTCACTGTCCCGGTACGGATTGGGACAAAGTATCACGCGTTTTGGTTTCATGCCGCTCACCTCAGTCCTTCAATTGGCTGTGGGACGCCTCCACGATCTCCGACAGAGAGAAGTCGCCGGGGGTTCCCTGCCCGTGACGAAGATAGCCCAGATATTCGATATTCCCCTCCGGTCCCCGGATGGGGGAATAAGTGATTCCAAGCACTGTAAAGTGATTTTCCTTCGCATGGTGCAGGAACGTCTCCAGCACCTCCAGGTGCACGGCCGGGTCCCGGACCACGCCCTTTTTGCCCACCTTTTCCCGGCCCGCCTCAAACTGAGGCTTCACCAGGCAGACGGCCTCCCCCTCCGGGGACAGCAGCCCGTCCAGGGCCGGAAGGATCAGGCCCAGCGAGATAAAGGACACGTCCACGGAGGCAAAGTCCAGCTCCTGGGGGATCTGCTCATGGGTGAGATACCGGGCGTTGGTGCGCTCCATGCACACCACCCGGGGGTCCCCCCGGAGCTTCCAGTCCAGCTGGCCATAGCCCACGTCCACGGCGTAGACCTTCTGGGCGCCGTTTTGCAGCATACAGTCGGTGAAGCCCCCGGTGGAGGCCCCGATATCGGCGCAGACCTTGCCGGTAAGGGTCAGCGGAAAGGTCTTCATGGCCTTTTCCAGCTTCAGGCCGCCCCGGCTGACGTAGGGCAGGGCGTGTCCCCGCACCTCGATCTGTGCGGTGTTGGGCACCGCCGTGCCGGGCTTGTCCACCCGCTGACCGTCCACAAACACGCTGCCGGTCATGATGACGGCCTGGGCCTTCTGGCGGCTTTCCATATGCCCCTGCTCCACCAGCAGCACGTCCAGTCTTGTTTTATTGCTCATGCAGCATCTCCTCCACACTGTCCGCAACACTCCGGGCGTCCAGACCGAAGGCTTTGTATAACTGGTCCACCGTACCCTGGGGGGCAAACCGGCCGCCCAGATTTTTCAGCGTCAGACAGCGGGGCTCCATCCGCTCCTGGGCCAGAATGGCGGCGATCCGCTGGCCCACGCAGCCGGTGGCCATGCAGTCCTCCAGCACCAGCAGGCGCTCTGTGCCGGAGAGGGCCTCCTTCACGGCGGCGCTGTCCAGGGGACAGATCTGGTTCAGCTTCAGCACCCGGACCCGGATCCCCTTCTGGGCCAGAAGGTCCGCCGCGTCCAGGGCCTGGTTCACCAGAATGCCGTAGGTCAGGATCGTGGCGTCCTCGCCCTCCCGCAGGCAGGCAAAGGCTCCGTCGCCGCCGTCCTCCCGGTAGCGGCCCTGGCCGCCCCGAGGATACCGCACCGCCACGGGGCCGTCGATCTCCTCCACCGCCCGGTGCAGCATCCGCCGCAGCTCAGCAAAGCTGGCGGGACACAGCACCGTCATCCCCGGCACCTGGGACAGGTACATGGGGTCGAAGCAGCCGTGGTGGGTCTCGCCGTCGGCTCCTACCAGTCCTGCCCGGTCCACCCCCAGCACCACGTGCAGGTGGTTCAGGGCCACATCGTGCAGCAGCATATCATAACCCCGCTGCAAGAAGCTGGAATACACTGCAAACACCGGCACCATGCCCTGCTGGGCCATACCGGCGCACATGGCCACCCCGTGGCCCTCGGCAATGCCCACATCGAAAAAGCGCTTGGGCAGGGCGTGGGCAAACTCCGTCAGCCCTGTGCCGTCCACCATGGCGGCGGTAACGGCGCAGATCCGGTCGTCCTTTTGGGCCAGGTCCAGCAGCTCATGGCCGAACACGGTGGAAAAGCTCTCCCCCGACGATTTCAGGGGCTTTCCGGTCTCCACATCGAAGGGGCCCACGCCGTGGTATTTCCCCGGCTCCTGCTGGGCGTAGGGGTATCCCTTTCCCTTGACGGTGTGCACATGCAGCAGCACCGGCCGGCGCATATCCCGGGCCAGCACCAGCATCTGGGTCAGGGTCTCCACATCGTGGCCGTCCACGGGACCCATATAGGTAAAGCCCATGTTTTCAAACACCGTGCTGCCGGGCAGCAGGGATTTTTTCAGGGCCGTTTTCACATCGTGGCTCATGGCGTACACCCGCTTGCCGGTCTGGCTGCCGGTGAGCATCTGGCGATAGCGCCGCTTGAACTCGTAATACTCCGGCGTGCTGCGCAGCCGGGACAGGTGCCGGGACAGGCCGCCCACGTTGGGGTCGATGGACATGCCGTTGTCGTTGAGGATCACGATCAGCGGCTCGCCGCTGGCTCCGGCGTCGTTGAGCCCCTCGAAGCTCAGACCGCCGCCCATGGCACCGTCGCCGATCAGGGCCAGCACATGATAGTCCTTCCCCTGCAGGGTCCTGGCCCGGGCCATGCCCAGGGCCACCGACACGGAGTTGGAGGCATGACCGGCGATAAACGCGTCGTGTACGCTCTCCCAGGGCTTGGGGAAGCCGGACAGGCCCCCGAACTGCCGCAGGGTATCGAACAACTCCCGCCGCCCGGTCAGGGCCTTGTGGACATAGCACTGGTGGCCCACGTCGAACACCAGCCGGTCCACGGAGGTGTCGAACACCCGGTGGATGGCCACGGTAAGCTCCACCACCCCCAGATTGGAGGCCAGGTGGCCGCCGGTCCGGGATACCTCCCGCACCAGGAAATCCCGCAGCTCCGCACAGAGCTGCCGGGCCTGATTTTCATTGAGCCCCTTCACATCGGCGGGGCTGTCCATATGGTCTAAAATCAACGATATCGCTCCATTTCAGCGTGAGAGATGCAGGGCGTGCATGATCCGGGCCACCCGGTATACCACGCTGGTGCACTGGTTGATGGCCACGGTTTTGCCCAGGGCCTTGCCGCCGATGGTAATGCCGGAGATCAGCGCCGTGGCCCCGATGGAGATCAGCACCGAGGTGGTGCTCAGGTCCCTTTGCAGGTGGGTGACGATCACCGCCGCGGTGGAACCGCTGACGATGCCGCAGATGTCGCCCACCACGTCGTTGCACACGGAGGACACCTGGTTGGCATTCTGCAGCAGGCGGATGGCCGCCTTGGCGCCCTTTTCCTTGTGGGCGGCCATGGAGTGGAAGGGCTTGGGGTCCGCCGCCGTAACGGCCACGCCGATCATGTCGAACACGATGCCCAGGCCGATGAACACGGCCAGCACCAGCGCCGCCACAACGTATCCCGTGCCCTCCAGGGCGGTGGTGGAGAAAAAGCTCAGCAGCGCCGACAGCACCACCGCCAGCACGAACACCCGCAGGGCCCAGCCCCGGCCGCTTTTCTTTTTCCCGCCGTTTTTGTCCTTGCTCCTGTCGCGTTCGCTCAAGAGTAGATCCCTCGCTTTGTTGTTATAGTACACTGAACAGGGCAACGCCGAAGGTTAATCTTACGGCTTAGGTACGGGTTGGATTTCCCCGCAGCGCGCCTTCCGTCGCCGGTCAGGCGGTTTCCCGTTAGGCGCTGCGCCATGGTGTTGCCGGCCATGGGACCCGATTGCCACTTAGTCCGCACTGCAATCCCTCCGGCGTCCCGTGAGGACAGCCTAGGTGATTTCCACAGCGGTCAGACCGTCTCTTAGCCTCTTTTGCAGCCAGGGTTTCAAGGGAATCAACACAGCCTCCCTGGCCGGGGAGACCGGTGCTTCCACTTCCCTATCCACCCTGCCCACGCAAGGCAGGCTACTCTGCACACAGCGTTACGGCGGTAAAGCCGGGTAGCACCGCATTGCAGGTTCATCATCTGCCTCGTACACAGGTCGCTTGACCACAGGGGGAGTACGCCTGTGCACAACAGCAGGTCTCCACGATGGCAGGGTCGGGTCCTCCATGCCATTGGAGGGCGCCCTACCATCGCAGACGCGGGGGCTCCCGCGTCTCCCCCCAGCACCCACCCCAAACTGGGCGTAAGCAGCAGGCACCAGGGACTTCACAGTTGTGCCCTTTAAAGGATTTTTAGGCCCTTCTTACAAGACGGCAGATCCGACTAGGATACTGCGCCGCTGTTCAGTAATTAAGTATATTAGCACACTTTTTCCAAATATTCAAGCATTTTATGCAATATATTCCGTATAAAATGCGGCAGGGACCGCCGCAAAACGGTCCCTGCCGGGAAAAATCACAGAATGATGCAGATCAGGCCGCCGCTGCCGTCGTTGATGATGCGCTCCAGGGCCTCCCGCAGCTTCTTCTGGGAGTCCTGCGGCATCCGCCGGAGCTTTGCCTGCAGGTCGTCTCCCACGATCTCGTGGAAACTGCGGCCAAAGATGTTGGACTGCCAGAGCTTGCCGGTGTCTCCCTCGAACTCCTGGAGCAGATAGTTCACCATGTCCTCGGACTGCTTTTCATTGCCCACAATGGGCGAAACCGTGGTGGCGATGTCCGCCCGGATCATGTGGATGGAGGGGGCGCTGGCCTTCATGCGGACGCTGTAGCGGCCGCCCTGGCGGACGATCTCCGGGTCCTCCAGGTTCAGCTCCTCCACGCTGGGCATCACAATGCCGTAGCCCGTGTCCAGCGCCGCCTGCATGGCGGGAGCCAGGCGGTCATACTCCTTCCGGATGGCGGCCAGGCTGGTCAGAAGCTGCATCAGGTCGCCGTCGTCCGTCACGGACAGGCCCGACTGGCGGCTCAGGGTGTCGTAAAACAGGCTCCGGGGCAGGTCCAGGTCCGCCTCGGCAATGCCGATCCCCAGGTTCAGGCTGCGGATGGAGGCGGCGGAGATATCCCCCTCCCCCTGCAGGGCAGACAGGCAGTCCCGCAGCTGCCGCACATGGGCCAGGTCCGCCGCCTCCCGGCGCACCGCCTGGTATACGCCGGTTTTGATGGGGTGGTCCGGCGGCAGGGCCTCCACCCAGGCCGGCAGGAACAGGTCCAGCTCCCGCAGGGGAAATTCATACAGCAGCCCCCGCAGCAGCTCGGTGATCTCCGGCTCCCCCAGCTCCAGACAGTTCACCGGCAGACACCGGACGTCGTACTGGCGCTGGATATCAGCGGCGATAGACTGAGCCCGGGGACTCTGGGGCTGGGCGGAGTTCAGCAGCACCACAAAGGGCTTGCCAAGCTCCTGCAGCTCCCGGATCACCCGCTCCTCGGCCTCCAGATAGTCCTCCCGGGGGATCTCCGTGACGCTGCCGTCGGTGGTGACCACGATGCCCACGGTGGAGTGGTCGCAGATGACCTTCCGGGTGCCCAGCTCCGCCGCCTCGGTCATGGGGATCTCGTGGTCGTACCAGGGGGTCATCACCATCCGGGGAGACAGGTCCTCATACTGGCCCACAGCGCCGGGCACCATGTACCCCACGCAGTCGATGAGCCGCACGGAGAACGTGACCCCCTCCTCCATGCGGACCTCCACCGCCTCCTCCGGCACGAACTTGGGTTCGGCGGTCATGATGGTGCGGCCGGAGCCGCTCTGGGGCAGCTCATCCCGGGCCCGGTCCCGGCGGTAGCCGTCCTGGATATTGGGCAGCACCTGGGTCTCCATAAAGCGCTTGATGAAGGTGGATTTTCCGGTGCGCACCGGCCCCACCACGCCGATGTAAATGCTGCTGCCGGTGCGGGCCGCCATATCCTGATAAATGGATGCGGACTGATTCATGGTCCATTCCTCCTGCTCCATAACATCTTGTCTGGTGCTACTCTATGCGTCCCCGGGCCGGGATAGTCGGAAAATTTTTACAGAAAAAGCCGACAACCTGTTGATTAATAGGCAATACCTGTGTTAAAATACAGGTCAAACAGGTTCGTTAAAAAACCAACAAAAAGGGGGATGCCCATATGGAACAGTCCAGCACAGACCGCCGGGTGCGAAAAACCAAAAAGCAGCTGCGCCTGGCGCTGATGGAGCTGCTGGCGGAAAAAAGCGCCAAGTCCATCTCCGTGCGGGAGCTGACCGAGCGGGCGGATATCAACCGCGGCACCTTCTATATCCACTATCGGGACGTAGGGGACCTTCTGCAGCGGCTGGAGGATGAGATGGCGGACCGGCTGACGGCTCTGTGCAAGGACCACAAGCCTGAGGACTCCACATGGGAGCAGTTCCCCTTCCTGCGGGACCTGTACCGCTTTATCCTGGACAACGCCGACCTGTGCCGGGTGCTGCTGGGTCCCAACGGGGACATCGCCTATACCAACCGCATCTGCTGCATTCTGCGGGATTGTTTTCTGTATGACTTCCTGTCCCAGTTCTATCCCGGGGACCGGCAGCGGCTGAACCACTTCTGTTCATTTATCGTGTCGGGCAACCTGAATCTGGCGCTGTCCTGGCTGCGGGACGGGGGCCAGGAGTCGCCGGATGAGATGGCCCGTCTGGCGGGCAGTATCATCATGGGCGGCGTGAGCGCCCTGGGTGCGCCAAGTCTGTAACAGGTCCGGAATCCCCTGCAGCTGCTTATAAACAACACCCCTCATGCAGGTTTGTGCGCCTGCATGAGGGGTGTTTCTTTCTGTTTTCCGGTTCGATGCAATTGTTTTCGGAAGCTCTGTCTTTGCTTACAGTTCGTTTCCCTCGTCCGGCTGCTGGACCAGCAGGGTCTCTCCGGCCGGGGCGTCGGTGAAGTCCAGCTGCACCACCGCCTGGGCGGTGTTCACGGAGCAGCTGACGCATTTGCCGCGCTCTGCGGCTGCGGCGGCGCAGCGGTTCAGAAGGTCCGTCAGGATTTCCCGGTTCAGCCCGCCGCCCCGCCAGTGGAACACAAAATGGGGCTGCTTTTTCCGCAGGGCCTGGCGGGCGCGGTTCTCCACGTCCTCCGGCTTGGTGAAGGACAGGGGACGGTAGTAGTACCCCTTGTCCGCCGTGCAGGGCGGCAGCGGAAGCACCAGCGTCTCGTGATCCCGGAAGATGTGCCGGTCGTCCAGGTTGAAATAGTCGTACCGGGGCGTGCCCCGCTGGAGGGAGTTGTCAAAGGTGGCGTCCAGGTGGTAACGCTGGCCGTCCACCGTTATCACGTTCCAGGTGTGGCGGTATTTCACGCCCCGCTCCGGGGCCGCCTCGCTGAGAGCCACGATGCAGGGCAGCTGCACCGCGTCGCACAGGGCCTTCACCGTTTTGGCGATGCCCTCGCACACCCCCACCCCCTGGGTCAGGGGGCCGATGATCTCGTGGGAATAGGGCTTTTTCAGCTTGTCATACCGGACGTTCTCCAGAATGAAGGCGTGGATGGACAGCTCCTTGTCCCGGTCGCTTTTTCCCTGCAGGGGCCGGGCCAGACGGTCCAGCCGGGCGGCCACCGCCTGGCGGTGCTGGCGGATCTTCCCCTTGTCGAACAGATACTCCGGCAGAAGCTCCACATGGTCCGCCCCGGGCATCCACCGGTACTGAAACCCGGTGACGTAGAACAGCAGCGGCGTGTCCAGCTTCAGCCGCAGATAGATGTCCGACAGCTCCGGGCCGTCCAGCCGGGGCACCCGGATCCCCGGGGCCAGGGCCTCCATACCCGCCAGCATGGCGTCGTATACCCCGCGCTTTTCCCGGTCCAGCTGGCAGTAATAATAGCCCGCCATCAGCGGCAGGCGTGGGGCAGCAGCTCCCGCACCTGCCCGGCCAGCCGGTCAAACTGGTCGCAGGACAGGGCCTGTGCCCCGTCGGACAGGGCGCAGGCCGGGCGGTCGTGCACCTCCACCATCAGGCCGTCGGCTCCGGCGGCCACGGCGGCCAGCGCCAGGGGAGCCACCAGCTCCGCCCGCCCGGCGGCGTGGCTGGGGTCCACGATCACCGGCAGGTGGGTCAGCTTTTTCAGCACCGGAATGGCGGCAATGTCCAGAGTGGCGCGGCTGTCGGTTTCGAAGGTCCGGATGCCCCGCTCACACAGGATCACCTGCCGGTTGCCCCCGGCCAGGATATACTCCGCCGCCTGCAGAAGCTCCGTCACGGTGGCGGACATGCCCCGCTTCAGCAGCACGGGCTTCCTGACCTGGCCCAGGGCCTGGAGCAGGGCGAAATTCTGCATATTCCGGGCCCCGACCTGCAGGATATCCACCTGATCCAGGTCCTCCAGCTGGCGGGGGTCCGTGATCTCCGACACCACCGGCAGTCCGGCCTCATGGCCGGCCTCCGTCAGCATGGAAATGCCCGGCTGGCCCAGTCCCTGGAAGGAATAGGGGGACGTCCGGGGCTTGAATACCCCGCCCCGCAGCAGCTGCGCTCCGGCGGCCTTGACCCGCCGGGCGACCCCGGCCATCTGCACCTGGGATTCCACGGCGCAGGGTCCGGCGATCAGGCAGAACTCCGCCCCGATCCGGGCGTCGCCCACCTCCACCACGGTGTTGTCCGGGTGGGCGGCACGGCCGGCCAGGCGATAGGGCGGCGTGATGCGCCGCACGTCCAGCACATAGGGCAGGGCCGCCAGACCCTCCGGGTCCAGCCGCCAGGTGTCTCCCACCAGGGTCAGCACGTCGGAGTCCCGGCCCGGGGTCCGGCCGATCCGCACCCCCTGATTCATCAGGCGCACCGCCAGCTGCCGCAGGGCGGGCTCCTGGGTGTCTTTTTGGATAATAGCGATCATATGATCCTCCATGCGGCTGTGCCGCTGTATATTCCCGGATATTGTACCGCAATGCGCGGGTTTTTGCAACCGGGGAATTTCCCGGGGAATACGAAGAATGCGATATCCGAAATGCAGATAATTTCTATATATATATATAGCTTGTATATAGCTTGACGATTGACAATGTGTATGCTATGATAGATGCAGGTCATCAGAATAGACAAAATGCAATGCTTTCGAGCGGAAATATTTTCCGTTTTGACGGCCTGCATGGCTCATCCCATCCAACCGGACATAAAACGGAGGTATCAGATGAAAAGACTGCCGAAAATGCTCTGCGCCCTGATTCTTTGCGCCCTGATGGTGACTGCCGCAGTTTCCTGCGGCCAGAAGCCCGCCCAGCAGGAACAGGACCCGCCTCAGCAGGAGGACCCCCAGCCTGCCCCGGAGCTGAAGATCGCCGTGGACAGCGATCCGGCCCGTTCCGCCGTCATCCACTGGTTTTATTCGGAGGAGGGGCAGGCCCTGTTCGGGGACAAAGATCTGAATGACGTGCTTTTCTCGGTGGACCCCCGGGATATCGCCCAGGAGCTGAAGCTGGGGAACTATGACGCCGCCGTGTGCGCCCCCGATCAGAAGGCCCTGCAGCTGCTGGGCGGCTATGAGTCCATGCCCCTGCTCAAGGACGCCGTGATCTTTGTCCACGGCAACATCGGGCAGGAGGATGCGGACTATAACCTGTCCTCGGAGACCCTCCGCGGCATATACGCCGGCACCGCCCCCCTTTTCTGGGATGAGGCACAGACTCAGCCGCTGATTCCCGCCTATGGCTATGCCAACGATGCCCAGGACCCCCTCTGGCAGCTGATGTCGATGCAGTTCGGCTTCACCGCCGACGCGCCGGATATCCTCACGAGGGGGACATGGGACAACCCTGTGATGGCCACTGTCCAGACCGGGCGGGTGGGATCGCCGCTGTTCCCCCTGCATTATAACTGGCTATTCGGTGAGGCGGGAATCAACGGGTCGGTGATCTCCGTGGACGGCGTGCGGCCCACAGACGCGACGCTGGCGGACGGGTCCTATCCCTTCACCCTGTCCTACTACGGCCTGTATTGGCCCAGCCATCCCCAGGCCCGGCAGATCGACGCGATCTTACAGGGCGTGCAGGCTATGCAGACTGCGGACTGACTGCTTCCCGGCGTCGTCCTCTCTTTTTTCGGAAAACAGTTGCCGTAACGGCGAAAATATACTATACTGTTTATTCGACAGTGCCGCTGGCACAATTTACCGAAAACAGGACGATGGATATGAAAACAAGCGACTTTAACTATGAATTACCGCCGGAGCTGATCGCCCAGACGCCCATCCCCCAGCGGGATGCCTCCCGGCTGCTGGTACTGAACAAGAATACCGGCGCATGGCAGCACCGGCATTTTTACGACCTGCCGGAGTATCTCCGGCCCGGCGACTGCCTGATTCTCAATAACTCCCGGGTGCTTCCGGCCCGTCTGCTGGGCCACCGGCTGCCCGGCGGCGGGGCCTGCGAGGTGCTGCTGCTGATCGACCGGGGAAACAAGACCTGGGAGTGCCTGGTGCGGCCCGGCAAGCGCATGCGCACCGGGGCGAAGCTGTCCTTCGGCGACGGGGAGCTGACGGCGGAGGTGGTGGAGGAGCTGCCCGGCGGCAACCGCCTGGTGCGCTTCGATTATGAGGGAATTTTCCTGGAGGTGCTAGAGCGTCTGGGGAAAATGCCCCTGCCCCCCTATATCAAGGAGGAGCTTCAGGACCAGGAGCGCTATCAGACGGTGTACTCCAAGGTCAACGGCTCCGCAGCCGCCCCCACGGCGGGCCTGCACTTCACCCAGGAGCTGCTGGATCAAGTATCCGCAATGGGTGTAAAGCTGGGATACGTTACACTACATGTGGGCTTGGGGACCTTCCGCCCGGTGAAGGAGGACGAGATCGAGGGCCACGAGATGCACAGCGAATACTGCGTGATCCCCCAGGAGACGGCGGACCTGATCAATGAGACCAAGAAAAACGGCGGCCGGGTCATCTGCGTGGGCACCACCTCCTGCCGCACCATCGAAAGCTGGGCCGCAGAGGACGGCACCATGACGGCCAGCGCCGGATGGACGGATATCTTCATCTATCCCGGGTATCGGTTCAAGGTACTGGACGGGCTGATTACAAACTTCCATCTGCCGGAGTCCACTCTGATTATGCTGGTGTCCGCCCTGGCGGGCCGGGAGCACGTCCTGGCGGCATATCAGGAGGCGGTGAAGGAGCGCTATCATTTCTTCAGCTTTGGTGATGCAATGCTTATCCTGTAAAGGATGCAGCAATACAATAAGGACCGACAAGCGAAGCGGGAGCCCGGCGTCTGCCGGACTCCCGCTTTTGCAAAAGTTTATACAACTTGCCGCCAGTCCGCCTTTTATGCCAATGCGGCGGAGCAGCGATTTGCGAACTGCCGGTCTGTAGCCCGGCAGGATATTTTGCCGCAAAAACAAAAGAAAGTGCTCAATTCACAAAGAATCAAGCACTTTTCTCTTGGCACGCCGTGAGGGATTCGAACCCCCGGCCTTCTGGTCCGTAGCCAGACGCTCTATCCAGCTGAGCTAACGGCGCGTGTCTCTTGACGACTTTGCTATAATACCACGGTCTCCCAGAAAATGCAAGTCTTTTTTTCAAAAAATCCAAAAAATTTTTGTAGGACTACAATACATCTTGGACAATTGAATAAAAAGGGTATGAGGAATAGGGCCTCATGTGTTAAAGTTGAGTTGTCACACCAAACTTTCCGAA